>Ga0255259_1000205_pt1 | contig 7461 bp, 5 predicted proteins | sample LawtaT_13_FD_189964 | JGI IMG/M metagenome (GOLD analysis project Ga0255259, IMG submission 189964) | Metatranscriptome of freshwater microbial communities from St. Lawrence River, New York, United States - Law_Yuk_RepB_8d (Metagenome... | ecosystem: Environmental > Aquatic > Freshwater > River ... | reverse complement strand
TGCCGCACAATAAGGTTGTTGGCATGGCGGGCGTGCTGGATTCGTCGCGCTTCCGGCTGTTCCTGGCGCAGGAATTCAATGTCTCGGTGGAAGATGTCACGGCCTTCGTGCTGGGTGGGCATGGCGATACCATGGTGCCGCTGACGCGCTATTCCACGGTGGCCGGCATTCCCGTGCCTGATCTGATCAAGATGGGCTGGACCACGCAGGAAAAGATCGACGCCATCGTGGCGCGCACCGCCAATGGCGGTGGCGAGATTGTGAAGCTGTTGGAACGCGGCAGCGCCTTCTACGCCCCGGCGGCTTCCGCCATTGCCATGGCGGAAAGCTACCTGAAGGACAAGAAGCGCGTTCTGCCCTGCGCCGCTTGGCTGACCGGCCAATACGGCATCAAGGATCTTTATGTTGGCGTGCCGGTGGTGATTGGCGCTGGCGGCATTGAACGCATTGTCGAAATTGAACTGAACCCGGCTGAAAAGGCTGCCTTCGATAAAAGCTGCGCCGCGGTGCAGGAATTGATCGAAGCGTCGCGTAAGTTGGTTGGCTAAATCATAGGGGCCAGGCGATATTGCCTGGCCCTTTTCGCATCCGGACCGGAGGCAAGCTGCATGAATATTCATGAATATCAGGCGAAGGAATTGCTGCGCCGCTATGGCGTGGCCGTTCTTGAAGGCCATGTCGCCTGGAATGCTGAGGAAGCCGCTGCCGCGGCCGCCAAGCTTCCTGGCCCGGTCTATGTGGTGAAATCACAGATCCATGCGGGTGGTCGCGGCGCGGGCCGCTTCATGGAAGACCCGAATGGCAAGGGCGGCGTGCGCGTGGTGAAATCCGCCGCCGATGTGAAGGCCGCCGCTGATGCGATGATCGGCAAGACGCTGGTGACGAAGCAAACCGGCCCCGCCGGCAAGCTGGTGTCGCGCGTTTATGTTGAAGATGGCTGCGATATCGCGCGCGAGCTGTATCTGGGCCTGCTGGTGGACCGCGCGACCTCGCGCCTGACCATCATGGCCTCCACTGAAGGGGGCATGGAAATTGAAGAAGTCGCGGAAAACCATCCCGAAAAAATCCTGAAGGTCGCGATTGACCCGGCTTCGGGCGTCTCGGGTTTTCATGCGCGTAAGCTTGCCTTTGGCCTTGGGCTGACCGGCAAGCAGGTTTCATCCTTCACCAAATTCGTGCTGGCGCTCTACGGTGCCTTCGTCGAGCTTGATTGCGCGATTGTGGAGATCAACCCGCTGGTCGTGACCGGCGCGGGTGAGATTGTCGCCCTCGACGCCAAAGTATCCTTCGATGACAGCGCCCTGTTCCGCCACAAGGATCTGGAAGCGCTCCGCGATGATACGGAAATGGACCCGAAGGAATTGGACGCGGTCAAGAATGACCTGAACTATGTCGCGCTGGATGGTGAAATTGGCTGCATGGTGAATGGCGCGGGCCTTGCCATGGCGACGATGGATATCATCAAGCTTTATGGCTCAAGCCCGGCGAACTTCCTGGATGTGGGCGGCACGGCTACTGCGGCGCGTGTCACTGAGGCGTTTCGCATCATCACCTCGGACGCCAATGTGAAGGCCATTCTGGTCAATATCTTTGGTGGCATCGCGAAATGCGACATGATCGCGACGGGCATTGTGGAAGCGACCAAGACGCTTTCCTTGAAAGTGCCTTTGGTGGTGCGGCTTGAAGGCACCAATGTTGATTTGGGCAAGAAAATCCTGGCCGATAGCGGGCTTGCCATTATTGCCGCCGATAATCTTGCCGATGCAGCGAAGAAAGTCGTCGCTGCCGTGAAGGGGGCCTGAACCATGGCTGTTCTTGTCAACGCCAATACCCGCGTGATGACCCAGGGCTTCACCGGGGCGCAGGGCACCTTCCATGCCGAACAAGGCATTGCCTATGGCTCCACCTATGTCGGTGGTGTCACGCCCGGCAAGGGCGGCACCACCCATATCGGCCTGCCGGTTTTCGATACGGTGGCTGAATGCGTGGCGGCGACGGGCGCCAATGCTTCCGTGATTTACGTGCCGCCGCCCTTCGCCGCGGATGCGATTCTGGAAGCGATTGATGCGGAAGTGCCGCTGATTATCTGCATCACGGAAGGCATTCCGGTGCTGGATATGGTGAAGGTGAAGCGCGCGCTGGATGGTTCCAAATCCCGCCTGGTTGGGCCGAATTGCCCGGGCGTGATCACGCCGGGTGCCTGCAAAATCGGCATTATGCCGGGGCATATCCATAAGCCGGGTTCGGTTGGCATCGTCTCCCGTTCTGGGACGCTCACCTATGAAGCCGTGGCGCAAACCACCGCCGCCGGGCTTGGCCAATCAAGCTGCGTTGGCATTGGCGGTGACCCGGTGAAGGGCATGGATTTTATCGAAGTGCTGGAGATGTTCCTGGCCGACCCCGATACCAAATCCATCGTCATGATTGGTGAAATCGGCGGGCAATCCGAAATCCTGGCCGCTGAGTATCTGAAGCGGGAGAATTTCGCGCCCGGCAAGCCGAATAAGCCGGTGGTGGGCTTCATTGCTGGTGCCACGGCCCCTCCGGGCCGGCGCATGGGCCATGCCGGGGCGGTGATCTCCGGCGGGGCGGATACGGCGGAAGCCAAAATGGCCGCCATGAAAGCCGCCGGGATTCATGTTGCGGATAGTCCTTCTGCGCTAGGCTCCACCATGGTTAAGGCGCTTGGCGGCTGATTTTGCCCTGAAGTTACATCGGGGGGACTGCCGCATCGGGCGTTAAGGCCCTATGCTCGCAGTCCTCGGCCCCGGTGCCGGGGCGTTGCACGGCACCACAAGAACACATCCGCCCAACCCATCCAGGGAATCCAAGGCGGAAGGGAGAAGGTTGATGGCCGGAGTGGACATTCTCGCAACCGCGATGACGGGGGCGAATGCTGCCTATCTTGCTGATCTCTACGCCAGATGGACAGAAAACCCGGGAAGTGTGGACCCCACCTTCGCGGAGCTTTTCGCTTCCCTGAATGATGAGGCGCGGGCGGTATTGACCGATGCCTCTGGCGCTTCCTGGGCGCCACGCATCCGGGGCGCCTTCGGGCCGGACCCTGAAAAGCCCGCCCCTGCCAAGGGCGCCAAGCCCGGCGCGGCGGACCCGGAAGCCACGCGACGCGCGGTGCTGGATTCGATCAGGGCGCTGATGCTGATTCGCAGCTATCGCGTGCGCGGGCATCTGGAAGCGCGGCTTGATCCGCTTGGCCTGCAAGTGCCCAAGCCCCATCCGGAACTTGACCCCAAAACCTATGGCTTCTCGGATGAGGATTGGGACCGGCAGATCTTCCTTGATTTCGTGCTGGGCAAGGAAACGGCCAGCCTGCGCGAGATTCTGGCCATCTGCCGCGCTTCCTATTGCGGTTCGATCGGCGTGGAATTCATGCATATCCAGGACCCGGATCAGAAATCCTGGATCCAGCGCCGCATTGAAGGCGCGCCCTGGAATGGCGCCTTCGATACCGCACAGAAAAATCAAATCCTGCAGCAATTGACCGAAGCGGAAGGCTTTGAAGCCTTTTGTGCGCGGAAATTCGTGGGCACCAAGCGCTTTGGCCTCGAAGGCGGCGAAGCCACCATTCCGGCAGTGCAGGCGGTGATTGAAACCGCGGCCAAGCAGGGGGCGAAGGAAATCGCCATCGGCATGGCGCATCGTGGCCGGTTGAACATGCTGGTCAATGTCGTGAAGAAATCCTTCACGCAGGTGTTTTCGGAATTCAAAGGCAATTCCAGCAACCCGGACGATACGGGTGGCTCAGGCGATGTGAAATACCACCTGGGCACCAGCACCGATATCGAAATTGCCGGCAATAAGGTTCACCTTTCCCTGCAACCCAATCCTTCGCATCTGGAAGCGGTGGACCCGGTGGTGGCGGGCAAGGTACGCGCGCGCCAGGATATGTCGGGGGATACCAAGGGCCGGCGTTCGGTCATGGGCATTCTGCTGCATGGCGATGCGGCCTTTGCCGGGCAGGGCGTGGTTTATGAAACCCTCGCGATGAGCCAATTGGTTGGTTATCGCACCGGCGGCACATTGCATATCGTCACCAATAACCAGATCGGCTTCACCACCGTGCCGCTGCACGCCTATTCCGGCTTGTATTGCACCGATGTGGCGAAATCCGTCCAGGCGCCGATCCTGCATGTGAATGGTGATGATCCGGAAGCGGTGGTGTTCTGCGCGCGGCTTGCTGCAGAATTCCGCATGGTTTTCGGCGCAGATGTGGTGCTGGATATCGTCTGCTATCGCCGCCACGGCCATAATGAAAGCGATGAGCCAGCCTTCACCCAACCGATCATGTACAACCGCATTCGCGAATTGCGTACCACGCGCAATCTTTATGCGGAACGCCTGGCGCAGGAAGGCTCAGTGCCGGCCGAATCATCCAAGGCGATGCTGGATGCCTTCAATGCGCGTCTGGAAGAAGCGTTTGATGCTTCGCAATCCTATCGCCCGAACAAGGCGGATTGGCTGGAAGGGCATTGGTCCGGCCTGCGCCCTGCCGGTTCCACGGATGAGGCGGAGCAGCTTGAAGCCACGTCAGTTTCACCGGAAACGCTGAAGGAAGTTGGTCTGGCGCTTGCGCGCGTGCCGGCGGATTTCGGCGTCAATTCCAAGATCGCGCGGCAATTAGAACAAAAGCGCCAGGCGATTGAAACAGGCGAAGGCATTGATTGGGCAACCGGTGAGGCTTTGGCCTTCGGTTCCTTGCTGCTGGAAGGCCACCGTGTAAGGTTATCAGGCGAAGATGTGCAGCGCGGCACCTTCAGCCATCGCCACGCGGTGCTGATCGATCAAGCGAACCAGGCTGAATACACGCCGCTCAATAATATCCGCGAAGGTCAGGCGAAAATTGAAGCCTTCAATTCGCTGCTCGCGGAATTTGGCGTGCTGGGCTTTGATTACGGCTATTCGCTCGCTGATCCGAAGACGATGGTGCTGTGGGAAGGCCAGTTTGGTGACTTCGCCAATGGCGCACAGGTGATCATTGACCAGTTCATCGCCTCGGGCGAGACAAAGTGGCTGCGTATGTCTGGCTTGGTCATGCTGCTGCCGCATGGCTATGAAGGGCAGGGGCCGGAACATTCATCGGCGCGGCTTGAACGCTATTTGCAGCTTTGCGCTGAGCGCAACATGCGCGTCTGCAACTTCACGACGCCCGCCAATTACTTCCATGCGCTGCGCCGGCAGATGAAGGCGAATTACCGCAAGCCGCTTGTGGTGATGACGCCGAAATCTCTGCTCCGCCACAAGCTTGCCATTAGCAGCTTGTCGGAATTCGGCCCGGGTAGTGGCTTCCGGCATGTGATTGATGAGGTGGACAAGATCGCGCCGCCCAAGAAAATCCGTCGCGTCGTGCTGTGCACCGGTAAGGTTTATTATGACCTGCTGCAGGAACGCCGCGACAAGGGCATCAAGGATGTCGCACATGTGCGCCTTGAACAGCTCTACCCCTTCCCGAAAATCAGCCTGCCGCCGGTTTTGGCGCAATATACCAATGCCGAAGTGGTCTGGTGCCAGGAAGAGCCGGAGAATATGGGCGCCTGGAATTTCGTGGATCGCAAGATTGAAGGCGTCTTGAAGACGCTGGATATCAAGGCGAAGCGCCCCGATTATGTCGGCCGGGAGGAGGCAGCGAGCCCTGCCACCGGTCTGGCCAAGGTGCATCAACAACAACAGGAAGCATTGGTGCGCGCGGCCCTGGCGGGCTGAGGCGCATTGGTTTTGGAACGGATCGAGCAATGACCGATATTGTCGTGCCCACTCTGGGCGAAAGCGTTTCTTCCGCCACCGTCGCGCGTTGGCTCAAAAAAGCCGGTGACGCCGTGGCGGCGGATGAGCCCTTGGTGGAACTTGAAACCGATAAGGTGACGGTGGAAGTGAATGCCCCGGTGGCGGGTGTGATTGCCGCCATTGCCGCCGATACGGGGGCGGAAGTGGCCCCTGGGTCCGTGCTGGGCAGCATTCAGGCCGGCGCCCGCGCCTGCCGCTGCTTCGGGCCATGCGCCCATGCCGGCTGCTGCCAAGATGATGGCCGAAACTGGCGCCAGCGCTGCCACGATTGGTGCTGGTTCGGGCAAGGATGGGCGCATCACCAAGGGCGATGTGCTGGCCTATTTGGCGCAGCCTGCTGCCGCACCGGCAGCTGCCCCTGCCGCGCGCGCTTCCCGGCCGCCCGAAGCGGGTGAAGAACGCGTGAAAATGACTCGGCTGCGCACCACCATCGCGCGCCGCTTGAAGGAAGCGCAGAATACAGCCGCCATGCTGACCACCTTCAATGAGGTGGATATGTCGGCTGCCATGGCGCTCCGTTCAGAATATCGCGATGCCTTTGAAAAGCGTCATGGCGTGAAGCTTGGCTTCATGTCCTTCTTCGTGAAGGCGTGTATCGCGGCGCTTAAGGAATTCCCCGCAGTCAATGCCGAAATTGATGGCGATGAAATCGTCTATAAGAATTTCGTGCATATGGGCATTGCGGTGGGCGGGCCTTCGGGCCTGGTGGTGCCGGTGTTGCGCAATGCCGATACGATGGGCTTTGCCGAAGTTGAAAAGCGCATTGGCGAATTCGGCAAACGCGCGCGTGATGGCGCCTTGAAGTTGGATGAATTGGCCGGTGGTTCTTTCACCATCACCAATGGCGGGATTTATGGCTCGCTCATGTCCACGCCGATTTTGAACCCGCCGCAATCGGGCATTCTTGGCATGCACAAGATCCAGGATCGGCCGATGGCGATTGGCGGTAAGATTGAAATCCGCCCGATGATGTATATCGCGCTGTCCTATGATCACCGCATTGTGGATGGCAAGGAAGCCGTGAGCTTCCTGGTTCGCGTCAAGGAAAGCGTGGAAGACCCGCGCCGGTTGATGCTGGATATCTGAACTCGGCGGGAGGGCTGAGCATTTTCAAGCCAAGCGGCATCGCTTGGCGGCTCGGAAAATGCGATCAAACAAGGGCCTTGGGCGCGTCACCTGAACGAAAGTGAATGTGAACCGCTCTAGTGCCCTCCCGTTTTTTCAGTCTATGCTCAGCTTCAATCTTGCAACCATGCGTTCTTCATAGACCGCACGTTCACGGGCGAATTGTGTGTAGTCCGCCGGTCCAAGATATTCATTGGGCAGATCGTGCTTCTTCATATATTCCTGAACCAGAGGGTGATGCTGGGTCTTTTTGAAGGCCTGGTGCAGGAATTCGGTTATCTCGGGATCCAAGCCTTTGGGGCCGGTAATCCCGTAAGGTGACGTCACCACCATGTCGTAGCCCAAGTCGCGCAAGGTGGGCGCATTGGGAAAGGCGCCAAGCCTTTCGCGGGTCCAAACCGCCAATAGACGCAACTGCCCCGCTTCCACATTCGGCGCCCAGGAATTGGAATTGGCGACGCAGTCAATCTGGCGGGCGAGGAGCGCGGTGATGTTTTCCGATGTGCCGCGATAGGGCACATGGGTCATTTCGAC
>Ga0255259_1000197_pt1 | contig 7526 bp, 6 predicted proteins | sample LawtaT_13_FD_189964 | JGI IMG/M metagenome (GOLD analysis project Ga0255259, IMG submission 189964) | Metatranscriptome of freshwater microbial communities from St. Lawrence River, New York, United States - Law_Yuk_RepB_8d (Metagenome... | ecosystem: Environmental > Aquatic > Freshwater > River ... | reverse complement strand
CGCGATTGAGAAGCATTGTTGTCGGCTAGACGAATTTTCTCCGTCACCTCCCTCGCCATCGCCGATAAGCCCTCCTTACCTCCCAGGCCTTGCTTACACACTACATCAACAGCGCCCAACTCTAAGGCGCGTAAGCTGAAGTCACTGCCTTGCTCAGTACGACTCGAAATCATCAGCACCGGAATGGGATTCAGGCGCATCAATCGCTCGAGAAAATCGAGACCGTCCATACCAGGCATTTCGATGTCTAAGGTCACCACATCCGGCTGAAGCTCACGAATAACTTCACGTGCGGCGAAAGGATCTTCTGCACTCCCGACCACCACCATATCGCTTTCGGCATTAATCATTTTTTCCAACAGCAAGCGCATAGACGGCGAGTCATCCACTACAACCACTCGAATTTTGTGCGTGCTCAGTAAATCTGTTTCTGGGTCTAACCTTGCCATTTCAGACCTCTTTAATTATTCGTTGTCGGTACTCTTGCTCTTCGCGAATCACCAGCGAACTTTCATCAGCACGTAAGCGCCTCAGTTTTACTTGTCCACTATCGGGGAAAAAATAGAGCTTTCGGGGGCAGGTTTCCCCTAAATCACTGGCGGCTAATGGAATGTCTTGGTCTTTTAAATACGCTAAGGCGAAGCTCACGTTTTGGCGTCCGACCTCACTATGCGTGAGACCTCGCATAACACGCGCGCCGCCAAATAATTTAGCTTCAATGCTGTGTGCTAACGCCCCAGCAGCCAGTAAGTGCTGAAGTAAGGTATCCATGGCGTATTGGCCGTAGCGCATGTTGTCTGCTCTGCCATGAGCATCTGCCAACATAAAATGATTCATGCCACCCACGCGGGTCACGGGGTCCCAGAGACAGGCCGATACACAGGACCCTAGAACGGTAGCGAGTGCAATATTGCCGGTGCCCACGAAGAACTCACCCGGCATGATTTTCACGACATCGCAGTTAAACTGATGATCATGAAATCGGTTGCGCGCCAAAAAGTCATCACCGGGTAAGGGCTGACCTCTAACGGCACGCTGCAAGAGTCGTGTCATGTCACCTTGCCCGAATGACGCAACTCATAAACTGTTTTTCCACGCAGCTTGAAGAGCTCGCTCAAGTGCAACAGCGATTCGGAATGACCAATGAAAAGCAAACCATCACGTGACATTAACGGCATAAAGCGCTCAAGCACTTTGCGTTGGGTTTCTTTATCGAAATAGATCAGTACATTTCGGCAAAAAAGCACATCAAATACACCATCTACTGGCCAATCCAATGCCAATAAGTTCAGCTGACGAAAACTGACCAATCGCTGAACCTCGGGTTTGACGCGAACCAACCCTGCGCGCGCTCCCGATCCCTTGAGAAAGTACTTTTTGTATTTAGCCTCAATACGCTCAATACGATCTTCACTGTAAACACCCGCTTCGGCTTTTGCCAACACACTGGTGTCAATGTCTGTCGCGATAATTTCCACACGAGCAGCGTCTGCACCTAAGGCTTCCATCACTGTCATAGCAATGGAATAGGGCTCTTCTCCTGTGGAGGCTGCACTGCACCAAATTCGTAGTTGGCCAGACTTCTGCTTCAGAAAATCCGCCAGCATCGGGAAATGATATTCCTCCCGAAAAAACGACGTTAGATTGGTGGTCAGGCTGTTAACAAAGGCTTCCCACTCAACCTTGTCCGTTTCAATAACACGTAAATATTCAGCAAAACTGGTCAGGCCTGTTGCCCGCAAACGCCGAATCATTCGGCTGTAGACCATATCCTGCTTTGCATCCGACAGACGAATACCCGCATGCTCGTAAATCAACTTCTGCACGGTTTTAAAGTCGCGCTGATTAAACTCGAAACTGCGCTCTTCTTTATCGAGAATGCCGACATGTGGTTTCATAACACTTCCTTTCTAGCCATGCATCGTCAAAGGGGCTACCGAAGTCGCCCCTGGACTTGCTTAGAACTCTTCCCACTCATCATTTAATTTGGCCGCAGCGGCAGAGCGCGTTGCAGCTCTTGGCATGGCTTGACGAACCGGCAGGCGCTCAACATTGGAAGGTCTGGTGTTAGTAACACGATCGCTGCGGCCCGATATTTTGAACACGCCAACAGCCTGCGTGAGATTCGACGCTTGGTCTTCTAGAGATTGAGCGGAAGCTGCTGCTTCTTCCACCAACGCCGCATTCTGTTGAGTCGTTTCATCCATGCTGGTAATGGCTTGATTCAGCTGCATAATGCCCGTGCGTTGCTCTTCAGATGCACTGGAAATCTCCGTCATAATCGACGACACACGCTGCGTAGATTCGACAATTTCTTCCATGGTCTTACCGGCGGTCTCTACCAGTTTGTAACCGTTAGAAACCTTGCTGACCGACTCCGAAATCAACTCTTTAATTTCCTTAGCGGCTGACGCTGAACGCTGAGCCAAGTTACGCACTTCACCTGCAACAACCGCGAATCCTCGACCTTGCTCACCGGCACGCGCGGCTTCCACTGCGGCATTGAGTGCCAAAATATTGGTCTGGAAGGCAATGCCATCAATGACATTAATGATCTCGGCAATTTTGCTCGACGACTCCGCGATAGCGCCCATGGTGGTCACCACCTCACTGACCACACGACCGCCGCGGTCTGCGACCTCAGACGAGGTTCGGGCGAGTTGACTTGCCTTCGTGGCATTGTCAGCGTTGTTGCGAACGGTATTAGTAAGTTCTTCCGTGCTCGATGCCGTCTGCTCTAGGCTAGCTGCCTGCGATTCAGTACGACGCGACAAGTCTGCGTTGCCGGCAGCAATTTCCTTGGCTGCGTTGTTGATGGCCTCAGTCGCATCGGTAATGGTGCTAGCGATGCTCTTTAGCTGCGCCACGGTGGCGTTAGCATCGATCTTCATCTGCGCAAAGGTGCCGCGATAATCACGTTCGATGGTCTGCGTCAAATCACCCTGTGCCAGCGCATTGAGCACGCGCACAACATCGGCCAGACCGTTATCGGCGGCTTCAACAAACTGATTCAGGTCATTGGCCAACGTCTTAAAGAAGCCTTCCTTGTCATCCACACGGATGCGTTGCGAGAAATCACCGGCGGCTGCAGCTTCTACCATCGCGGCCACTTCTTTCTCGGCAGCCAGCTCGGCAGTACGGTCAACCCACTGGCAAACACGGCCGAGGTAAACACCACGCGAATCGATGACCGGGTTGGTGGACAGGCGAATGATGCGATCGCCGACCTTACCCTCGGCCATCATCGGCCTGTCCAGGCGACCCTTGGTAATAGCCAGCAGCGCCGGATCCGTCAGCGACTCGGCCAAAGGATGGCCGAAGAGCTTGTCCACAGCCGCCGAGCTCTTGAATATCTGCTCCAGCAAGGCTCGCGCCGCAGCGTTGGTATGGAACAGGTTGTTTTCTTCATTCGACAGCGTCACCGGGGTGCTCACGTTATCGAGTGCAAAACCGATACGCTGGGCCTCGTCAGCAGCGCGCTGGCTGTCGGCCATGTCGAAACGCAGCTTCACGAACATAGACTTGAAGGCATCCGAGACATCTCCGATCTCATCGGCACGATCCTTCACAACCATCAACGAAAAGTTGCCTTGGGCAATTTGCTGCATTTGCTTGCGCATGCGCAGCAGCGGTTGGGTCGTGGCCGAATACAAGCGCTGCATCAGACCGGCAATTAGCAAGCCACCCAGCAGCATGGTGGCAAAAATCGCAATGCGCTCACGGGCATGCTCCGCAGCCATATCCACCGCCATGTTACGTACCGTGGCCTCTTTCAAACTGGTCAGCTGCGTAAACTTGTCACTGAGCGGATCGATGCGGGCGTAAAGCGGGCCATCAAAGGCGTTCAACTGCCCCGTAACCAAGCCGGGCGAGGCTGACAGGCGCTGCTTGAGCCGTGCGATATCGCCAAACGCCTGCTGGCGGAGTACTTCGGCCTCGGTCAGGTAGGTCAACGCCTTATCGGAGTGTTTAAGGGCTTTCAAAGCAGTCCAACTTTCGGCAATCGTGAACTCCGCTTTTTCAACACGAGCCAGTGCCGCAGCCGAGCTGGTCACCCCGGCATTCGCCTTATTTACGGCATCAATAATATCCACCGCATAGGCCGCGGAAATCTTGGCAATCAGCGAGTTCGCCTGAATGCGCTGATTGGCGATATCGTCCAAATCGCGATCGGCATTCTGAATGCCGGTAAGTCCTAGCCAGCCCACCAGAATCCACAGGGCAATCGTCACCGAGAAGATGCCAGCAATGCGTGTGCTCAACTTCACTTCATTGAAACGCGCGAACCAACCCTTAACACCGCCAGCCATCACGCGCCCCTCGCTAAGCGTCGAGGTGGTCTCCTTATTGCGCATCTTACGATACAGCTCGTCAGCCATCTCGACCTGCTTGCGCTCTGGTCGTGACCGAACCGACATGTAGCCGACCACGGTGCCGTTCTGAAAAATCGGCGAGGCATTCGCCATGACCCAGTAATGATCGCCATTCTTGCAGCGGTTTTTAACGATGCCGGTCCAGGACTTGCCTTCCTTCAAGGTTTCCCAGAAGTCACGGAACGCTTCTTGCGGCATGTCCGGGTGGCGCAGCATGTTATGGGGCTGACCCATGAGTTCGGTTTCGGTGAAACCACTCATCTCGATCAGGGTCCGGTTCACGTAGGTAATCGTGCCCTTTAGATCGGATTTGGACAGGATGTACCGACCCTCGTCCAAGTGACGCTCAACGCCGGTCACAGGTAGGTTGCTTCTCATGTTTTCTCTCCGGTTGTTTGCGTCAGGCGGCATCGGCGACTAGCGCCATGTCCGGACTGCTCATCAATGTTTCTATGTCCATCAAAATCACCATGCGCTCATTCAGGGTGGCTAAGCCGCGAATAAAGCGGGTATCTAAATCGCCATGCAGCGGTGGAGCCTCACGGATTTCTTCGGGATCGAGCTGAATCACATCCGACACGCTATCGACCACCACGCCCACCACGCGATCGGAAATATTCAAAATAATGACCACGGTAAAGGCGGTGTACTCCGCACTGCCGAGGTTGAACTTCAGGCGTAAATCCACGATGGGCACAATGATCCCGCGCAAATTAATCACGCCTTTAATAAAGCCAGGCGCGTTAACAATGTGCGTAACTTTTTCATAGCAACGAATTTCCTGAACCTTCAAAATATCGATGCCGTATTCCTCTGCGCCCAGTGCAAAGGTCAAAAACTCTTGCCCGGTACGAGGCTTTCCATCTTGGGATTGCTGACGATCCATAATTTTCTCCTATACCGCACACGCTAATGGCGGACGCTTGGCCAACCGAACAACTTCAGACACATCGAGGATCATGGAGACACTGCCGTCGCCCATGATGGTGGCGGCCGAAATGCCTGGCACCTTGCGATAATTAGATTCCAGGCTTTTGATAACGACCTGACGTTGACCTAATAGCTCATCCACGAAGAGCGCAGCGCGCCCACACTCGGTATCAACAATGATGAGAATGCCCTGCTCCGGGCGATTGGAAATGGGTGTTAAACCAAAGACCTCGTGCAGGGCAACGAGCGGCAAGTACTCGCCCCGCACAAACACGACCCGGCCCGTGCTAGCGACCGTTTTCACATCTTCCTGGCGTGGTCGCAGTGACTCAATAATGGTGGTGAGTGGGACGATATAAGTGTTGTCGCCAATCCCAACCGACATGCCATCCATAATGGCTAGAGTCAGTGGTAAGCGAATACTGATGGTGGTGCCTTTACCGGTGACCGAGGTGAGCTCAACACGCCCGCCCAGTTGTTCGATGTTGCGCCGAACCACGTCCATGCCCACACCACGACCCGACACATCTGTTACCGTTTCAGCAGTGGAAAACCCCGGCGCGAAGATAAGCTGCCAAACATCCTGATCACTGGGGTTATCGGGTACAAAGACATTTCGTTCGCGCGCTTTAGCGAGTAATTTGTCTCGATTTAATCCGCGACCATCATCGCGAATTTCAATCACCACACTGCCGCCCTGATGACATGCCGAGAGTGTGACTAAACCTTTTACCGGCTTACCGGCCGCAATGCGCTCATCCACAGTTTCAATGCCGTGATCAACACTGTTGCGAATAAGGTGCGTTAAAGGGTCTGTAATTTTTTCAATCACACCACGGTCAATTTCAGTGCCTTCGCCCACGGTACGCAATTCAATTTGCTTATTGAGCTTACCGGCTAAGTCACGCACCAAGCGTGGAAAGCGGCTGAACACGGAACTAACCGGCAACATGCGTATGCTCATGACCGACTCTTGCAACTCACGCGTATTGCGCTCGAGCTGCTGAAGTCGCTCTTGCAGACGCTCAAAGTCTATGGGCTCATCTGTGACCTGATTAAGCTGTGCCGTTTGCGCCAACATGGATTGAGTAATGACCAGTTCGCCGACCAAGTTGATCAACTGATCCACGCGCTCAATGCTGACGCGTATCGAACTACTCTCACTCGCTGGGGCCGCTGCCTGCTGCTTGCTTTCTGGCGCAACTTTTACTTCCAGTGCGACCACATTGCTTTCAACCGAAACAGAACCGCTGCTGACTTCAGGCGCGTCCAGGACGGGCGCAGATTCTTCCTCGTTGGCAATGGCGCGTATTTTGGCAATCACATCTGTCACGCGCTGCTCAGGCACTCGCTCACCGCCTTGGTGAGCCGCCAACTGATCCAGCAGCACATCACGCGCCACCAGCGTGATATCAATGATGCGCTCACACAGCTGCAGCTCTTGCTTTCGAACCCGATCTAAAAGGGTCTCTAGGTCGTGCGTAACCGAGGCCATATCGGGAAAACCAAATGTCGATGCACTGCCTTTAATTGAATGGGCAGCGCGGAAAATGGCATTGAGCTTTTCACTATCGGGCTGTTTGAGATCCAGTGACAGCAAGAGTGTTTCCAAGCTGGCTAGGTGCTCCGCTGCCTCCTCAAAGAAGATGGCGTGAAACTCACTGAGATCATCATCAAAGCTCATGGCTATGCCTCCAACATCAACTGGTTAAGAGGCATAAAATGAGTCGACCTTTGGTGTAGCCATCAATGTCAACGACTAAATCCAAACAGTGCTCATTGCTCAATGTCGCCAGTTCAGCAGGAAGCGACTGACCCGGCAGCACTTTTTCTGCCAGCGTGACGCGTACGTTGTCGTGGTGAGTAAAGAGCCGCGACATCACGTTTAATACTTCCGCAAATATCTCAGCAAGCGACTCATCAAGCGTTTGGGCTGCGGCTGACTCAGCGGCAACCCGCGCCGGAATCAGTGCAAAAGCAGCGGCTGAAGATGCGGCAAAAGCCACATCGGCCATGCACGCAACCACCAGTTTCTGATGGCCATCGTGATACAAGCCCGCCAGAGGCAAGTGACCATCTCCGCCCTGCTGACTTAAAGAAACATAGACATCCCGGCGCACAAAGGCTGAGAGCGTTTGAGCAACCGCTTCGGGGCTGGGTAATTGGTAGTCACTCATGGCGAGGCTCCTTAACCCAAATACGTTTCGAGGGCGCGTTGAAAAT
>Ga0255259_1000166_pt1 | contig 7953 bp, 5 predicted proteins | sample LawtaT_13_FD_189964 | JGI IMG/M metagenome (GOLD analysis project Ga0255259, IMG submission 189964) | Metatranscriptome of freshwater microbial communities from St. Lawrence River, New York, United States - Law_Yuk_RepB_8d (Metagenome... | ecosystem: Environmental > Aquatic > Freshwater > River ... | reverse complement strand
TTGCTACCCGCTCTTCAGGCCGCCGGCAATGTGGTCGATCGGCGGCAGTCAATGCAGATCCTGGGAAACTTTTTGTTAAGCGCCAAGGGTGATGAACTCTCAGTCACGGCGAGCGATCTTGAGGTCGAGGTGGCGATCTCCTGTCGCGCTGAAATTGGCCGCGAAGGCTCGGCGACGCTTCCAGCTAAAAAGCTTTTGGACATTTGCCGAAGCTTAGCGCCAGATTCAATCCTCCAAATCGACGTTAGTGGTGGAAAGGGCAAGGTCCAATCCGGGCGGAGCAGGTTCAGCTTAGGCGTTTTGCCTTCTGAAGATTTTCCGACAGTTGAAGGATTCACTGCGTTAACAGAGTTAGAAGTTGACTCTCATGTCCTGACCGACCTGATTAGCAGCACACAATTTGCGATGGCCCATCAGGATGTCCGCTATTACCTCAATGGATTGCTGCTAGAGCTAAGCACTTCGAGTATTCGCTCCGTCGCGACCGATGGCCACCGATTGGCCTTATGCGACAGAGACCTTCCAACAGGCTTAACAGGGCCAGTTCAAGTAATCGTCCCGCGAAAAGCGGTTCAGGAAATTCAACGCATGCTGGGCCATCACGAGGGCCTGGTAAAAGTGATACTCGGTGAAAACCATATTAGCGTTCAAAGCACTGGCCAGTTACTGATTGCGAAGCTGGTTGACGGAAAATTCCCTGACTATCAAAGAGTTATTCCCAAGCAGGGCGAAAAAATCGTTGTTGCGAACAGAGAGGCGGTGAAAGCCGCTTTTTCTCGTACCTCTATCCTGTCAAACGAGAAATTCAGAGGTGTACGCCTTGTCCTCAGTAAGGACCTCTTAAGGGCGATGACCAATAATCCTGAACAGGAAGAGGCAGAGGAAGATATTGAGGTTGAATACGATGGCGCAGATCTCGAGATCGGGTTCAATGTTTCTTACTTGCTTGATGTGCTCTCGGTACTGAAGTCGGCTTCCGTGCGAGTCGAGTTATCTGACGCGAATAGCAGTTCGGTCATCTATGCGACAGATGACGAGAGGGCGAAATACGTCATCATGCCAATGCGGTTGTAGGCGGTTCGCTCTCGGCGTCGCTAAATGGCTTCGTTGTCAGAGATTTCGGTTAGAGATTTCAGGAATATTTCCGACCAAAGACTCGAATTCGCTCGAAATTTGAACGTTATTGTCGGGCGGAACGGTAGTGGGAAAAGCAGCTTGCTTGAGGCTGTTAGCGTTTTAGGTACGGGTAAGGCTTTTACTGGCGCTACGGCTTCAGAGTTTGTTTCGAAAGGGCGTCAATCCTCGGTGGTAACGGGCAGCGTGAAAGTTGACGGATGTCACGTCGCCGTTGGGATTGAGAAGACTCGTTCGACCACAACCTGCAGGGTAAACGCTCACCCTGTTAAATCAGCGTCCTCCTTGGCCTCATACATGCCGCTGGTTTCATTGGATTCTCAGTTATTTCAGATGGCTGCAAACGCGCCCGCTTATCGAAGAGCGATTCTTGATCGGACTTTGTTTCACGTGGAACCAGGCTATCTGGCGTTGTTTCAGCGTTACTTCCGCGCTCTCCAAAACCGTAATCAACTTATCCGGCGGGATTCCAAGGACGATGAGTTTCGCTATTGGACAGAAGAGTTCGTCGATCACGGACGAAACCTGGATGGGCTCCGACGGAAGTGTGTAGAGCAGTTGAATTGCAATCTCAGTAGAGCCGAGAACTCAACTGAGCTTGGGGACGTTTCACTTGTTTACGCAGCAGGTTGGAGAGAAGGTATTGATCTAGAGGAGGCTGTTGCGGAATCAAGAGACCGTGAACGCTTGATGGGTGCGACGACCTGTGGCCCGCATCGTGCAGGTCTAAAGATTCTACTTAACGGTCTTCCAGTAAGGCATACCACTTCGCGTGGCCAGGCCAAACTAATAGCTTGCCTCATCGCTGAGGCACAGATTAAAAGCTTGGAGACCGACGGCAAGGAACCACCGATTCTCCTCGTTGACGATCTTTGCGCGGAACTTGACCGTGATTCTCAGCAGCACTGTCTCGGGCTTCTCTTGAAGGAAAATCGACAGATATTCATTACAGCGATTAGCTTGGAAGATCTCACCATTCCCTCAAGTTTTTATGACGTCAGAAAGTTTCACGTGAAACATGGCGTTTTCACGGTTGCCTAGCACTTTTAAGGATTTTTATGACCGCAACTTATGACTCTTCAAACATCAAGGTCCTCAAAGGTCTAGAAGCTGTTCGAAAGCGGCCGGGCATGTACATCGGCGACACTGACGATGGAAGCGGACTCCATCACATGGTGTTTGAGGTCGTCGACAACTGTGTCGACGAAGCACTTGCCGGCTACTGCACTGAAATCGTCATCAAGATCCTCTCGGACAATTCGGTTTCCGTCACCGACAACGGCCGCGGTATCCCCGTCGATATCCACCAGGAAGAAGGCAGATCAGCTGCCGAGGTCATCATGACCACGCTCCATGCTGGTGGAAAGTTTGACGACAATTCCTACAAGGTCTCAGGTGGCTTACACGGCGTTGGCGTTTCCGTCGTTAACGCCCTTTCAGAAAAGCTCGAGCTGACCATTCGCCGGGACGGCTTTGTCTGGTTTCAGGAATACCAAAACGGGGACCCTGTCTCCGCACTCAAAAAAATCGCCGAATCGGATGAGCATGGCACTACGGTGACGTTCCAACCGAGCGTGAATACCTTTCAGAACATCAATTTCCGTTACGCCATACTTGCCAATCGCCTTCGTGAACTGTCGTTCCTGAACGCCGGTTTAACCATCCATTTGTCCGATACGCGGGATGGCCAAACGGAAACTTTTCGTTACGAAGGCGGAATAAAAACCTTCATCGAACACCTTCAGCACATGAAGGAGCCTATCCACGAAAATGTATTGCACGTCGTCACCATGCGCGACGGGATCCAGGTTGAAGTGGGTATGCAGTGGAATAGCCTTTATCAAGACAATGTCTTCACCTTCACTAATAACATCCCCCAAAGGGACGGTGGTACCCACCTATCAGGCTTTCGCGGCGGCCTAACCAGAAGCGTGACTAATTATCTTGAGAAAGAAGGTTGGCTCGCCAAACAAAAGATTCAGATTACGGCCGAGGACATCCGGGAGGGTCTGACGGCAGTCGTCTCGGTTAAAGTTCCAGATCCGAAGTTTTCCTCGCAAACCAAGGACAAATTGGTCTCCAGCGAGGTTAAAAACGTCGTCGAAACTGTGGTCTACGAGTACGTAGGGACTTATCTTCTCGAACATCCCGCTGAGGCGAAGATCATCGCGGCGAAAATCGTGGAAGCCGCCCGTGGACGGGAAGCGGCGAGGCGCGCACGAGAGTTAACGCGCAAAAACCCGCTCGATGTTGCCGGGCTTCCGGGAAAACTCGCAGATTGCCAAGAGAGAGACCCTGCAAAATCTGAATTGTTTCTCGTGGAAGGTGACTCTGCGGGCGGCTCAGCCAAGCAAGGCAGAGATCGTCGTTACCAAGCGATCCTGCCGCTTAAAGGCAAGATTCTTAACGTGGAGAAAGCGCCGGATCATCGAATGCTCTCTTCTGCGGAAGTGGCAACATTAATCAAGGCCTTAGGGTGTGGGATCAAGGAAGACTATGACCCCGATAAGCTTCGGTATCACCGCATCATCATCATGACCGACGCAGACGTCGACGGATCTCACATCCGAACCTTGCTGTTAACGTTTTTCTATCGCCGCATGCCCGAACTCATCCACCGCGGTCATATATTTATCGCCCAGCCGCCTCTCTATAAGCTCAAACGTGGAAAGCAAGAGCGGTATATCAAGGATCAACAGGAGTTTGACCAGTACATGGTTGAACTTGCCCTGCAAGACGCCACAGTGCTTCGCGACGAGACGCCTATAGCGTCACCCGAAATGGGTGAAGTTGGCGCTAATTATCTAATGCTGCGCCGTTTGACCGACCGACTCGCGCGTCGCTACGACCCTGCGTTATTGGATGTCGTTCGTCGTATGGCGTCCTTCGCGGTCCCGGATATCGCTGAGCAAAGCTACCTGGAGCAATGGCGTAAAGAGCTCGAGACAGCCATGTCAGGCATCCGGGACGTCGCTGGATTCAGCGCGCACATCGATTTCCGGGACCCGGTGCAATGGGCGCTCAAGATGACCCTAAAGGTTAGGGGTGTTGAGTCTAAAGCATTGTTTGAAAGGGATTTTTTCCTGTCTCCAGAATATCGTCAACTCGTTTTTCTTAGCGCTATCCTCGATTCCGAAGAGGCTACCTACGTGCTGGCGAAAGATTCCAAGCGACTGACGCTTAAGACGCTTCGGGCGGTGATGGACACTCTGCTCGAGGACGCCCACCGAGGCCTAAGCACACAACGTTACAAAGGCTTGGGCGAGATGAACCCGGACCAGCTGTGGGAAACCACGATGGACGCTGAAACCCGGAATTTGATGCAGGTTAAAGTTGAAGACGCGATTGGTGCGGACGAGATATTTTCAACGCTAATGGGTGACGCAGTCGAACCTCGGCGCGAGTTTATCGAGCGTCATGCTTTGAGCGTGACCAACCTCGACACCTAACGGACTCTTAATGCACGGCAGCCGCCGCTAAGCACACAACCTCTCTGGCGCCACGTCGCGCCAGACAGTTAGCGGCGGCAGCGAAGGTCGCACCTGTGGTGATGACGTCGTCCACGAGCACGATGCGGAGCCCATCCACGCTTGCCGGAGCCTCAAAGGCGCCCACCAAATTGGTTTGCCTGTGCTGACGTCTTAAGCCTTTTTGCGGCGCCGTGTGTTTGCGCTTCACCAGCAAATCCGGGTTGACCAAAGCGCTTGTGTGCGCACCAATAGCGTCCGCCATTAGCCACGTTTGGTTGTAACTGCGGTGCCAGTGGCGCCGTAGACTCTGAGGCATCGGGCAAATGAAAACCGTTGACCAATCAAGAGGCGGCAGATTTCGGGTCATGAGCTTACCCAACAGTGAGGCCAGCCCGACATTATTGTTGTACTTCGCATTCGCGATCAGCCGCCTGAGGGGAAACTCGTAACGGAAACTGGCATAGCAGGGGTGGCCCACACGAAAACCTCGAACGAGTGGTTCAGTGCGCCAAGGCAGATCGGCCAGACATTGGTCGCAGAGGCCTTCCGCACCAATCGGGTCCAGACACAACATGCATCGGCCAAGAATAGGCCGATTGTAAGGGCGAAACGCTTCCCCTAAGCTTGACGCCAAACTTTGCACTATCGCCATCTTTCCGAACTCCTTTTCGGAACTTCACTACCGCAGCCATCTGGAGCCCGTATGTTAGAGCTTGACCGTACAGCTTCTCAGGATTCTGAGACACCGTTGCACCAAACCTCCCGATGGTCCATTGAAGCGGCCGTATCCCTCATACAGCAGCCATTCAACGACTTGCTCTTTCAAGCGCAAGCCGCGCACCGCGCTCATTTCAACCCAAACGAAATCCAGCTCAGCACACTGCTGAACATCAAGAGCGGTGGGTGTCCCGAAGACTGCGGTTATTGCCCCCAGAGCGCTCGCTACGATACCGGCGTTACCGCCACGCCGCTAATGTCCGTCGACGCGGTGTTGGCCTCAGCGCTTCAGGCCAAAGCCGCGGGTGCGACAAGATTCTGCATGGGCGCCGCGTGGCGCGCGCCTAAAGATCGCGAAGTCGCTCAGGTCGCCGAACTCGTTGCGGCGGTCAAGGGCATAGGCATGGAAACCTGCGTTACCCTCGGAATGCTAAAACCCTCGCAGGCCGAAAGTCTGAAATCCGCCGGTCTCGATTACTACAACCATAATCTCGACACCTCGCCCGAACATTACGGCGACGTCATTACCACCCGAACCTATCGGGATCGTCTCGATACCCTCGACGCGGTTCGCGACGCCGGCATCAACGTCTGCTGTGGGGGCATCGTGGGATTGGGCGAAAGCGTTCGTGATCGTGCTGGCCTTCTATGCCAGTTAGCAAATCTCCCGACGCCGCCAGAAAGCGTTCCAATCAACCAGCTCGTGCGGGTTGAAGGTACCCCTCTAGCCCACGAAGCCGCCGTTGATTGCTTCGATGTTATCCGCACCATCGCAGCGGCCCGCATCATGATGCCAACTTCCTTTGTGCGCCTCTCTGCGGGTCGCAAGGAACTGGGCGAAGCCGGTCAGGCTTTGGCCTTTTTCGCGGGTGCCAATTCCATTTTTTACGGGGAACAGCTGCTCACCACGCCAAATCCGCAACAGAACGAGGACCAGGATTTATTCGCCCGATTGGGAATTAAATCCATGGCAGGCCAAGCTTGAATCCTGCGCGCTAGCTAAACTCACCATGAGCTCTCGCCGGCTCGCAGCGCTCCAGGACACCCGAAAGCGTTCATTAGAGAATCGCAGCGGCCCACAGGGTTCATCGATCCTTGTGAGCGACCAACGGCTGGTCAACTTTTCCAGCAACGACTATCTGGGCCTCGCCAATGACCCGCGGCTTACGGCCGCGGCCCATGATGCGATCGGACTTTATGGCGTTGGCGCAGGCGCTGCCGGCTTGCTTTCGGGCTGGACTGATGCGCATGACGAACTCGCCAACGCCTTACAAGTTTTTATGGCCCGGGATCGGGCTTTGCTGTTCTCTTCGGGCTATATGGCGAACCTGGGCGTCGTCGCCGCTCTTGCCGACCGCCACACCGATATCTTGCATGATCGCCTGAACCACGCTTCCCTCATTGATGCGGTGAAGTTGAGCGGCGCGCACTCGATCCGCTACCGCCATGCTGATCCGGCCGACTTTGAATCCCGGATCCCGAACAACCCAGCCCACTCACAGATGCTGTTATCCGACACGGTTTTCAGCATGGACGGCGACCTTGCCCCTGTTTACGAGCTCGCGGCAATCGCAAAAGCCCACAAGGTCCTGCCGATTTTCGACGACGCTCATGGCTTCGGTGTTATGGGTAACGGACGAGGCCTCATCCACGCGGCCGGACTAACTCAGGAACAAGCGCCTCTGGTGGTCGTTACGTTTGGCAAAGCACTTGGTACCGCCGGCGCGGCAGTAATCGGTAGAGCAGACCTTGTAGAAAGTCTGCTGCAGAGGGCCAGACCATTTATTTACGACACGGCGATGCCGCCGCTGATTGCCGCCGCAACCCATCGCGCATTGCAACTCTTGGATGAAGATTCAAGCTTACTGCGACGCTTGCATCAGAACATCGCCGCGTTTCAGTTTGCCATGGACGACGCCGGACTGCCGCCAACCGGATCCTCAACACCTATCCAACCGATCATGCTGGGTGGCGACGAACTGGCAATGGCAATGGCAAACAAACTTCGCGAAGCAGGCTTTTACGTCCGCGCAATTCGGCCACCAACGGTGCCTGAAGGCACCTCGCGATTAAGAATTTGCCTGTCCGCTGCTCACACGGCCGACCAAATCTCCGGCCTGGTATTAGCGCTGAAGCGCCTGCTCCCGGCGAAGGTCATCAAGGTTTGAAACATGATTGCTCTGGATAGAACCGCTGTCCGCCGTTCCTTTGACGCAGCGGCCCGCACTTATGACGCTCACGCCGCCCTGCAAAGAGAAGTTGCGGACCGCTTGCTGCAACGCCTCGATTTCATGCAGCTATCGCCTAGGCTGCTGATTGACTTGGGCGCAGGCACCGGCTACTGCGCGCGGCATCTTGAGACGCGCTACAGGAAGGCCTCTGTTTTACTGGCCGACCTCGCGCCCGGCATGTTGGTGGAAGCTCGCCGGCACCGCCGTTGGCGCTCACGGCAGCGCTACGCCTGCGCTGATGCCGCCAGCCTGCCAGTCGCCGAGGCCAGCTGTGACCTGATTATCTCCAGCCTCACCTTTCAGTGGTGCGAAGACCTCGTCGCGGTGCTGAAGGAATGTCGAAGAGCGCTTAAACCCGGCGGGCTTTTGCTGTTCTCGACTTTAGGGCCGGATACGCTGAA
>Ga0255259_1000157_pt1 | contig 8127 bp, 1 predicted proteins | sample LawtaT_13_FD_189964 | JGI IMG/M metagenome (GOLD analysis project Ga0255259, IMG submission 189964) | Metatranscriptome of freshwater microbial communities from St. Lawrence River, New York, United States - Law_Yuk_RepB_8d (Metagenome... | ecosystem: Environmental > Aquatic > Freshwater > River ... | reverse complement strand
GCTATCTTTTACCTTTTTTTTTGTATTGGTGCATGACAGACGGATAGACAGACAGGTAGACAAATAGACAGTCAGAGAGATTAACCATGGTTTACCCCCTGTTTTAACAGGTTTTAGTGCTCATAAAAAAGGGGGACGACTCTGTTTTATTAGCTCATCCTGCGCAGCTAAAGATTCTCCCAGCAGCTAGGTAGATAGATGAGTACAAAGCGATAGTCCCTTACATTAAGGCAACGGCGATGCCAGAAACTGATGTGACTTCAGTTACATTTTTCAAGGTATTGTCAAAATGGGTTTTCATATTGTCCTTGGATTCCATTCGCGTACTTGCCGGAGGCGTAGCAGCGTACGCAACAGCCATTCTCGTCTGATTTGCGTTATCTTTTGACAAGCTTTCCCAAATCACAGTACAAACAGAGGGCAAGTATGGATTTTTGCCGATCACATGCAATGCTTTGCCCGTGGGGCCAACCCGATTCTTTTCTTGCAACGGTTGACAATCCGTATTAGTTGCGTGAGTCACCAAACGCAAGAAATTGAACTGAGCAACTCCAAGAGATTCGAGTTCGTCGGAAGACTTCTGGTTATGGCCTGTGTAATCTTCGTCGACGTCGTACAATTCAACTTTGATTTCCTGCTCCGTTGCAGGGTTGAAGACGAGAGGCACACGAGTTTTAAAATTAGGGTTAAGGTTATTAATGATTTGTTCGGTCTGACCTTTCAATTCCCAAGTGCCCGTAGGCGAATCACGCACAAACACGTGAGCGACAGGATCGCTCACGGTAAAGGTGTCCGTGTCCTTCAGGTTACGACAGAAGATCCGAAGCTGTCCGCATTCCTCAACAGTTCCCTTCGTGTCGCCGCCTAGAGAGGTCATTTCAATGTCGGCTCCTGTCAATTCGACATTTTTATTTTGCTGATTTTGTTTGTCCCATTGGTCCAAAAGTCCAAGAAACCGATTGCGGGATTTGAATTCCTCATTATTTTCAGCCTTGAATACGTAATAGCCAACAATGATTATGATTAAGAAGTAGACGAAATTAATGCACGCGCAGAGATAAGAAGCAATTATTTGACTGTTGCCGTCCGAGTCACCGAGAGGCAAAGTAAACACACCAAGAAAGAAAGTGGCGAAAGAAGACATAATCGATCCAAACTCGAACCAGTTCATATCATTGTCAATAAAAGGCATTTTTCGAGCGTGTGCCACGGCGGCGATGAAGATCAGAAGCAGGCCAAACAACGCCTGGGAGCGAATATCCTGAGCAAACGCCACAGCAATTAGAGACAGTGTGACTTTGCGGATAATGATCACAACTTCCCAGTAATAACACTTGATAGAGTAACCCAAAAACAGGAAGGCATAATTTTGTTGAAACTGCCGCATGGAATAGTCCGCGAACAAGACATTTCTGAAATCGGGATTCGTGATGAGATTTTGAAATCGTTGATTTTCTCGTCGCGTATACTGACTGTGATCGACTGTCGTATGCACTCTCCCTCCAGGACCCTTCACAATCGATGACACTGGCTGATTTGATGTCTTTAACTCATGTTGCACCTCGATTTCTGCCTTTTCATCAAATGTCGAAACAATAACATGGCCATTGTGATACTTGGCGTACTGGTCGATGGCGGCGGGTTGAAGAGACTTGATCACGTGGACCACGCGGTCATAGCGATCTCCACAAGTCAACGTTGAGTAGACAAAAACAGGAACTCCGATGACATAGAGAAAGAACATAGGAAGACCGATTAAGATCATCATTTCCCTGTGCTCTGGAGAGCTGTAACATTGAACAGATAAGTCAGCAATCAAATAAAGCTCATCGTCGGAAGAGCCCAGCCGAACACAGGAAAAGATCATTGCAAAACGTTGGACAAGGTAAGGATTCAAAAGAAACATAACCACGGTGCTGGTTCCGATAGCAGACCCCACGATATTATGCATAATGGTTTCACTAGACTCTGGGTGATTATCCGAACCCTTATTTCTTTGGGTTTGTTTTTGACGTTGGCGGTCGTCCCGGCATCTCTTATAGAGAAAGAAAAGAGCCGTGCTCAAACTGGCCAGCAAAACCAAAATAAGGGGAGACACCGCATATGCGATAGTTTCAGCAACAAATGAAGAAGTGTTCGTGTAGTTGCCTAAACAGGCGAATTGTACGTCACCAGTGCCCAATGTGGTTACCGTGCTTTGAATTGACAGAAATTTTTCCATTAAGGCGTCCCAACTAAATGCAAAACTCAGAGCAATCGAATTTACTTGAAATGTGGTTAACACGATCTTCAGATAGACATCCAATTTTCCAGGTTTCTCCTGAGCGCGGAAGGTGCTCACTTTGTAACCGAGGTAGACGAGAAAGAGAATCAGCATGACAGCGAGTCCAAAGCCCGTGAGCCCTGGGGAGGGACAAATGACGCATTTAAAACCAACGTCCGGTACCAGTTGGTTACCATCCGAATCAGTAGCATCGCACTGAGTACAAGACGGTCCGACATAACCAGCAACACAGGCTCCGGTGGCCAGACAGAATGCCTCCGGTGGATCTTGCAAGCATCGAAAGGCAACAGCGTTGTTGTCACCAAGTCCAAAGAAATAGCCCTCTTCTGGAACGACGCTAGAAATAGTTGTGCCAAAAGCCGAGCAGTTGGCACCATTCGGGCAGGCCGCGCACCAAAACCCAAGTGTTTTCGCTCCATCGCTATCCAGCATAGCCTGATCAAGACTTAATTCGCCCGATTCCGTTGACCAGCCCAATCCAGCCCAATAACTTTCAGCCTGAGATGCATCGAGATAAGTGAACGTTTCATTCTCTGGGGACGAGGGCATGCCCCACGGAACAGCATAATAACCTGGAGTGCACATACACGTAAAACTAGAACTTGTCGGTCCATTTTCACTACTTGTCTCATTAACGTAAGTTAGCGCAAACGCTGGGCAATCAAGACAAGTTGACGAGGAGGTGGTGTGAATAAATCGAGAACCGGAGCAGGAAATGCATTCCGATGCTTCTTGCGCGGCTGCAAATTTACCAACGGGGCATTCATAACAGCCAACTGGCCCATCTTGGCCAGCCAGGCCAAGATATCTTCCAGGAAGGCAAGCGGTGCATGAACTTAAGCCTTCATCAGAAGCATAGGTACCAGCAGGGCAGTTATCGCACTGTAACAGCCCAGGAGATTGACTATAGCGCCCGGTAGAACATGACAGACAATTTGTTAACACACCCGATTGAAAGGTGCCAGGCGCACATTGAGTATAAGAAATGGTAGCCTCGGAGGAAGAGACTTGTCCACCTTTTTGGATAACAAGAACGCCAGTAAACACATTCGAACCAATCGGCAGTCGACACTTAATTGTAGTAGAATCATTTTCCTGTTCGTACCCGGAAGAACTGCAGACATTGGCACCAACAAGTACCAAGGCGTCGTCCTCGCCGAAGTTTGTGCCTGTGATTGTTAAGATTCCACCACCTGCGCGCGGACATTCTGTTAGCGCGGCGGAGTTAGAACTAATGAGCGCCAGCTGCATGATGAGGGAGTAGGTGTCAAACACGGCCTGATGAACCATTTCGCTGAGACAAAAACTTGGATTACCCCAGTAAACAATAATAAAAAGTTTGAAAGAGTCGCGAATGGTAATAAAATCACAGTCTGAGTCTGAGGACCCTTCCCCGGGATAAACGTTTTGACAACCAATTTGCAATGAGTTTGCTATTGGGTCATTTGTGATAAACATGTGATTGATAGACGGGTCAGAAGTGCCGCAAACATTTTTGCGATATCCAAACGTAGAGGAAGCAAGAAATGAACCAACGGATAAGAATCCGCTTCCATCAGCACCCAGGTTGCCAGCAATTTCCCATCTGGCACTTCCAACAGCCTCTGTTGATAAAATCATGTATGAGTTTTGAAAGTCCATCAAAAACGGTTGGCCATTGATACTTCGATCAACATACTGTCTGGAATACGGCATTATTTGCTGATTGTTGACAAAAATCATGTTTCCCCCATCGTAAGCGTCCGATCCACCGTCAATAATATGACCGGCATCAAAGTTTGTTGTTGAAACCCCATATGCATCGTAGGATACTTCCTCCATGTATGGGTAAATGTCCCATCGGTAGCTCGGATCAACAGGAAACGTAGAATCAAACAACGCGCTGCTCAGGGACACGGCTTCATCCGAATTCCCGACACATTGAAGGCTTGTATTATTCACGTATTCATGACGCAACCCAATAATTTCAGGGCCAGCATAGCTAATGGAAACCAAGTCAGTGCTTGAGATGTCATCATTTCCGAAAATCGGAACAGATACAGAAACGGTTTGTTCCACACCGAAGCCACTGGGGGATATGCAGTACAGCAATTCATCGTTGACAAGAGTAGCATCTGAACACGTCCACATGAAAGGTGAAATTTTCACGACCGAGCCGAGAGAAAAATTACGCCCAGTGATAGTCAGAGGATCGCCGCCCTGTGTCGAGCAATTAAGGCCGCGGCCTCCACAACCATCCACCGAGAGAACTTGTGGTACCAAAGGAAACGAAATCAAGTCACGATGGATGTCATAGGTTGCACTTCCGCCGTTCGTGTTGGCACTATCGATAGAGAACTGTATGTAAAAAGATTTCCCTTCCACATCGGCAACTAGTGAATCCAAGATAAAGCAGGTAATATCTTGATCGGTGAGGTATGCCTCAACACCCGAGGTCGAATTAAAATGATCACAATGGATGATGAAAGAATCATTGTGAACATCGACCAGGTCGACACTCGAATAAGATCCAAACGATCCAAATAGACCAGTGAAAGAAATCCAGTTTGTATAAATGTTCTTGAAGTTCACAAAAGCATAAGTTTCGTCGGGAGAATATTGAACCGGTTGAATCCTTTCAAGCCTGGCATCAAACACGCATACAGAGCGAGAATTAACCCGAGGGCGCGGGTAAGATAGTCGTGGCGATGAATTATCAGATCTCCAAGAAAGCGTGCCAACTCGCTGCGTCTCAGAAACCAAGACGGCAACAGTAGGATGCAATTCATAATTTATATTGACGGAGCACTTGGATCCAAAACCATTGGGGGCGACGAAAGAGTAAGAAGTCGTCCTCGAATCAACGTTCACAACTGAAGCTACCGCACGAAATGAGCGAGTTGTCGAACCCAAAGCAAGCGGCTCTGGACTAAGAGATATATCTGAAAATATATTGATGATAAAAATCTCTTTCGCTGTGAGTTGACTAAAATCTGGACCAGAGAAAGTCAGAGTAACCAATACGTCATCAACACCAGGAATTTGGGGGGGATTTAAACTCGAAAATGTCACTGGACCAGCCACTGCAATAGATGGACCGCAAAGGTAGGTTCCTGGTAAATTAATGCAAATAGCATTTTCACAAGGGGAAGAACTACATTCGTCCACGTCGACGCACTGGAACACGCCTGACCAGGATGAGGATAGTGCAGAAAAGTCGGGACGGCAGGTGACCCAAAAGCTACCACTGGGAGACAATTCCGATGAAATATAGCCAGTGTTGCATTGAACATGAATTTCTTGCCAAGGTGAACCGCTTGAAGAAGTCAAATCCGAGTTGTCAACAGAAAGGACGGGGCAATCGCCATAGATACTACAAGTTGGCAACGGTGCGCCAGCAAAGGATCTGGAGGACCAGTTGACTAAGCCGGTATTGGGGTCGGCCACACAGTAAATAATCAAGGAAGTTGCTTCACTTGAAGCATAACCCGAGTCACAGTCACCTTCAACGATAGAGCCAAAGCTCGCGTCTAGTAAAAAAATATTGCTGTTTGAAATCGGCAGTCCGGTGCATTCCGCCATCGTGCAGCGATCGACATTGTTCCAGGTACCAGAACTGCATGTAGCGACAAAGACTGAGCTGCCATTACTACTGGAAAAACCGATATCACACGTGACGGTTACATTGCCCGCAATGCCAGGAAAGTTGCTTCTGTCACTATTATCAACCGTCAAGGACTCGCAATTGACAGGATAGCATTGCAATGCGTTGTCCCACTGCTGGGCAGGGCCACAGGTAGTGATAAACGAGCGGCCATCGATCGACCCGAATTCACTGTCACAAGTCACTAGTACACTATCGCCGGTTGAACCACGTAACGCGTTCTGGGCATAGTCGCTATATGGAAAATTAATTTGCGGGCATGCCTCGGCTAGACAATTCAGAGGACTGAAAGTGGGAGTCAGTACGCCTCCGGGGCAGGTAAAAACAGTTCCCAAGGGTAAAACACTATCGACAAAGCCTGAGGCACAGCGTACTGTGCAGCTACCGTCCGTATACAGCATGTTTGTATTCAAGCAGTCAGATAAATCCACTGAGGCATCATCAAATGGAAGCCCAGCAGTACATGAGAGTTCAAGACAGCGCTGGCCGCTATCGGTGACCCATTCCGGAGAAGAGGAGGAAGCATGACAGGTCGCGTGGAAATTGTAATTGGCCACAGGGACTCCAAAATCAAGGTTGGCTAAGTTCCAGGAGTTCGAATCGCACGACCAGGAAGCTTTCACACGAACAAACGAGCTGTCTTGCGACACGGATGCATAATTACCCCCATAGTCATCCCCGACAGAAGTGTAGCCAAAATTTTGATATACCCATTCGAATTGCCCAGGATTTTTTGCGCAATTACACTGAAGATGCGAAGAGGCATAATAATAAACGAATAAGCCACACATACCCACAACACAGGATCCATAAGTCGCAACACAGGCATTGTAGGCCATGGTTTGCACACTTTCGTTACTAGGGTCGCACGGAAAGGTGGAAGATCCAACCGTTGTGGTGAAACATGAATTCGCGTTTTGGGCAGGAGCAAAAGCACTTGCCGGAATAACTTCCCAACCAAAATAATCTGGTGCTGACCATTCGATTCGAAGTCCGGCGTTTCCTTCATTCTCGTAAAATCGAGTAGAAAATAGGTGAGGACCGGAAGTCAATGGGATGGGGGCACTTTCCCGTGTTACCATCCCGTGGAGACCGCCATTATCAACCACTTGAACTCCATCTATCAAAAGGTCAGAGGCGTCGTCAGATGTCGTACGAAATAAGTAATTTCCAGAAAACGCGATGTACAATGTTCCCCAGATCTTCACCATGTAATCATCGTTGAAATATGTACCAGGAAAAGACCCCCCCCCGGACACGACGTCGATTGATCCAGACCAACTCCATTCGGAACCTAGCGTGTTCTCCAGATAAGTAAAATCTTCGTATCCATAAGGCCAACTCACAACTTTAGCAGACAGAAATCCTCGAGAGCCATACCCTGGATCGCAAGTGACTTCGATAACTTGTCCAAGCTCGCCAGATTCAACTGCAGCAGTGTGAGTTATTCCTGCATTCCACAAACTACCGCAACTTTGGGGTTGGCATGTGCTCGAAACTCTCCAAATAGCATATTGTCCAGCAATAGACGACAATCCCAGGCCGGATGCCCACGAGGGATTCGCATCACACGTGGCATTCACAGATCCTGTATACCCAGTATCACAAGACCCGATGATAACGGTGCCAATTGGTTCAAACGATCCACCATTATAAGGCCATGCAAAAGAAGGTTGTGCAACCGATATATCAACACACAATTGGGGAAAGCTTGAAATTTGGGTCGAAAACCCATAGTAACCATTTTGACTATTGATTGTAATATCACTTGTGAATATAATAGTGACCTTTTGACCAACTGGAAAACCGCGGGTAAATGGCGCGACATTGCCGTGATAGTCACCAATTAATCCCGATGTTGAGTAATCGTAGATCTTAACAAAGTCCCAGCCTGGTTCAGTATAAATTCTATCGAAATAGATTACCAGAGCGCACGAAGGGTCTGACTCAATGATCCAGGCAAGATACTCATTATCTCCATAGTCGGTTCTTCGAACGCTCAGTTCAATCGACGTCGAGTCACAAGGGATCACCACTGCAGATGTGAGACTTAGGCAACAAAATAATATGGAAAGTCCAATCATTTTGTTGCCTAAGTCTCACATCTGCAGTGGTGATCCCTTGTGACTCGACGTCGATTGAACTGAGCGTTCGAAGAACCGACTATGGAGATAATGAGTATCTTGCCTGGATCATTGAG
>Ga0255259_1000153_pt1 | contig 8181 bp, 9 predicted proteins | sample LawtaT_13_FD_189964 | JGI IMG/M metagenome (GOLD analysis project Ga0255259, IMG submission 189964) | Metatranscriptome of freshwater microbial communities from St. Lawrence River, New York, United States - Law_Yuk_RepB_8d (Metagenome... | ecosystem: Environmental > Aquatic > Freshwater > River ... | reverse complement strand
TAAGGAGAGGTTTCATGGCCGACGGGGGGAGTAACTTGCAGAGCAGGCGCATCGCAGTGGTCGGGTCCGGGGTCGCAGGGCTGGGTGCCGCGTGGCTGCTCAGCCAGCAGCACCACGTTACCGTCTACGAACAGGCCCGTTACCTCGGGGGGCACAGCAACACCGTTGAAGTCCCCGGTGGCGAGAGTTCGATTCCGGTGGATACCGGCTTCATCGTCTATAACCCGCCCAATTACCCCAATCTCACGCAGCTCTTTGAGCATCTGGGCGTGCCAACCGCGCCTAGCGACATGTCTTTCGCCGTTTCTTTGCGGGACGGCGCGCTGGAATATGCGGGCACCAATCTGGCCGGCCTGTTTGCGCAGCCCGGCAATCTGTTGAACCGACGGTTTTGGCGCATGCTGAGCGACATTCGGCGGTTCTATCGGGATTCGCGCGCGCATCGGGCAGAAGCCGCCCGCGACAGTCTTACCCTCGGTCAACTGCTGGCCCGCCATGGCTACTCGCGCGCCTTCCGCGACGACCATCTCTTGCCCATGGCCGGCGCCATCTGGTCGGCAACGGCGGATCAGATGCTGGACTACCCGGCGCGCACCTTCCTCGATTTTTGCGCCAACCATGGCTTGGTGCAGTTCTCCGATCGCCCCGCCTGGCGCACGGTCGTCGGCGGGAGCCGCGAATATGTGCGGCGACTGGTCAGTGGGATCTCCGGCGGTGTGCACATCGGCGCACCGGTGGTGTCGGTAGAGCGGCTTTATGACGAAGTCGAAATCCGGCTGGAAGATGGCCGTACCGATCGGTTCGACCATGTGGTCATCGGGGCGCATGCCGATCAGGCGCTCACGCTGCTGGTGGCGCCCTCAGCCGACGAACAGCGTCTGTTAGGCGCCTTCCGCTACTCGCAAAACCGGGCGGTCTTGCACGAAGACGCCTCGTTCATGCCGCAGCGAAAGGCGGCCTGGGCCAGCTGGAATCACCTGGGGGAGGTCGGTGCCAAGCCCACTGTGACCTACTGGATGAACCGGCTTCAGCCTCTGCAGGTGCGACGCCCCTTGTTCGTGACCCTCAATCCCGCGCACGAACCGCGCGCTGCCAGTGTCCATCGGGAGTTGGAATACAGCCATCCGCTGTTCGATAGCGATGCGCTGGCGGCGCAGTCCGAGCTTTGGCGCCTGCAGGGCCAGCGCAACACCTGGTTTTGTGGCAGCTACTTCGGGTACGGATTTCACGAAGACGCGCTGGAATCAGGCCTCTGGGTGGCCGAAGCGCTGGGCGGCGTGCGCCGGCCCTGGACCTGGACTGCCGACGCCGGGCGCACCGCGCTGGTCAATCGCACGCCCGAGCTCCCGGTATGAGCCTGCGATCTGCGCTCTACCGCGGCATTGTGAGCCACCGGCGAGTGCGCACGAGTGAGCACCGCTTGCGCTACGCGCTGTGCTACCTGCTACTCGATCTCGACGAACTGCCCACACTCGCGCGGCGCTATCTGTTCGGGGTGAACGCGCCGGCCTTGCTCGCCTGGCGAGACGCCGACCACGGCAGCGGCGACGGCCGTCCGTTTCGGGACTGGTTGCAAGCGGTGCTGACTGATGCCGGCTATCCGACCACCAAAGCGCGCTTTCAAGTGCTCTGTTTGCCGCGGATTCTCGGCTACGCGTTTAACCCGATTACCGTGGTTTATTGCTATGACGGCGACGCTTTGATGGCCATGCTCTACGAGGTCAACAACACCTTCGGGCAGCGGATTCACTACCTCTTGCCGGCCCACGTGGACGGCCGACGCATCGTGCGTCAGGAATGCACCAAGGCGCTTTTCGTCTCGCCGTTTTTTGATATGCAGGGTCGCTATCAGTTCGACCTCAGTCTCCCGGCGGAATCGCTGGCGCTGGCCATCCGTTATGTCGACGACGAAGGCCTGCGCCTGCACGCGGCATTCGGCGGGCGGCGAACCCCTTGGTCTACCGGCGCCTTGCTCCAGATGCTGCTGCGTTTCCCGCTGGCGACCTTCAAGGTCATGGCCGGCATTCATTGGGAAGCCTTGCGTCTGTGGCTGAAGAAAATCCCCTTACAGCATCGACCCCGAGAATTGGAGCCCCGATCTCATGGCTAAGCCTGCCTCTCCGCACAATGCCCCGCCTGCCGCTCGCCAGCGTTTTCCGCGCATTGCCGAGCGCGTACTCCGCGTCATGGGAAAGCGATTGCGTGAGGGCGGGCTAAGGGTGGATTTGCCCGATGGCCGCCAACTGGGCCTGGGTCAGGCGCAGGATCCCGGCGCTGCCGTCTGGCAACTGACCAGCGCCAAACCCGTCTGGCGGTCGATGGCGCGAGGCGACATCGGTTTTGCCGAGTCCTATCTGGACGGGGAATGGGATAGCCCCGAGCTCACCACGCTGCTCGAAGTGTTGGGTCGCAACGACAACGCCAAAGGGGACATGGTGGGCGGCATCGTGCCCGCGCGCTGGCTTGACCGACTGCATCACTGGCGGCGACGCAATACCCAGCGCCAGAGCCAGCGCAACATCGCCTATCACTACGACCTGGGGAATGCGTTTTATCGCGAATGGCTAGACCCCACGATGACCTACTCTTCCGCGCTGTTTGACCGCCCGGAGGATTCGCTGGAAACGGCGCAGCGCCGGAAGTACCAGCATCTGGGCGAAATGCTCGAGCTGAGCCGGGGGCAGGACCTGCTGGAAATCGGCTGCGGCTGGGGTGGTTTCGCCGAGCACGCGCTAAGCACGGGCGCTCGCGTCCACGGGATTTCGCTGTCGAAGGAACAAACGGCTTACGCCCGTGAGCGCCTCGCCCCGGCGGTAGCCGAAGGGCAGTGCGAGCTCGAAATCCGCGACTACCGCGCACTTGAGCGGCAGTACGACCGCATTGCGTCCATCGAAATGCTGGAAGCGGTGGGCGAGCGCTACTGGCCAGCCTACGCCGCCAGCTTGAAACGCAGCCTGCGGCCCGGCGGCGTGGCGGGTATCCAGACGATTACCATCGCGCCGCATCGCTTCGCGCGCTACCGGCGGAATCCGGATTTCATCCAGCGCTATATCTTTCCCGGCGGCATGCTGCCGAGCGAGCCGATTCTGGCCGATGTCTTTGCCGGGGCGGGTTTGCGGGTCACAAAAACGGTGCGATTTGGTCTGGATTACGCGCGCACGCTGGCGCACTGGCGGGAACGTTTCGATGCGGCCTGGCCGCGATTGTCACCGCTGGGTTTTGACGAGCGCTTCCGTCGGATGTGGCGCTACTACCTGTGCTATTGCGAAGCCGGTTTTCGGCTCGGGGTGTGCAACGTCGTGCAACTGCGCGTCGAGCACGTTTGAGTCACTCAGTGCTGGGTGACGCCGCGTACCGCCAGGTGCCGGCGTAGCCAGCGCATCAGATCTCCCACCAGCGGCAACTTTTCGTAAAGCCCCTGGGCGGCGTCCCAGTAATCGATATGAGAGTTGACGCGCCCGTCGTCGGCGAGCGTGACTTCGCTCATGCCCGTGACCTGCCACGGCCGGTTACCGAGCTTTGTGAGCCGCCCCGCAAACGTCCAGCGCAGCACGTAGCGCGCCGCGCCCTCACCCGCTGGGTCTAGCAACTCGCCCACGTGAGTGACGGTAATTTTCAAGTCTGCGAGCTGCCCCAGCATTTCGTGCAGGCAGCGAGCAAAGGCTTCGCGTCCACGCAAGTTGTTGAAGGGATCCTGAAAGCTCATGTCGTCGGTGACGATTTCGGGAAGTTCGCTCAGACGCGCCTCGCTGAGCGTGCTCATAAACTCGATGTAGCGGGTGAGTCCGGGCGGCATCATGCGGGGCGCAACATACGTTTGGTCAACGCGAAATAGAGCGGATAGGGCAGCGCCGCGATGAGGCCTAGCAGCCACGCCAGACGGCGCGGGAACCGCACCTCAAAGTGACCGCTGGCGAGGCCCTCGGCAATGCGCTTTGCGGCCGCTTCCGGCTCCATCAGGAAGGGCATGGGAAAATCGTTTTTCGCCGTCAGCGGCGTGGCGACGAAGCCCGGATTCACCACGTTCAGTTGCACGCCAGCCGCGGCGAGTTCCGGGGCGAGCGACTCGCAAAGCCTGATCACGGCGCTTTTCGAAGCACTGTAGGTGCCGGCGTAGGGCAGGCCACAGTAGCCTGCGACCGACGCCATGGCCGCAATCTGGCCGCGGCCGCGCGCCATGAAGCGCGGCATCAGCGCGGCCAAACTATGGCAGACGCCGAAGTAGTTCACCTCCATCATCTGGCGGGCGGCAGCGCTCGTGAACGACGCTGCGCGGACCGGCGCGTAGGTGCCTGCATTCAGCACCGCCAGATCGAGCGGGCCGTAGCGCGCTTCAATGTCCTCCACGGCCGCCATCACGGCGGCTTCATCGGTCACGTCGAGCGGCACGGCGTGGCTGGTGCCGGCGGGCAGCGAGGCGACGGCTGCTGCCAGGTTGTCAATTGAGCGCGCGGACAGCACGACGCGATGGCCGGCCAGCGCGTAGTGGGGGCGAGCGCTAGTCCAATGCCGGTTGATGCGCCGGTAATCCAGATATTCATAAGAGCCGGTTCTCCAGTTGCGAGGCTGCCGGTCAATTGTGCAGGTTTGCTCGCCTTACGTCGCCGAGGCCGCTCATGGATCTGTCTGTGCTGATTGGATCGCAGCGGAATCGCGAAGCCGGTAGTCGATGCGCGAGCCGTCGGTGCCGGCAAACGCCAGACCGCGCCAACGACCGGTATCGTCGTACCACACGCGGGCCTGCAGATCGCCGGTATAGTCGACGCAGCGCGCGGTCTGCTCGCCGCTCGGGGCGGGCACCGCGCAGGGCTTGAGCTGCACGCGGTTGAGGTGGCCAGTGAGGGTGTTGATCACCGCGCTACTGGCTAGCACTCCGGGATGCCAGTGATTGGTGGCAAAGCTGCCGGCCGGCGCCTCGAAGCTGCCGTCGGGTGCGTTCAAACGCAGGCGCCCCTGTTCTGCGATGGCGCTGACTTCGCTGCGTTTGCCGTCGTCGTTCACCGTGGCGGCAAGCCGCATCAGCTGGTTATCGCACCAGTACTCGGTGGCTTCGTAGCGGTAGTGATAGGCCTCGATGAACAGCAATTTGATGCCGAGATCGAGCATCGAGCGCACCACGAGGTAGCCGTTCTCACGCGAGAAGCGCGCCTCATGTCGACCGACCGCACGGTCGTTACGGTACACCTCGAAATCGAGCCCGGTGCCGTAGCGGGCGACGACGGATTCGGTGGCAGCGCCCGGACCTGCGGCGCAGGTCTCCGACGCCAGCACCGGGCGCAGCGTGCAGCACGCCACCAGTAACAGCCAGCAGCAGGGGGCCCCCCACTCCCGCAACCCAGCTTGCTTGTGTTTCAATGGACCGACTCTTTTTCGCCCGCTTCCGATCATCTTTTTAGCATCCTTCAGGAGTTCACGATGAAGCTCGAACCACTCATGACCTATTACGCCGATCTTGGTGCCGCAGCGCCAGTCGGCGCAGGCCCCCATGGTAACCGTCTCATTGTGGAAGTGACCGGCGGTCGCTTCGAGGGTTCCCGCCTGACAGGCCAGATTCTGCCCGGCGGCGGTGACTGGCTGTTGATCGACGCCGACGGCTTTGGCCATCTCGATGTGCGCGCGACATTCCTCACCGACGACGGTGCGCACATCTACGTGCAGTACTTCGGTCGTTCGCATATCACCGAAGCCGCTGGTGCGGCGCTGGCCGGCAATGGCAAGACCGAATTTGGCGAAACCTATTTTTTCACGCAGCCGCGCTTCGAAACCGGCGACCCGCGCTATGCCTGGCTGAACCACGTGCTGGCGGTGGGGCAGGGGCGTTTCCTCCCCAATCGAGTCGAATATCAGGTGTTCGCGTTCGCTAACTAAGTCTGTTTCCTTCACGTATCGAACTGCCATAGGGAGTCCCGCCAGATGATCGTAAAGCCACCGACCGCAGAGGAACTCGAACACATTGCGCTCCAGTTTGGTCTCAATCTGACCGCAGATGACATCGCTTCGTTTCAGGGCTTGATGGCCGGTCCGCTGGCCTCCTACCAGCGGTTGCAGGCATTGGTTGAGCCGCGCCTGCCGGTGAAATATCCGCGCACGCCGGGCTACAAGCCGGAACGCAGCGAAGACCCGCTCAACGCCTGGGCCTGTAAGACTTCAATCAAAGGGGCCGCGAGTGGCCCGCTGGCCGGCAAGCGAATCGCAATCAAGGACAACATCTGCGTGGCCGGCGTGCCCATGATGAACGGCACCTCGGTGCTGGAAGGCTATGTCCCCGATATCGATGCCACGCTGGTCACGCGCATTCTGGACGCCGGCGGCGAAATTGCCGGCAAGGCGGACTGCGAAAGCCTGTGTTTCTCCGGCGGCAGCCACACCACCGACAACGGCCCAACGCTTAATCCCTATGACCACACTCGCACCACCGGCGGTTCCTCGGCCGGCAGCGCGGCGCTGGTGGCGGCGGGCGAGGTGGATATGGCAATTGGTGGCGATCAGGGCGGTTCGATCCGGATCCCCGCCTCCTGGTGCGGGGTCTACGGTCTGAAACCCACGCATGGTCTGGTGCCCTACACCGGCGCGTTCCCGATTGAAACCACGCTCGATCATCTGGGTCCGATGGCGCGGAGCACCGCCGACGTCGCGCTGTTGCTGGAAGTCATCGCCGGCGAAGACGGTTTTGATCCCCGCCAGTACCGGGTGACGCCAAGCCCCTACACCAGCGCACTGACCGGCGATATTCGCGGCCTGCGCATCGGCATTCTGGCCGAGGGATTTGAACTGCCGAACTCCGAAGCCGACGTCGACCAAACGGTGATCAACGCGGCCGCCCGGTTCGCCGCGCTGGGCGCCGAGGTTTCCACCATTTCCATCCCCATGCATCTCGACGGCATTCACATCTGGAACGCCATTTCGATTGAGGGCGCCACTGGCCTCATGCTGAAAGGCAACGGCATGGGCACTAACTGGAAGGGCTACTACACCACCGGCCTGATGGACGTCTTTGCCCGCGGTTGGAAGACCCGTCCGGATGATTTATCCGAGACGGCCAAACTGGTGCTACTCACCGGTGAGTACATGCATACCCGCTACCACGGCCGCTTCTACGCCAAGGCGCAGAATCTGGCGCTGAAACTGAAGGCGGCGTACGACACGGCATTCGAGCAGGTCGACCTGCTCCTAATGCCAACCTTGCCCATGAAAGCCACCCCGATTCCGGCGCCAGACGCGAGCCGCGAGGAATACATCATTCGCGCGCTGGAGATGCTGGCCAACACCAGCCCGTTCGACGTGACGGGGCATCCGGCGCTCAGCCTGCCCTGCGCGATGTCGCAAGGCCTGCCGGTAGGCCTGATGCTGGTGGCGAAGTCTTTTGATGAGAGCACGCTGTTGCGCGCCTCTCATGCTCTGGAACAAAGTTACGACTGGACGCAAGCCTGAGGAGGCACTGCACATGGCTTCATCTGCCCATACCCGTCCGCTCTCGGACATCGAAATCCGCGTCAAGGCGCTGGAATCCCTGCTGGTCGAAAAAGGTCTGGTCGACCCGGCCGCGGTGGACGCGCTAATCGACAAGTACGAACACAAAGTCGGCCCGCGTAACGGCGCGAAAGTGGTCGCCCGCGCCTGGGTGGATCCCGAATACAAAGCCCGCCTGCTCGCGCACGGCACCGAGGCCATTGAAGAGCTTGGCTTCTCTGGCATGCAGGGCGAAGACATGGTTGTCGTGGAGAACACGGCGGACGTGCACAACGTGCTGGTGTGCACGCTGTGCTCCTGTTACCCCTGGCCTACGCTGGGCTTGCCGCCGGTGTGGTACAAGTCCGCGCCTTATCGCTCGCGGGTGGTGATTGAACCGCGCGGTGTCTTGAAGGAGTTCGGCCTTGAACTGCCGGAGGCGACCGAAGTGCGCGTGTGGGACAGCACCTCTGAAGTACGCTACATGGTGTTACCGCAGCGTCCGGCGGGCACCGAGCACCTGAGCGAAGACGAGTTGGCCGCGCTGGTGACGCGCGACGCGATGATCGGCGTGACCAAGGTCGCGGTGTAAGGAGAAACAGCAATGAACGGTGTACACGATCTTGGCGGCAGCGACGGTCACGGCCCGATCAACCCGGAACCAAACGAGCCGGTGTTTCACGAGGAATGGGAAAAGCGGGTGTTCGGGATGTTCCTCCCCGTCGCCGCCAC
>Ga0255259_1000147_pt1 | contig 8245 bp, 6 predicted proteins | sample LawtaT_13_FD_189964 | JGI IMG/M metagenome (GOLD analysis project Ga0255259, IMG submission 189964) | Metatranscriptome of freshwater microbial communities from St. Lawrence River, New York, United States - Law_Yuk_RepB_8d (Metagenome... | ecosystem: Environmental > Aquatic > Freshwater > River ... | reverse complement strand
CTGACCGGTGCCCGCCATGAAAACAGGGGCTGCGGCACAGGTCCAGCCCTTGATGCCCTCGCAGAAATGTTGGGACGCGTGGACCTGCACCGGCCGCCCGGTCGCCAGTGCGGTGCCGATGCCGTTGGTGCCGACGACGCTCTCGTTCCAGTTGCCCCCATGGGTGAGGTGGATGCCTTGTGCGGCGTCGAGGGTGCGCGGATCGCCGGAAGACTCCAGCACGATGCCGGTCGGATCGGTCAGCAGCATGATCGATCCGGACTTCGTCAGCAGGTAGGCTGACGATGTGAAGATGCCCTGGGCCGCCCAGATCAGGTCACGATTGCGCAGGCGCAGCTGCTCCAGGTCGTCGCTCGCGCGCACGGCCAGCGGCGCCATGCGCGCCCCCGGCTCGACGCCGAAGCGCAGACTGCGCTGCCAGGACGACAGCACGTGCTTGGGCACATCCGTCGACACCAGCGGCTGGCCCGAGACAAAGCGTTCCCAGGCGTTCGAGGTGTCGCGGACGGACCTCGAATCGAGTTCACCGGGCGACAGTGCCGCGGACGGGAGCGGGGTTGAGCTGCTGGACATCGCTGTTGTCTCCTAGGCCTGTCTCACCTGTACCCAGATGGTGGGCACAGGTCGAGCAGTGTGGCTCAAAATTGGACAGTACATGCTCTGTATAGGCCAATCAGGGACAACACCTTAACAAGGCTCCGTTCCCGCTGCGACAGCCGCTTGCTGTCTCAGGGGCACGAAGGTGATCCACAACAACAGGGTGGTCAGCGCGGCGACCACCCTGCAAGCGTACCAGGGGGCTCCCGCGCCGGGGACGCCCGCCAGGGGGCGCCAGACCCGCCAGGAAATATTGCCGACGCTCACCATCGCGACCAGCCCGATGAAACCGAGCCCACGCCGTGGGCTCGATCCCCCACGCACCGCATGTCAACACTTTGCTCGAGGTTGGTCATCGCTGTGCCACGTTGCGCCCGCTGTCCAGGAATGCGGTGCCGCTCAGCCGGGGGCTGATGGGTGCCAGTGATCGCGGCGGCCAAGTAGCCGCCGCGATCCTGAAACAGCAAAGGCGCCCTATCAGGCGCCTGGCGCTCACTCGCGCCCGAGTCGCTCGGCGCCGCCTCCGCGGGCCGGACCAGCCGTCGGATCGACGTAGTCGGGCTTGTCAGCGACCAGCGTCTGCGTCGTGAGGATCAACGCGGCCACCGAGGCGGCGTTACGGACCGCGCTGTAGGTCACCTTGACCGGGTCGATGATGCCGACCGAGAACAGATCGACAAAGCGCCCGTCGCGCGCGTCGAGACCGACGCCAGCCGGGGAGTCCAGTGCCTTGCGAACCGCGGCGTTGCCGTCCAGGCCGGCATTGGTCGCGATGTGGCGCAGCGGTTGCCGCAGCGCGCGCTGCAACATCTTCAGGCCTTCGCGAGCCGCTCCCTCGCTGCGCGAGATTTCGGCTTCCAGCATGTTCGATGCACGCAGCATCGCCAAACCACCACCGGGGACCACGCCCTCGGCCAGGGCGGCACGCGCTGCATGGATCGCGTCCTCGACCAGCAGCAGGCGACGCTTCTGCTCGACGGGGGTGGCCCCACCGACTTGCAGCAGCGCGGTGCCGCCAGAGAGCTTGGAGAGACGCTCCCGGAGCTTGTCACGTTCGAGGTTCGGCGGCGCCAGTTCGTGCTGGCGTGCCACCTGCTGACGACGCGCGGCGATCATGGCCGGGTCGCCACCGCCTGCGCTGATGATCGTCTGGTTCGACGAGATGCGGACCTGCCGGGCATTGCCGAGGTCGCGCAATTGCACCGCCGAGAGCGTACCGCCCAGATCGCGTGCGATGACGCGGCCGCCGGTGATGATCGAGATGTCCTCGAGCATGGCCTTGCGCCAGTGACCATACTCCGGCGGATGGATCGCAGCGACCGGAATGCCGGTCTTCTCGCGCCAGGCGAGCAGGGTCACGACGCAGGCCGGGGCGACTTCGTCGGCGATGATCAGCAGCGGGCGCTTGGCCTCTTCGGCCAGCCCCAGCAGAACCTTGACCTCGTCCTGGGTCTGCAGGCGCTGGTCGGTCATCAGCACCAGCGGGTGGTCGAGAACGACTTGCAGCTTCTCGACATCGGTGATCATGTGGTGCGACAGGTAGCCGCGGTCGAAGGCCATGCCATCGACCACTTCAAGCACCGTCTCGACGGTCGTTCCGAACTCGACATCGACGATCCCGTCGGTCCCGACACGCTGAAGCGCTTCGGCGACCATTTGGCCGGTCAGCTCGTCGTTGGCAGCGACCACGGCCACCGCGCGCAGGGCCTCCGGTCCGGACAGGGGGACGGCAGCGGCCTTCAGGGCCTCGATGACCAGCGTGACACCACGCTCCAGTCCATCGACCAGTTCGACCGGGCTCACTCCCTGGGCCAGACAGGCCAGGCCGTCCTGGACCATCGCATCGGCCAGCACCGTGGCCGTCGTCGTGCCGTCGCCGGCGATCTCATTCGTCTGCTTCGAGACCTCGCGCAGCACCTGCGCGCCCATGTTCTCGAAGCGGTCTTCCAGCTCGATCTCAGCGGCGATGCTGACGCCGTCACGCGAGATGATCGGGGTGCCGATCGGCCGGTCGATGATGGCATTCATTCCGCGCGGGCCGAGCGTACCGCCGACCGCGCGAGCGAGCTTGGCAACGCCGCGACCCAGCGCTTGGCGGGCCTCGTCGTCGTGCAGCATGATCTTGGGCATGTTCTGTCTCCTCTGTATTGATTGTGGCTAGCCGCGCGCAAGGGGGCCGCGGCGCCTTCTTGTGAAAGACGCCGCGGCGAAACCCTTACTCGTACTGCATCGCCTCTTCCATGTTGCCGAAGAGCACCACGGTGTCTTCGTCGATCATCACCATGCGGCCATAGTGCGTCGAGGTCGAGATCTCGAACAGGTGCGGGGTCATCTCGCGGCCCAGCACTTCAGCGATCTCGTGCATCTTGAACTCGATCTTCCCTTCGCCGTCGATGCGGATCATCGCAGGCATGTAGGTCACGCGAACATTCGGCTTGGTCGCCATCAGTTCCGCGATGGCGCGGGAATCGACGCTGTCGCTCAGGGTCACGCCGCACTGGTGCGACACGGTGTCTTCGAAGGACAGTTCCTTGAAGGACTTGAAGATCGATTCGGGATTCGTAGCAGACATGGTCTTATCTTTCCTGAAGGTTGATGAGATGACGGCTACTACGCTTACGCCGCGATCGAGGCCGGAACGGTCAGGCCGAGCTGCTGGGCGATCGTGCGAACGCGGTTGGTGGCGGCCGCGTAGGCATCCTCGAAGCTGGCGACCTTGGTCTTCGGCAGCGACCAGATCGGCTGCAGATTCTTCGCGGCGGTGACCGCGAGGTCGACATAGCGATGCAGCCAGGCGTTGAACACGCCCTTGTTGTGCGCGCCATGTTCGGCATCGCTCACCAGGATGTGCAGCAGCTCCATGGTGTTGGCCAGGTTGCGCTGGTAGTCGCCTTCGGCCGACGACACGACGGTCGGGGTCAGGAAGTCGTTCTGGGCAGCCGCGGCCTGCATGAAGAAGCCGCTGCGGAACAGCTCGCCGACCATCGCTTCGAAGACGACGTTCACCGCGAAGTACTTCTCGAGGTAGTCGGTCGCGCCGCCGATCGTCTCGATCAGCTTGCGGGTCGGTTGCCAGATCGGGTCTTCCAGCCACTGCGTCTTGCCGATCTCGGCATCGAAGCCCTCGATATCCAGGCCGATGTCGCCGAGGTACAGCGTCAGGTCCTGGGAGAAGCGCAGCTTGTACGACGCGTTCGTCAGAATCGTCGTGTTGATCATCTGCGTGTAGCCGTAGCGCTGCGCGTGCATCAGCGCGGTGCCGAGGCCGAACTCCGCGTGCTTGTAGGCGCCGAGGTGCTTCTCGAGGACCTTGACCCAGGTCTTGTCGAAGCGCTGGGCGGCACCGGAGCGGCGGGCGTTCTCAATCGCCTGCGAGATCATGCCGACGATGGTCGACTGGCGCTGGTAGTGGGTGCGCTCCCACTCTTCGTCGATGGAGCGGAAGGCGTGCCAGTTGCTCGAGCGCGCCTCGGTCCACTTTTCGCTGTAGGTCGGGGTGCCGTCGCCGAAGGAGATGATCCAGTCTTGCAGCAGGTAGCGCTTCGGGTCCGGTTGCACATCGAGGGTCATGTCCTCGTAGTGCGTCGCCTTGCGACCCTTGGGCTGGTAGTAGTTGTACTTGCGGCTGTCCCAGCCCACGAACTTCGCTGCGCCCGCAGCGCCCGACTTCACGGGCTGGACATCTTGTTTCGTTTCGCTCATGTCTGTCTCCTGATCAATGAACTTGGTTGGGTGCCGTTGCGCTGGCCTGCGTGAACTTGTCGACGTGCGTGCGATCGAGCGGGACCCCGAGCGCTTGGAGCATCGGCAGCACCGCGTCAACCATCGGCGGCGGGCCGCAGACGTAGGCATCCGCCTCACCCGGCAGCGGGCGGGCGCGCTCGATGCGCTCGACTGCTTCGTGCACGAAACCGGTTTCACCGTCCCAGGCGTCTTCTGCCGTAGCAGCAGACAGCACCGGGATGAACTCGAAGTTGTTCAGCTTCTTGGCGATTTCCGCGAACTCTTCAAGGAAGAACAAATCCTTGCGCGTGCGGGCACCGTAGTAGAAACGGATCGGGCGTTGCTCGCCGCTCTGGATGTGGTCCTGGAGGATCGACCACAGCGGAGACATGCCAGAGCCGCCACCGACCAACAACATCGGTCCCGTGTGACCTTCCCGGCGGAAGCAGCTGCCGAACGGCCCGTTCACGGTGACCTTCGTCCCCGGGGTGAGCTTGCCGTCGAGCAGGTCCGAGAATTGGCCTTGCGGATATTTGCGGATGATGAAGCGCAGCGTGTCCGGCGTGCTTTGGGTGCTCGCCATCGAGTACGAGCGCGTGACGCCCTCGGAGGGCACGCTCAGTTCAACGTACTGCCCAGCCCAGAACTTGATCGGCTGCTCGAGCTTCACCTCGAGCAGGCGAATGTCATGGGTCAACGTTGTGACCGAAACCAGTTCGCCGTCGAACTTCTTGACGGCGATCGAGCGGCTCATCGCCTCTGCGTCGTAGTTCAGCAGCTCAACCGAAATGTCGCTGAACGCGTAAGTGCGGCACAGCAGAACGTGACCGCTGTCTTTTTCATAGTCGGGCAGCGCGAACGTCGAATAGCCTTCGCACTCGACGTCTCCGTCGAGAACGATGCACTTGCAGCTGCTGCAACGACCTTCCCGGCAACCATGCGGCAGCGCAATCCCCTGGCGGAATGCCGCATCCAGGACCCACTCTCCCTCTTCAACCTCCAACTCGACGCCCACGGGCTCGAGGCGGACGGTATGGACTGTCTTCTCAGCCATATCTGCTCCAGATGTCTCTCGTCGGCCCGGGCGGCCTTGCGGCCGCCCGGGCCTGGTCGATCAAGCGAAGGGCTTGATCTTGAAGCCAGCGCGGTAATCAGCGATGTGCTTCTCACGCGCCTCAGGCGCCATCTCACGCAGCAGGACCAGCGGGCTCTGGATCTGGTGACCCTTGACGTGATCCAGCGTCCACATGTCCTTGTCGTCAAAGCGCAGGTGGGGTTGCGAGACCAGCGTCTTGCCGTCGTTGCGGACGAAGCCGAGGTCCTTGATCACGTCGGCGAGATCCCAGCCGTGGTAGCAGTCTTCCCACACGCGACGACCGCTGAAGCGGCCCATCGCCGGGGTCGGGCGACCTTCGTATTCGCCCGAGAACGCCACCTTGTGCGTCCAGCGGCACAGGTCCGAGCAGTAGGTGTACAGCTGACCTTCGACTTCGTCGACGACGAGGTCTTCACGGATCAGGCAGGGCACCAGGCAGCTCCAGCAGCGGTGCGGGTAGACGTAGCCGGCTTCTTGATCGAACAGCATGTTCGTCTCGCCCGGCACGCTCTTGCGCGCATACCACTTCCAGAAGTCACCGAACTCGGCGTACCAACCCGGGTACTTGTGCTCGAACCACTCGAAGTCCTTCTCGGTCTGGGCCTCGATACGCCAGAAGGCGACGGGCCAGCCCACCGCGAAGAACTGGGCGGTCTTGTGGACGTAGTTCTTCTTGACGATGCGGTCCCAGGCGGCGCCGACGTCGTCGTGGTGGATCTTGACGCCGTACTTTTCCAGCGGGAGCAGGTAGGTGCGGTAGTAGTCTTCGTAGATCCAGCGGTGCCACAGTTCGGCGTACGACTCCTTGTTCTTGCTGCGGTCGGTCGTGCCGTACTCGATGATCGTGCCGATGGCGGCATCGACGATCGCGTGGTTCTGCCAGAACGCGTAGCGGATGTCGCGCTCGAGCAGCAGGTGGTTGTCCGGATCGTTGAGGATCGACATCAGCAGCGAGTGACCGTTGCCGATGTGGCGCGACTCGTCCGACTGCACCGACAGGAACACCGACGACAGGGCGTAGTCGCCGTTGCGGGCGGCTTCCGAAGGCATGGCGACGAACAGCGTGTTCGTGAAGCCCGTCTCGGCGACGACCTGCAGGTAGATGTTGGCGGAGGTGATCGAGTCGCCGGTGATGAAGCCTTCACCGAACTGACGACCGATGGTGGTCGCGTAGCACTTGCCGAACGCGGCTTCGGTGATGTCGAAGCCGGCCGGGTCGATGTAGTTCTCCATGTACCACTTCTTCAGGTTCATCTGAATCGTGGAATGGCGGAACTCGTCGACCATCTGCATCGTGAAGCCGGTGCGCAGCTCTTCGCCCGGGGCGAGGCGGCCGAGCATGGACATCGAGCGGGCAGCCGAGATCTCGGGGAAGGGGATGATGGCCAGGAACAGCTTCATCCACTCGACCCAGCGCGGCTGGGTGTTGCGGAACATGTCGCCGCGCAGCGCCGCATCCAGGGCGCCGTAGACGCGGTTGTCCTTCTCTTCCTGCATCGGGAAGTAGGACCGCAGCACCTGCTTCATCGGGTCACGAGGCTGCTTACCGATCTTGTAATCGGTCGGGAAGGTCATTGCCTCTTGGACGTAGCTGGGCTGCCATCCGAGATCGGCAATGCGACGAGCTGCCTCGGCGATGCTGATCCCCTTCTGAGAAGTGATCTTATTGAGTGTCAAACCTGCTGACATGAAGGTCTCCTAAGGTCCGCGAGGACCGGTTTGGGAACTGCTTGGATGCGTGCTCTGATCGGCGGAGCTTCCGATTGACCGCGACGCGATGGCTACATAGCGATTGCCGTGCCACTACTCGAAATCCCTAAAAGCTCCTGTTCTTTCCCCGGAGGGGCGGCGCGCGGACTGCGTGATGCAATCCACGGCCGTCTCATCCTGGGTCAGATTCGGTCCTGGGGCGCCCGACCCTGGGACGCGGGGTCTTGGCCCGTGCCCTCGGTGGCGCCTTCGCTGGGGGGGTCCTGCGGCGCATGCTCGGCGACGAAACGTGCCGCCAGCACGAGGGTGCCGATCGCGAAGTCGCGACCGTAGGCGCCCACCATCTCGTTCGAGATGTCGGCGAGCATCTGGAAGTAATCGTCCTTGGACTTCGGCGTCGTGTTGCTCATGGCGAGCCTCCTACTGCGGGGTGTGTTGCGGGTCGGTCTGGCTGGGGGCGTCGCTGCGGAACAGCGCGTCGGGCAGTGCCACCCAGCCGAGCACGCCATCGTGGGTGCCGAAGGCGAGTCGCTGGCCGTCCGGGGACCAGTCCAGCGATGACAGCGCGCCGCCGCCTGCCCCCTTGATCAGGAGGAAGTTGTCGCTGCCGGGGGCGCAGAGGGTGATTGCGCCACTGTGGTGGCCGGTGGCGATCACCGGCCGGCGAGGATGGCAGGCGACGCAGCTGACCGGCGCCTTGCTGAGGATGCCGCATTCGCTCGGCGCCTGCGACGTGCCGGGGTAGCGCAGATCCCAGCAGGCGGGGCGCAGTGCGCCGCTGGTGACGAGCAGCGAGGCGTCGTGGGTGAACGACAGCGACAGGGGCTGCCCCAGGTAGCCGCTCATCTCGATGTCGGCGCCGTCCGCGACGCGCCAGCCATGGACGGCGTTCTCCTGCATGCCCGTGAACACGTAGCGGCCGTCGGGGCTCCAGGCGACCGTCCGGTGGAAGCCGGGGCACTCCAGGCGGCGCGGCAGCGACAGCGCGCTCCACAGGGTGACGCCGCCGTTGTGAGCGATCGCCAACGTCGAGCCGTCAGGGCTGAAGGCGAGCGCCGTCGCCGAAGAGGGGAGCTCGATCTCGTCGGTGCCACCGTTGTGCCGGCGCGACACGCGCCG
>Ga0255259_1000146_pt1 | contig 8273 bp, 5 predicted proteins | sample LawtaT_13_FD_189964 | JGI IMG/M metagenome (GOLD analysis project Ga0255259, IMG submission 189964) | Metatranscriptome of freshwater microbial communities from St. Lawrence River, New York, United States - Law_Yuk_RepB_8d (Metagenome... | ecosystem: Environmental > Aquatic > Freshwater > River ... | reverse complement strand
GGCCAGCCTAGTTCGCCGCCAGCTTTAGAAATAACCTACAGATTATCCGGCAAGCCTATAATCTCTATCATAGTTACTGCTGCGCGTACTCTCACGGCATTCGCCCAGCCTGCGCGCCACGCCACCTAAATACTAACGCTAACGTTAAGATCTCTAAGCAATCCATCACCCAAGCCATAACATAATCCGTGCACCGAGAGATTTTGCCCGCGCTGCCAAGCGTCCTGCACGATGGTTGTATTGGCGACGTTAGCCACCTGCTTAATGACGTTAAGTTCGCACAAACGATCGGTCCGGGCAGTGCCCGAAAGGTGCTCTAACTTCCCCGCATGATATTCGGCTAATTCCCGGATCGGCCTCAACCAGTTCGAAATCAATCCCATTGAACCCGACTGAACCGAGGCTGCAACACCACCGCATCCGTAGTGGCCACAGATGATGACTTCCCTCACCTTCAGCACCTCAACCGCGTACTGAAGGACAGACAGGCAATTCATGTCGGAATGCAGCACCAAATTAGCAACGTTTCGGTGCACAAAGACTTCACCAGGGGCCAAGCCTACAATCTCATTTGCGGGCACGCGGCTATCCGAACACCCTATCCACAAGTAGGCCGGCGCCTGTTGCGAAACGAGCCTGCTGAAAAACTCCGGGTCGCGCGCCAAACTTGCCGCTGCCCACTCCCGGTTATTCGCAAACAGCTGCGCCATTTGCCCCTTACTCAAAGTATCCCCGCCGTTCTGCATCACATATCCCAACTCATTTAGAAGGTAGCCACCACACTTTTAGAAATATCGCGCGAGCTCCAGCCCGACATAGTCATCCTGCTGAAGCGCTTTTAGCGGATCTTTAGGTTCCCGGCTTTCGAACGCCCGTAGTTCCATACTGACTTTCCAGCGATCGCTCAGCCGCCTCTCCGCTTCAATATTTAGTAACTGAGCGCCGGTGAACATGTCGACCACCGCCCCCGCAAGGAGCTGCGAGCTCCACACATCGTTCAAGGCCAAACGAGCACCAACAAAGACATCGTGATTGAACGGTGTCAGCGCGCGATCGCCTCGACTATCCCAGTGCAATTCACTGAGTAAGCCCAGATCAAAATCGGTCCCTGTAATGCCCGTTACTGTGTATTCAAAGCCACCGACCGCAGCAGCGTAAGAGTAACGTGAGCCGGACTGATACAAGGCTTCTAACTTGAAGAGCCAATTACCAAGGGCGTATAAGCCATCAAGTCCTGTCTGATCTATTTGTTCGTACCTTGGAACCACCTGCGGGCTGCCCGTTGGGTCTCGAGTAAGCAGCAACAGGGGCTCTCTCGCAGTGCCCCTGAATTGATAAATACCAAAATCCAGGCCCCCTTCCGAAACCGAATACCTCACGGCAAAGTCCATGTGATGCTCATGAGCCGCAGATTCATACGAAGGCTCAGCCACTCGCACATCTGGATTTGTCCGAAGTCGGCCCCGCTTGCCCGGAAACGTTCTCTCGCGGAACCACGGCAGCACGAATAAATCGACAGTGCCCCAGGAACGGACAAACGCCAAATTAAGCATCGGTTGGCCGAGCTTATCTTCCCCGTCGATATTTTCGATCAGGTCTGTCTGGTTGATGATATCGACCAGATGATTTGATTCGGTCGTCCCCCAAAAGACCCGCCCTACCCCGATATGAAGCTCCCACCGGGCCCGCGCCACCGACACCGTTAATTCCCGGACGTCGGCGTGGCTCCTCTCCGGATCAGCTGAGTCCGCCCGCAGGAACGGCGCAAATGACACCTCTGTGGCCGCTGGCTCATTTCGCCAGTGAATTTCTGGTCTTAGCGCCACCGAATAATCTTGAGGAGTTTGGGCCGCATACTGTTGGCTGAGCCAAAACAATCGAGATTCGGCCGCGACGTCTCCCCGAATATCTGTCTCCCACGCGATTGCAGAACCGGAAATGGCCGTCGCGCAAGCAAAGGCAAGCGCTTTCGACGTGCGAAATCTACTGCCGTCCACGCGCTGGGCCTCTAATAGAGTGGAGGCCTGAAGTCTATCTAAATTAAGCGCTTATGGCACATTCTTTAGGTTGATTCGCCCTGCTGTCGGTCGCGCCTCGGCGACGCTCCTATTAGCATCGCCCTGCAGAGATGTTTACAACTTGGCGAACTCGGCCTTTGCGATATCTTTGCCCCTGAACTCAGCGTCCGAGTCGAGCGCCTGCTTCAAGTTGTCTTTGGCCAGTACTTTATTCCCCATGGCGAGATAGGCCATCCCCAAGTGGAATCTAATCAAGGCGGCATCCGATGCTGATGCGACTGCTTTCTCCAATAGTTCTGTAGCTTTCTGATAGTTCTTGCTCTTGTACTCAACCCATCCCGCTGTATCAAGAAAGGCGGGTTCGTTTGAGTTAACCAAGGCACCGGCCAGATTCTGAGCGCGTTTCAGACTCTCCGGGTCGGTTTTATACTCCGCCAGCAGCATGGCGAGATTATTCGTGGCAAGTGGTGACGAGGGCTGGGACTTCAGCACAGCCTCGTATTCCGCAATTGCTTCATCCAACTTTCCGACGGATTCCAGATAGGTGGCGAGCGCGGTCAGTAGCAACGACGATCCTCCAGTTTTCTCTATCCCATCCCGCATTACCGAAATGGCCTTCGCTTCCTGTTTCTGACCCAAAAGTGTGCTCGCCAGATTCCGATAAGGAATGGCCCATTTTTCGTTCAGGCTTAAGGCTTTCTCGAACGCGCGTTGAGCGTCCGGATACCGCTTGGCACTCAGCGCGAGTTCTCCGAGAAGGTTATAGGCAACAAAATTCTTGCCATTCTGCTCAATCACTTCCTTCAATCGCTTTTCGGCCAGCGCCGGTTTACCCATCGCAACATGGCTTTTCACAAGCTGAGAGAGTGGCTGAACTGAGTCAGGCGCCACAGCCAGGGCGGATTCAAACTGCTGAATGCTTTCCGGAAGCTTTTTCTGGTTTTGGTATACCAAACCGGCGAAATAAAACCCTGCCGGATCTTTTGGGGCCGCCGTTTTCATGCGGTCCGCGACTTCCAGAGCTTGATCCCATTTTTTCTCGAAGACCCTGATCTTGAATTGGGATTCCAGCGCAGAGCGGTTGCCGGGATCCGCCTTCAGGATGGCGTCTAACTGCTCCATCGCGGGTTCAAGTTTGGATTGTGCGGCATATAAATTGGCGAGATCAGCCCGGAGCACAATCGCTTGAGGATTCGAGTCAGTGGCTTTTGCCAGCACATCGACGGCTAATTGTGGTTCTTTATTGGTGCCGTGAGCTCGGGCCAATAAACGAATCACATCCAGATTATCCGGGTTGTTTTTTAAGGCCGACCTGAAGTCTGCGATTGCAGCACCAGGGTCCCCACCATCGGCGGCCAAGGTCCCTCTAAGCACCAGTGCGTCTAAATCAGTGGCGCTGGCCTTCAGCACTTCGTCAACAAGTGCCTTTGCTCCAGCGCGATCCCCGAGGCGCACTAGCACAACAGCCTTCCGCGTCTTGGCAGAAAGGGCATTGGGGCTGTTGGGCTCGCTTTCAGCAGCAATAAGCTCCGAATACGTGTCTAGTGCTTCCTTCGTTTTCTTTGCGGCTTCGTACAGCTTTCCGAGCGCCATCTTTAACTCAAAGCTATGAGTGTCTTCCTTAATCATCTCTTTCAGAGTCGCAATGGCCGTGTCTGCGTCACGCGCCTTGGCCTGAAACTCCACCAGCCCGAGCCGAGCGATGTTCCCATCCTTCTCATTACCCTTGGTCGCCTTCACCGCGTCCTTCAGTGCGGATTCGGCAGCATCCGTTTTCTTCGCCTGAATCAGCAACTGCACCAGCATCAGGCGATGAGAGAGTAGCTTGGGTTCCTGATCGATGACCTCGCGCATCACCTGTTCGGCCTCATCCGCCCGCCCTAACTGAAGATAGACCCGAGCAAGCAAGCTCTTGCTGGTGGCGTTCTTTGGATCTTTTTCTTGCAGCGCTTTCAGCGTGGCGATGGCTTCATCCGGCTTGTCCGTTTGCAGCTTTATCGACGCGATTATCGCCGCGGCATTTGCATTCTTTGGCGCGATCTCTAAAGCGCTGGTGGCGTCAGCCAACGCACCATCAAGATCTTTGGCCAGTGACTTAATGCCCGCAGTAATCACCAAGGCATCGGCGTCTTTGGGATTAAGTGCCAGCATTTTGTCGGCAAGTTTTCCAGCCTCATCAACATTGCGGCCCATCAAATAAAGTTGCGCCATTCGCGAAAGAGATTCGCGATGCTTGGGGTCGGCCTCAATGACAGCAAGATAGAAGCCGGCTGCTCCCCGAATATCGCCCAACTTTTCGAGGGTCTGCGCGAGCATGTACCGCGCTGGAACGTCCTTGGGATCTATCTGCAGGACGTTCTTGAACTCAACTCTGGCCTTCTCATAGCTCCCGCTATCGAAAAAGCCCTGCCCCTTTTGCATGTAGGCTGATTTTCGCCCTTCCGCCCCGCCACAGGCAGTCAAGGCGACAAAAAGCAGGACAAGACAGATGTGTTTTGCTGACATAACTGAGACCCAAAGTAAGTTGTATGGACGAAACCGGGTGTTCCATTCTGCATGATGGGCTACCTCATCCATGAGGGCCGCCCAAACCACTGGAACAGGCTACTAAAAGTAGATCATGTGCATCACGAGAATCCCCAGCAAGGAGGTGCTGACGGCCCGCAGCAGAAAGCGGCGTTCCTCAAAATGCGCAATCAAAACCTCAACGCCGTAGTAGAGCACCAGTGATTTAGCGGCTATTTCCCCAAGATGTTCCCGAAATGACATCAGGCTCATCACGTTCGGGATAACCATGACCGCAAAAACAACCAGAAAATCCATCGTGGTGATTCGGAACGGGTTTCTCGGCGCGAAGCGGTAAATCAGCACAATCGACACTGCCACGCATCCGTAAAGCACATTTTCTGCTGAAAACACCCCCGCAAACTCGCGAAGGCTCGCCGTAGTGCCGTAGTAGAGGGTGGCGATGATAGTGGTACACGCGAGCAGGCGATCTAATAGGCCGATCGGGTATTTTCCTCGCAAGCAAATCAGAGCAATGAACCCAGTCGCCCACATTCCAAGCAGTACCAGCGACGTATCCGCCGGGATACCCGTTACTTGGCTCGCCCGTACGATGAGTATTACGGGCACAGCCAACGAGACAAACAGCAAAGGGCGCTTGTAAAGCAAACCGCTTTTCTGACTGGCAGCAAGCCATCGATGGATCACACCATCGTCCGCAGGATTGCGAAGCTTATGCGCACGCCATCCGTTCCGACTCGCCTTCGTAATTGTCAGTACGACGGCGCCACAGAATCCGACGAACCACAGCCCGTTGATCCAGTCCTGCTCAAAGCGTAGCAATACGCCACTAACAACCATGACCGCCTGGAGCAAATAAATAATGACCACCGCTTCATAGTGGTCAAAATTCAATTGCAGCAAACGGTGGTGGATGTGGGTCTTGTCTGGCTTGAACGGCGATCGCCCTTCCGCCAGTCGCTGCCCCATTACCAGCATCGTGTCGAGAATCGGCAGTCCTAACAGGAGTAACGCGACAAATGGGCTCATCACCTGGCTACTGTATTGCGTCAGCATGATAACGAGCACGCCGGCAGTAAAACCCAGAAATTGACTGCCAGCATCGCCCATAAAAATCTGAGCGGGATGGGTATTGAAGCGTAGAAAACCCACAATACCGCCCAGTGTGGCCGCGCACAGCAGCAGTAGCGTGCTATCGCTGAGGAGGTAGGCCAGCAGGGCCATAGAGGCCAGGCTGATGAAACTCGCGCCACCCGCCAGACCGTCAAGACCATCCGAAAGATTAATGGCGTTAATGATTCCCAGCAGGGCAAAAATAGAAAATGGGACAGAGAACCAGTCTGGCAACTCAGCGCCGTTGCCGAGGAAAGGCAAAAACTTGATCTGCAGGCCAGCCCCAAACACGACGCAGGCAATCGATAACAACTGGCCGAGGAACTTGATTCGGTAATCCAGCGCCACACGGTCATCCCACACGCCGAAAGCGGCAATATTTGTCACTCCGGCAATAAACCACAAAACCTGAGGCGTGTAAGGAGCCCACAGGATCAACGACACCAGTGTGCCAATAATCATGGCGACACCGCCGATGCGGGGAATAGGGGTGGCGTGCACTTTTCTGGCGTCGGGGATATCCACCACTCCCAATGCCACGGCGACACGAATCAGCGGTGGCGTCAGCACCATCGTGACGAACATCGAAACCATGAAGCCCACTGTAGCCGACACAGTCTGATCCCTACTTCGGAATGTAACGCGAAAGCATTGGCGCGATGTCGGCGGTAAACTCGTTTAGTGCGCCATCAAGCCTGCTAACGTCGCCACCGGGCGTCAATGGCGCGATAACCCGCACCAGCGCACCGTCTGTTCGATGCATAAAGATTGCGTCGATCAACATGTACCACTTCACCAGAAACTCGTTTGTCATCACCCTCCCCCGCTGCTGGAACCAGTAGTAAACCAACTGTTTCTGATCCCCGTAACTGATTAGCGCCCGGTTAACCCGTAGCGGTACTCCATCTACGGTTGCGTTGGGCACATCCACTTGCGTGAGGGACTGAATTTCCCATCCCCCGCCTGGTAGACAGGAGCGAGGAGAATGCACCGACTCGCCTTTTCGCTGTGATTCGTAGTAGGCCGAATAAAGATTGATGACATCGCCACCCGAATTCTTGAAGTTGATTAGCGCGTAATCTGTGAATTTCAGGGCGTCGATGTAGACCTGCTCCATCGGCTCCGGACGCCCCTGCCAATCTGCGAACTGAACTGGAAACTCGGAGAATGCGGTTCTCGGCGGAGTCAATTCCTGACGCTCGGGCAGGAGGTAACCGGCGCTGACCGCCAGCAGCAGGCCAATCGTGCTGCCCACCAACGGTTTGGGTATCGGCCCCGAAAGGCACATTGACGGCCCTTCTACTTTTACCGGCGCTTCCAGACCGAAAACTTCACGCAAATCGCGGCGGTCACCGGTGAGTCGCATCAGCAGCCACATCTCTACAAAAAGTACGCCAAAGCACGCCATGAAAATGACCCAGCCTTCAAAGTCGTGCAGAAAACCTTCCGCCATTTTTTGGCCCCAGCGGTCCACGGTTACCCCGATTACGCCGATGCGGAAGCTGTTCATTAGCACCGTAATGGGAATGGTCGACAGAAACACCAGAGCCCTCTTCCAGAGCGCTGCGTTGTAGATGTAGGCCACAAGGAAGCCCAGCGTGACCAAGGGGAAGAGATACCGCAGGCCGTTACATGCCTCTACGACCTGGAGTTTGAACGTGCCGAGATCGATCACGTTGCCCTCCAGAAACACACTGATCCCAAACAGCCGAATCACGGCCACGCCGATTTCCGAGGACAGTAACTGCAGACTTGCGGACAGGTTGTTGTACAAAAAAGCTGGCAAGGGAATGGAAAAAAACAGCAGCGACAGGGGTACTGCGATGAACCTGAAGACTCTCCATCCGGTACAACTGAGTACCACGCCAAGCAGGAAAACCAGAATGGCGTACTGTTGAAGAATGTATAACGCGCTTAATTCGCCGATTAAAAACAGCAGCAACCCTGAAACAGCCAGCAGAAAACCGCCCCAACTGCCAATGAAAACCATCGAATGGAATTCATGCTTCCGCTGCCAGATCAGGTAACCGGCAATCAGTGGCACCAAGATGCCATGGCTGTACTCAGGAGTGCCAAGCCAAGTGGCGTAGAGGCTCTCAAGACCCTCTTGAAAAAGAAGATACGAACCAACGAGATTGGCCAGTATTAATGCCCAGATACCAGTGCTGCTCGATGCGGGCCCGGCTTCCGATTGATCAGTTGCATTACTCGTCATTACATCCCCATGGAGATTGAATCGCACCGCGTTCGTGACATGCAGGCCGCTTGGGCTGCGCAATTTTAGGGAGAATCTGTCTCCCGGGTATTACGAAGGAAAAATAAAATGCGCCCGGCGCTTTCGCCGTCAGTGCGCAGGTCTCCCGCTCGGGGAACGCCCCGTATATCTGAGGCAAGCCTTTCGACTTGGTCATTTGACTGGCGCGAGTAAAGACCCGCTAATTGCACCTTGGTTCACACTATGTTCGCTACGGGCGGGATGGCTCGAACGAAAAAAACGGTGGGAGTTAGCGTTGCTTCGATCTGCCACTCATCGCAGAGCCGGTTCACCTTCCAATGTCTTTCGATGCGCTAAGTAATTACCGTTTCCGAAGTTGCCCGCCGCAAATTGGATGCGGC
>Ga0255259_1000142_pt1 | contig 8346 bp, 1 predicted proteins | sample LawtaT_13_FD_189964 | JGI IMG/M metagenome (GOLD analysis project Ga0255259, IMG submission 189964) | Metatranscriptome of freshwater microbial communities from St. Lawrence River, New York, United States - Law_Yuk_RepB_8d (Metagenome... | ecosystem: Environmental > Aquatic > Freshwater > River ... | reverse complement strand
ATTTTTTCCTTCTAACGTTGTTCTCGGCCCAACATGCCTCCGAAAACTTTAGGCACACCGAAAGGTGCTTCAATGGCCGGCAAGGCCAAGGACACTAAAACTAAGGAAGCAGTAGAGAAGGCTGAGGATGAAGGAGAAGAAAAATGGTATTGGATTCCGGACGAAAAAACTGAAAGCTATGTCATGGCTCGCTCTACAGATGAGAAAAATTTCACTACACAAAGAGGAGACAAATCTACTTTGGATTCTAAAACGTTCAAAGCCGATGCTGTGCCGATTCCCGATATGATTCGCTTACAGGATAGCAACGACAACGACCTTTGCAATTGTGAAGATCTGAGTGACCCTTCAATGGTGTACATGCTTGAGAAACGTTTGCGAGGACAGTCCATATATACTTATGTTGGTGATATTATTATTGCCATGAATCCGTTTAAGTCTCTGCCTATTTATGACGCAGCCTGGGTCAAGAAGTATTTCGGAACCGCTGAACGATTTTCAAAAGATCCCTCAGACTTACCAACACCTCACATTTTTTTCACTGCCGACAACTCTTTGTTTCTTCTATTCTCATCCAACAAACCTCAGTCCATCATTATTAGTGGAGAGAGTGGCGCAGGTAAAACCGAAACAGCTAAACAAGTTCTTCATTACATAGGTGATATTTGCGGTGCTTCTGTGGCTGCTGGTGGACTAAGTGTTGCTTTCGAAGATTTGATAATGAAAGCAAACCCTATTTGCGAAGGATTTGGAAATGCTAAAACCAAACGCAATGACAACTCTTCTCGTTTTGGCAAATACTGTACGGTTTATTTCGACATTATGAAGAAGCAGATTGCTGGCTGCTCGAACATCTCATATCTTCTGGAAAAGTCTCGGGTTGTATCTCAAGAACCGAATGAGCGAAACTTTCACATATTTTATCAGTTTCTGAAAGGTAAAACTGACCGGCTGACAGCGATGCGTAAAATTTGTCTCTTGAACGATACTGGTGATCCGGTTAATCCCGAAGAATTCGAGTTCCTCAACAAGTCGGGCTGCATCACTCTGGATAGCAAAAATGATATGACTGATTATCTAGAAACTGAAGAGGCTATGGATGGTTTAAAATTGGATTTTTTTGGATCCGGAGGATTGTGGACAATTATTGCTGCTATCCTATTTTTGGGTAACATGAAGTTTTACAAGAAAGGAGAAGGCGTTGAAACGACAGCACCGGAGGATATTTGTGTTGTGAATTTCGATGCGGATTCTTATGCGAAGCGAGCCGGAGCCCTGCTTGGTTTGTCACAAGAACTAATGTCGAATGGTTTGTGCAGTAAATTGTTTCAAAAAAGTTTCATTGCCCAAAAACAGATTGTTGCCCACAACAACCGAAACACTTTGTGCAAGTTTATTTATGACCGCTTGTTCGAGTGGCTAATTGGCGAAATCAATTCTGCAATGCTTGGCCAAAGTGGCGGAAGGGTTACAGAGTACTCTGTTGGTATTTTGGATATTTTTGGCTTCGAGAAATTTGATAAAAATAGTCTTGAACAAATGTGTATCAACTTTACCAATGAACGACTTCAATATCAATTTAATGCACATGTTTTCGCCCAAGAAAAGAAATTGTATGCAGAAGAAGAATTGAAGGTTGACAAATTGGCTGCTGCTTTTGACCGGATAAAAGTGCTTGTGGATCAAAATGAGGGTACATGCACAGCTCTTGGTGGTGATCCGAACGTTCCCGACGCCAAAGACACAAAATGTGTTTGCTACTTGATTAATGAAAAAAGTAAAATTCAAACTGACTCTCCTGAGAAGGAAGCGCAAAGTTTTTTAGACGAGTTGTTTAAACTTCACGCACCTGATACAGAAAAAGGTATAAGAGTTGGAAAGCACATTAGCCAAGATCGAAAAAATCAGTGGAATTTTTGCGTCGATCATTATGCTGGAACTATTTCTTATAATGTAAGCGCTTTTATTGAAAAGGATCGTGACAATATGGCGTTCGAATTGACGCGCATGGTTAATCAGAGTGAGAACCCATTTTTAAAGAAAATATTTCAGAAGGACGAGCCAGTTGCCGCAGCTGAAGGTGAGGTGACCGAGGTGAAAACCAAAGCGAAAGGGCAGCCCATGAAAAAAGGTATCTCGATAAAATTTAATGAGCAACTGCGTGAACTGATGAAAGATTTGGATGCCACTGGATCTCATTACATCCGCTGTATCAAATCAAATGAAGTAAAAGCGCCCTTGAAGGTCAATTGGAAAGAGGTTTTGCGTCAGCTTAATTATGCCGGTGTTCAGCAAGTCATTGCGATCCGGCGTCATGGTTTTCTCTACAAAACTCCCTATGACAGATTTTGCCGGCGCTACCGGAGCGTCTTGGCTTTCAAAGATTTTAATGTCTCGATTGAATACAACCCAGAGTCGTATGTTCCCAAAGCTTTTGCCCAACGAATTTTGACGACAATGGCCTTTCCAGAGGATGATGTTCTCAGTGGAAAAACCAGATTATTTTACAGATCTGAACAACACACTGTTATGGAGAAATTTCTCAAAGATTGCGATTCAAAAGCGAAACAAATAATAGCAACTCGCTATCGACTGGCGAATTGGGTGCGTGTCTTCGGTAAAATGCAAGCAGTGGCGAAAGTTCTTAAGGCTGCGCTCTTTTCCATTGACATCGACTGTGGTGACAGTGAAATCCTTCGGAAAGCTCAGGACAACATTGCTGCCTGCCATGCAGAATGCAAGAATCTTCCCATGACAGTCCATCCCACTCGTGGAAAAGTGTTAAAGAAAAATGGGATTCATTTTATTGACGCTGTTCTTTTCGTTCAGCGTCAAAACATCATCGAATTGTTTGCTGTTGCTGCTCAAAAAGCCATTATTTTGAAAGAAGCTCTTCGTCTCCAAGAAGATCTCGAGGCATGGCTCAAAGTCAAGAATGTGGAGGAAATGTTTGAGCTGAAAAGTCTGTTAAAACAGGCTCTAAAAATTGGAATGACAACTAATAATCCATGCGTTGAAAAAGGTCAATTCTATGTTCTGAACCAGAAGAAACTCGAAGAAGATAAAGCCCGAGAAATTGAAGAAGCCAAGGCGAAGGCTGCCCGAGAGGCTGAACAATCCGCTGAACGATTACAACAGTTAAAAGAAGAGCAAGAACGGCTCCGGAAAGAAATGAAACAAAAAGCTATCGATGATGAAGCAGCTCGCAAGGCTCTCGAAGAGCAGATGCTTCAAAAAGTAGCAGAAGGAGAAAGAACTCGACTTAAGTTGGAGGAGGAAAAACGGCAAGCTGCGGAAGCCAAGGAGGCAGCAGATAAAGCCAATGCTGAGAATATCGCAAAACTTGCTGCCGAGAAAGCAGCTGCTGATAAGGCGAATGCGGAAGCGGTTGCAAAATTGGAAGCTGATCGCCTTGCTTCAGACGCCGCTGCCAAGGATCGCCTTGAAAAATTGGCTGCAGATAAGGCAGCATTTGAGGCTGACAGTGCAGCCGCATATAGTAAGTTGCAAATTGAGCGAAATGAACTTCAGCAATCGCTCTCTGTCAAAAGTTCTGCTTTGGCTATGTTGGAGGGCAATTTCAGCAAACTTCAAGTTGAACATAATACCCTTCAAACCACAAGCAATATTCTCCAGGGAGAAAAAAATACGCTAGATTTAACTCTCTCGAAACTCCGAGAGGATAAATCTGCTTTGGATACCTTGAACGCGGAGCGCATTGCGAATCTCCAAACAGAAAAAGCGGAAATGGCCAAAGCTGGTGGCGAGGCAATTAGCAAGCTGCAAACTGAAAAAGACGCTATCGAAGGCGAACGCTCCTCTTTGCAGAATAAATACCGAGAATCCGAAATGAATTTGGCTTCGTCCCGAGAAGAGAAAAAGGCGGCTGACGTCCGCAATGCTGCTGCAATTGAACAATTGAGCAAAGAGAAAGCAATAGCTCAAGAAGGTTTCTCCAAATTGAAGAGAGAAGTTGAAGAGAATTATACCAAGATGTTGGCGCAGCTACAAAATGAAAATTTGGCGATTCAGCAAGAGTTGAAGACCGCAAGCCAGGATAAGGAAGAATTGCGTCAATCTCTGGAGCGAAATACGCGAGATAGTCAGAGAGCCATCGATGCTCTTGAGGCTGCCAATAGTGCTTTGGAATCTCGAAAAGACTTTCTCCAAGCTCAACTGTCCGATAAACAGTTCCAGTTGAATGCCCTCGAAATAGAGAAAAACGAAATCATTGCTGCCGGCCTGAAGAAAACTGCAGCCGACGCAGCTGCTTTTTCTGCGCTGGAATCTGAATTTAATGTGCTGATGAGAGAAAAACAATTTTTGTTGCAGCAAAGAGATGATTTACTTGCTCGAACCGATGAACTTGACCGAGTTCTTGCTACTCGTGAGATGGAGTATAAACTGATGGAGGTTGCGAAAAATAACGTTGAGAGATCATTATTTGACACTCAGGCGCAATTGCAAGCGGTTCACGACGAGTTACGCATTAATCAAGAGAAGGCCCAGATTGCCATTGCTGCTGCAAAGGCGGAAAGCGATCTTGCAAGGCAGCGCAACGCGGAACTGGAAGCTGAGATGGCTGCAAACATGGCTGCTTTTGTAGCAGAAAAGGCAGCTCTTAATCAAAAGCTTGCCGAAATGACAGGCAAAATTAACAAATTAACTGAAGAAGGAAAAACATCGGCTAAAATTATTGCTTCGCTTCAGGACAGGGTCAAACAACAAAAAGACGCTATTAATGAGTTGGAGGAGTGGAAGCGCACACAAAGTGCAAGTTACAAAAAGTACCAGGAAGCCAAAGAACTTCAGGATAAGATATTATTTATGTACAAATGCCTGGGATACAAGAAATCTCAAATTGATCCCCAACTTCAAGTGATGCTTACTGCCTCCTCTGACATTGGCGACGAGGGGTTGGCCTTTTGGAGATCCTCCTTTGAATCAGTTAATGCTGTTGTCACAAAAGAACTCGCCAGACTACTTCCCGAGGCTCTTCAAAAGCTTACGAACCTATTTGATGAATTGGAATACCATGACCAAAAGGCTCAATTTTTTGCCGAGAATCCCATGCATTTCATCAATAGTTTGGAAGGTTACATGAAGGTTGCAACAACTTTGAAGCTCCTCAAATCCGACCATGTCATCATCAAGGCTCTCATCAAGCGCGAAGAATTTATTGATAAAATCGAGGAATTTGAGAAAATGGCCTCGGATCCCCGACGCTTGTTCGGCAGCAGTCGACAGTTGATGGAGCAGGAGAAATTCCGCAAAAGCCAATTTCCGAATCTCACCAAAATTCAAGCCGAATTGAAGGAAAAGCTTGTGAACTATGCCACAGAATATCGTCGACCATTCACTTATCAGGGTCGAGATGCCTTATCTGAGATTGAGAGAGATATGAAAGCCCGCTTTGTAGCTGGTCGAGTCACAGCGAGTGGCATGAAAGTCATTGAAAAGCAACAGGAGCTATCTTTTGACGACACTATTCAGCCCAGTCCCTCTCGAGCGCAGTCTGCGCGTCGTTCTGAGTCGGTCAGCGCAAGAGCTTCGGGCAATACTGGGTCAGAGAGAAGGATGACTCAGTCGCGTCCTATCACAGTTGTTGTCACGCAACCTGTCTCAGACCCCGCTGCAGATCTTGCTCGACAGGAAGCGGATAAGCGTGCCTTTGAGCTCGCTCAAGCTGAAGATGACGCTGCTTTTGTGGCCGAGCAGCTTGCTACTCAAGAAAAAACGAAAGCCTCTTTGAGAGAAATGGCCGAGCAGCAGACTGCAGCTTTGCGCCTTGAAGAAACAGTCGCGAAGGAACAAATTGACAAGATTACGGCCTCTATAGCAGCCCAAAAACTTGAATTAACTAAAGTGCTTGATCGACTTCAGCAACTGTTGGAGACTGAATTGCGTGATTCTTCTATGAAAGAATCTGACGCTGTCAGTGCTCGATTACGCGCTATAAGTGATAAAGAGCAACTGCGTATTTCTGCTGCAAAAGCCGAAGCTGTGCTACAAGAAGATGAGTTGAAGAAAATTGCCGCTGAAGAAAAGCGCTTGGCAGCAGAAGATTTGACTGCCACTACTTTTCTTGAATCTGTTTGTAATTCCAATGTCGCTGATAGAGAAATGAAGGAGAGTTCTATTCTCGCAGAGCTCAAGGTCCGAGAAGCTCGGAGAGCTGGTTTGCAGGAGCGTGCCCTTCGCTTGAAAACTCTTGAAGTCGAGCGCGAACGCAAGGAAGCTGAACGAAAGCAAATTGTCGAGAAAGAGCGGGCTGAATTGGAAGCGGAACGACTTCGCGAAGTCTCTATACGAGACAGTTTGTTGCGAGCAGAATCCCAGCGAAAACAAGACGATATGAAGCGGCGTGAAGAAGCTGAGTCTATCAAGTGGGCGGCTCTGCTACCCGATTGTGAAGTTCGCTTCCAACAAGCTAAGCGAGCCCAACAGGCAGCTCTCAAAGCTATTGTTGATCCTTCTTGTGTTTCTCTTGAAGAGGTCATTGAATCCAGCCAAATTGCTGCTGAGCTCAAGATTGCGAATGCTAAAAGTGCTGCACTTATAGCAGAATACGATAGCGCTCGCCTCGCGGCGAATTTACAAGCTGAAGAAGAGGCAGCAAAGGATGAGGCTGCGAGATTCGCGGCGTTGAAAGCGGAAAGTATTCGTCGAGCCCAGGCCGAAAAACAGCGTCTGCAAGCAGAGCTACGCGAGCAAGCTGCTAAAGACGCGCTTTTGGAAGAAACCCGCGCTAAAGAACATCTCCGCCTCCAGGTAGAACGCGAACAACGAGTTTTGGCTGCGCGGGCAGAAACTCTGCGCCAAGAAGAGGAGCTGAAGCGACTTGAGGCGCAAGATCGACAGCGTGCTGAAGAGCGGCAGCGTTTGGCTGCCGAGCGTGAGCTGCAGCGGGAGGCGGCTGCAAAGGCAGAGGCGTTGTTGCAGGAGGAGGAAATGAAACGTGTCGAAGTCGAAGAGCAGCGCATTGCTCTCGAAGCTGCCAATGCTGCGACAGCGATGGCTGCTGCTCGGGCCGCTGTTGATAGCTCTGCTGAAAGAGATGCTCGAGAAAAATCCTTAATCAACGAAGAACGTACTCGCGAATCTCGCCGAGCAGCTCTCCAGGCCCGTGCCGACGCCTAAAAAAGCAACAAAGCGAGCGCGAAAAGCAAGAAGCTGAAATTCGAGCTGCTAACGAACAGGCTCGACTTGAAGCTCTGCAAACTTTGACTGCCGCCCGTGAAGAGCGCTTGAAACAAAATCAAGTCGATCGCGAACGCAGAGATGCCGAACTTCGTCTCCTTTCTGAGAAAGAGGCTGCGAAATTAGAAGCCGAAAAGCAACGGATTCAACAGGAGAAGGAACGCCGTGATGCTAAACAAAATGAGGAGGCGAATCGTCTTGATGCTGAGTTGAAGCGCGTCCAAGATGAAGAGGCTGCAAACTTGAAGGCTGCTGCGCTTCGGCTTGAAATCGCAAAGCAAAAAGCTGCAGTCGAGCAGGCTGCCTTGGTTGTTGCACAGGAAGAAGCAGTTCGAACCGCGGAAAAGGCTCTCGCACAATCCAAACAGCAACAGCAGCTCTTGTACGAGAAGACTGAGGAGTTGAAACTTTTACAGCAGAAGGCTCAAGAACCACGTTGCCATACGCCGAGACACATTGCGTCCGCCAAAGCTCCAAATATTTCCAAGTCCTCAGTTACACCCAAAAGGATTTCCAAATCTGCTGGAGAAATCAAGAAACTTCAAGGCACTCCCGATATCTGGCAAGCATTGGCCAACAGACTCCCGACAGGCAAAACTGCAGAGGATAAACGCAAACGCAAGGCACTGTTTCATAGCATGGACATGAACGGAAACGGACATCTCTCTCTTGCGGAAGTGGACCGAGGCATTATGTCATGTTTGGGTTCTGGAGTGGACGATTTATATCGCGCCAAACCAGTGCTTTTGCGGGCCTTCAACGCCGCGAAGCACATGAGTGGATCGGAAACAGGTCCACTTGCCGATTACGTGCAGTTCAGGGAGTTCCGTGGTCTCTTATCCTATATGAGGCAGTACTTTGAGTATTGGGTAATGTTCTCTCGTATTGACTCATCTAATGATCATCGACTCAGCTTTGAAGAGTTCCAAAAGTGTCTTCTAGAAATCAAGAAGTGGGGCGTTGATATTTCGGATCCAGTTGGCACCTTTCGGCAAATCGATTCAGATGGGCATGGCATGATTTTGTTCGATGAGTTTGCTAACTGGGCCATTTCGTTGAATCTCGACTTGGACGATGATGACGATGCGGCGGCGGCAGCTCCGTTATCGACCCAGGAGAAATCCGACGCAGGCAATCGGTCTGCGT
>Ga0255259_1000141_pt1 | contig 8369 bp, 2 predicted proteins | sample LawtaT_13_FD_189964 | JGI IMG/M metagenome (GOLD analysis project Ga0255259, IMG submission 189964) | Metatranscriptome of freshwater microbial communities from St. Lawrence River, New York, United States - Law_Yuk_RepB_8d (Metagenome... | ecosystem: Environmental > Aquatic > Freshwater > River ... | reverse complement strand
CTTCATTCCAACTTTTCTCACGCGCTCTGATGGTTCCCACGTAGGTGGTGGTGGACATGGGGCTGGTGAAGGAAAAGGCCTCCGATAGTGTTTCGCGCATGGAGTCGTTGACAGCGTCGCTCATCTCACGGGCTTCTGCACTGCAGCGGGCGGGCCGCGTGCGTGCAGGTGTTGCTGGGCATACGCACGTAAACTCACGAGAGCTCTAATCCTCCACATGCACCGGAGAGGCCCTGCCCGTTCTGTCCGTGAGGGGAGCCCAAAGGCGAGTTCGGGGAGCCCACAGACTGGCAGTTGACACATATACGCTCAAATCTAATGTTTCGCGAAGTGCACTGGCCACAGACGAGCTCGCCGCACTGGCGGCAGTGATGGCGGCGATTCAGCACCGTCCATGGGACTGCGCAAATCGTACAGCTGGCCGAAGAATCGTCCGATGTCCACTGTGACTTATCTTTCGTAGGATGCAGCGCTAGTTTCCATTCAGGCATATCGAAGATCTGTTGCATTTCATCGTTGATCTCATCGTCGGGCGTTTCTTTCTCTTCTGTGATATTCTCCGATACGCTACACTTCGTGTTGGAGAACTCAAACATGTTCTGTGTAGTGTAAAGCGTGAGCTTGAAATCGCCCTCGTCACAACAGCCTTCCTTCGCCACGATCTTCACCGCCACATAGTACTTGCGGTCCGGCAAGATGAAAAACCGGATCTTCATTTCCGCCTGACACTGCCATTTAGACGTGAGCACGCCGTGCGTTTCGGTGCCGTCCGCCAGGCTGCCGAGGGCTTTCGCGAAAGGCGAGGAATTCGCAACGTAGCTAACTTTGATCTGGGCGCACATATATGGAATCTTGCCAGCCGCGCGAGGCGGAGCTATCGAAGGGCCGGGGCCGGGGCCTTGCGTGAGCGCGCCTCCAGCGGTTTGTTTGGCTTGCGAGACTACAAGATATGCCTCAATAGGCTCGCCAACGCGCGCGTCGATGACGAACTTGTCGCTACGCGCATATAATACATGCATCTTGCCATGAGCTTCGCTCCGCGGACACACACCCCGCGGTGGACACGACTTACAGGCGGCGACAGTCCTGGCTTGCTTCAGGAACCAAAAGCCGGGGGTGGTTGCGCCGTGCGCGTGCGCCGCCCCACTCCGCTTCCAACGCGCCACCTCCAGCACCTCCGTCTGCGCGGCGTGCATTTTACGCTCCACGTCGGCTTTCAGCGACATCAGCTGGGCACTATCCTGTTTCAGTCTCTCCTCGAATCGCTGGACGAGCTTCTTCAGCAGCGCGGGCAGCGTCTCGGGGCAGTACTCCGCGGCATGCACCATCTTTGTTAAATCAGCGAGGAGTTTCGAGTGATGGAGTTCCGTCAGGTCGAACGCCTCCTCCGACCCCATTCCCATTCCCGACCCCGACCCCGACCCCCCGGCGCCCTGTCGCCCGCCGCGCGATAGATAGCGCGATAGACCTCGCATCACGGGTGAGGGCGGGCTGTCGACGTCGCGGGTACGAACACCCGCGTCGCCGGCGTAAAGCCCGCCGACCCTGTCGTCGTGGGGTCGGAAACGGGCCAGCGGGTCGTCAGGGGTGCCGTCCAGCCAACCGCGGATGCCCGCCCACAGCTCGTCGAGCCGCTCTTGCGGGGCACGCCGCCGTGTGCTGGGCGCTTTGTACGCCGCCAGTAGCGCTTGGAGTGCCTTCACGTGGCTCTTGGTCTCGGCGAATTCGCGTTGCGCGGGGAGCATGCCCTTGATGATGAGGTCCTGCACTTCCTCGCCATAGGTGCTATCGATGCGGTTGACGAACAGCTCCACCACGAATATCTTGCGGAAGTGCTGGAGGAAGTCGCTGAACTGCATGAAAAACGCGCGCTCATTTTGGCCTTTCTGGTAATCTGTGCGGAAGTGCAGTGTGGGCGTCCAGAGCTTGAAGTCATCCGGGCCCCAGTCCCCGTCCCACTGCGCCGGAGACAGCATGTTGGCCAGTTGCAGCAGCGAGTTCCCGTCCAGCAGCTTGGCGTATTTGATGAGGTATACCCCCCCCCGACTGATACCGTTCACTACCGGGGGTCCCGATACCGGCAGCGGGCTCCACGCGGCGCACAGGAAACCCGATTGGATGCACGTCGTGAGTCTCTGCCAGATCAGCAAAGGGCTTGCGGTCTGGGTGTCCATCATTTCGATCACCGAGCTGCCCGTGAAAGCGGAGAGGTGATGGTACGGGAAGCCGCCGATGACGTTGTCGACCCCTCCGAACAGCTTAATGTAGCACTTCTCCAGCACGGACAGCCACAGCACGTTGCGGTCGCGGCAGTGAGAGAACGCGTTGTCTCCATCGTCCGAGACCACGAATTGGTCGTCGACGAACACAGCGCGCCATAGGCAGCGGCGGGGGTCGAAGAGAACCATCCCATACAGACCGATTGCATTCTCGCGTTTCTGGATGAACAGTTCCGTCAGTGTCTCAGGCCTGTGCAACACCAGCGTGCTGACAGCCGACACCAACGAGCCGGTGTCGAGGTTGCCGGTGACCATCTCTTCGGGCCGGGGCCCGCGCGGCCCAAACAAAATGGGTTCGTCCAGGAACTCCGCGGCCCGCTTCCAAACGAAACCCAGGTCCGACCGTACGTTGCGAATCGACCTCAGGATGCAAGCGACCCACTCGCTGAGCCCCAACAGCGCCTCGCGGTACCTGTGCAGGTCCGCGAGCTCTCTCTCCAAGCGGCTCTGCTCGAGTTGCCACTTGGCCAGCTCTTGGCACGTCTTCTGAAGCGACCACTTCTTAGCCTCGGCGGTGAGTGTCGGCACCCAGAAAATATCCGTGTCGCGAACCTGCCCAGGCTTGCGCTCCTCGGGAGGGAGTTTGAACATCGCCTCGCGCGCCTCGCGGCAGCGGGTCGCCTCGTCAAGCAGCAACTGGACCTGGGCACCGGGTCGGTCGAGGAGCACGGCGAGACAGAGGGGTCGTGAAGTGTCGAGCGAGGTGAAGACGCCCCGGGTCTGCCCATCCACGGCGAACGTCAGCTCACGTTTCGTGAAGTCCAGAGTGATTTCCACCTCGGCCCCGACGCGTATGACGCCGCCACCGGTGGGGTTCGCAGAGGGTGGCGTGCCCATCGCCGGGTTGCCAAACTTGCCGGGGTCGAACCACACCCCACTCGCGTCGAGGAAGCATCCGTGAGAGCGAAACGCGTCGCGGGTGTCGCTGGTCAGCTCGCGGGCCACGCCGAAGAGTACTCCGGAAGGAGGCGCGGCCGACCCCGCAAAGGCCGCGGCGGCGGCCGCGCCTCCTCGGTCACTCTCTAGCGTTCGACCCTTGGGCGTTCCGACCGCGGCGCCGCCTTCGCTGAGATACTGCACGCGCCATTTCAGCACGTCGAAATGCTCCCCTGCGCCGACGCACGCGGTGAAAAAGTTGCAGTTCCAGCCCGCCTGGGCGTCCATGGGCTTCATGGCGAGGGTTGCGTTCTGAAGCGGTGGCGCGCTGCACTCGGCAAGCCAGCGTTGCGCGTGTTCGACTCTGGCGCTGAGCAGCGCGACGTTCGCCTCCGCTTCGGTCCGCCGCTTCCGCACCACCTCGACACTGCCTTCGTTGAACGAGAGCTCGAACGTGTCGCCACTCAGCATATGGACCTTGGGGTCGGCGCGCGGCGAGAAGCGGAAATGCGCGCGGAGCTCTGCCGAGCCCTCGCGTGGGCGGGGGGTCGGCGAGCGGTCCCTGTCCCTGTCGAGGGCCTGCGTGATGATCTTCAAAAAGCTTCCCGGGTCGCCCTTGAGCTGCAGTTCGCCGGCTAATAAGGCGGCCGGCGAGCGTTCGCGGACGAGAAACAGCGTCGGTACGTGCACGACGTCAGGAAAGACCTTGAGAGCGAGGTCCAGCACATCGCGCACGCGCCGCACGCACGCGTGACTGCAGTCCATGAGGAAGAGCACGCCCAGCGCGGAGGCGAGCACCGTAGACGATTTCTCTTCGAGCTTTATCTCGTCCAACTCTTCGGCGAGAGCGCGGGAGAGGGAGCGCTCCAATGCCAGCGGCGTGAACCCTAAGAGGTCCAGCTTTTCGTACCGTACTTGAAATAAGGGCTCATTCGGGTCGGCTGGCTTATACACCGGCCCCATCGCCAGCCCTTCCAGAAACTGCTCGAGATCTGCCTCGCTCTCGCCCACCACCAACAAGTTCCCTGCTTGCCGGATGAGTTGGAAGAGGTGCGTCACGCGCGCGTCTTTGACGCGGGGTCGGCCGCTACGGCCTCGAAACAAGGCATCGAGAGAAGCCTCGAGCTTCACCGCTACCTGTTGGTCCAGCTTACCGACCGCGTCCAGCTTCTCCAGGGAGGCGCCGGGGCCGGGTCCGGCGAGCGACCCCGACCCGGGCGCGTCGTGTTTCGCATGCTGGTGAACGGCCTTGCTGAACGTGACGTCGAGGTTATCGGGCACGGGGAAGGCGTCGTCCAGGAAACAATTTTGGAAGGCATTCCCGCCTTGGTTGACCAGCTGCAGGAGCTGATCCAACATCTTACTGGCCGCCTGCATAACGCTCTCTTTGCGCTCGCCGCTGATTTCCACGTCGCATAGGCCCGACTTCTCGGCGCGCGCTTGGTAGTTCCACCCCGTAATATCTGGTTTCCTCGCCGACGCCACCGAAAGCTTGAATACGCGCTGAGCTTCCTCGGTGAACGCCACCTGCAGCTTTGGAGAGGCGCGTGGATCGGAATCTGCCAAGCGCTTGTTCCAGATCATCGACGCCACTGCGATTTGCTGATCTTGTGTTTCTTTCGCGAGCTTCAGCTCCGCAAAATACGCCTTCATTTCGACGACCAGGGGCATCGATACTTGCACCCAGCGCTTGAACTCAGTCAGCGAAAACGTCTGATACTCATGCTTGTGGTGAGAGGTCAAGAAACTCTTGATCTGGTTGAGTCGGACGAGCGCCGCCTCTTGCGCCGAAAGAATGACGAGCAGCTGGAAAAACGCCACACGGCGGTTCTGGTCCTCCTGCAAGCGGCGCTCGGCCAACACCCAAGCCTTTCTCCTCACCAACGAGCGGCACTGGCACCTGCCCGCCCTTTCCCTTTCCCTTTGCAGGGTACCACGCAGGTTACCACGACGTCGCAGCAGCAGCGCCGCCCGCGCCGGGTCGCCCGCTTTTGCTTCTAGTTGTTGCTGTCTATCATCAAAGGCTTCGACCCCGGCTTCGACCCCTGCCGTGGCCTCGGCCGCCCAAAATTTGGCCAGTCCCTTGACTTGTTGGTTCAGACTCTGGAGCTCCAGTGCCTCGGGACTTTCGTCGAGGTCGGGGTCGGCCTCGCTATGAGCGGCGGGGTCGTCGGGGAGCTCGGCGGAGTCGGACACGGGGGGCAGCGCGATGGCTCGCTGTTTGAGCACGCTGATGGTCTGTACGTTGCTGATGATCTCAAAGCTGCGCCAGAACTGGCAATTGCTTTCGGTGACCATCGTCGTGACGTACCACACCTACACGGAGTTCCCGAAGCCGATGGCCAGACTGCCCACGTCGCGGCTGCGATAGGCGTAGAGTACGCCCGAGATGCCCCACGCGATGAAGAACAGGCAGGAGAGGATGACGAAGGCGGGGTCGGCGTTCGCGGGCGTCAACAAAGGCTGATGACCGGCGTCCGCAGGGAGCTCGATGTGGTAGATAGGAAACACAAATCGGGAGAATATGCGCGGGGAGTTCGGCGGCGCTTTGTACGCGATATACTTTCCCAGCACAAAAAATAAAGGAATGAGGAAGAAAAGTGAACCCGCGAGATAGAAGGCATCGTTCTTGTACGCCAACACATTGACGGTCACCAAGCCAAGGGTCACCAGAGTGACCGGCCACCAAAGCCACTGAAGAAATGAGGGCACCCGGTAGCCGTGCTCCTGCCATTGGTACGCTGTGACGCCGGCCAACACGCACACAAAATACAGGAGGATCAAGTTTGCCTGCCACAGCTTCCGATATTTAATGTTCACGTAGTTCGGGGACAGGAGGATTTCGCAGGCTATGAAGATCCCCAGGAGGATAAAATAGCCCACCACGGCGCACAACACGATTTGTGGAGTAGATTTAAACCCTCGCCTATACCAGAGGTAAACGGCAGCGAAGAAAGACAGCCCGCACAAGTAAACCACCGTCATCGTGATGAAAACAGCAATGGAGGCAGCCCCGAGGACGTTGTTGTAGAGCAGGAGGGCGTTGGCGCCGATATGCGCGAGGATGAAGACAGCACTGGCTATACTTAACCTGAACGTGTTGGTGAGCTGGGAGAGAAGCATGGTATTCGCCACTGCCTTGATCCAAAACATGATCAACGCCAGAGGCACGAACTCCGTTGCGATCAGATTGTCACAGAAGTGATAGAGAGAGTACACGCTGGCCAAGAAAATGAAGAAGAGCAACGTCCGCACGTAGTCAGCGGTGTTGAGTTTGCCCAGGAGCGCGTCATAGAAGAACTCGGACGTGAAATACTGGGGTCGCGGCCCCAGCGGCGCGGTCTTGCATATCCGTGGCTTCAAGACACGTGCCTGGTTGATCGTCCAAAACTCCATCCCCTCGTGCTCGGGCTCCTGCACGTCAAGAGTGAAGCGTTGAGTGGCGAGCTCGTTCATCCTTGCGAGACGATCGTACTCAACTTGCTTATTGAAGAGCCAGTTGGTCCAGCGGAAGTTGTCCTGTTTCCAGAGGACGTAGAACAAATAACACACTAACGCGGTGATCGGGAAGAATAATGCGAGGCCCATGATATCGATGATCAGCTCGAGATTATAGGTTCCACCAACGGTAACTTCTTCGTAGCGGAGGTTGAAGAAGCAAACGGAGAACATGATGAAGTTGGACGCGATGAAGGCGAGGGCACTCGTCAACACCGATCTGGTGACGCGATTTTCGGAGACTTTCAGAGTTTGAGCGAAGTACATACTCGAGGTGGAGAGTGAAAGCACAGTTAACGTCAACACTCCAATAGTCATGTGCGTGATGATAAATCCTTGGACGTCGATCTTGCGAAAGATTTGATATTTTAGAGTCGCATAATTCAAGTTGTAGAAGCTCGTCATTAGCCAGGCGAGGTAAGTAAGGAGCATGAGCACGATACCAAACGCTAAATTGATCGAGCGACGGGAGAACTTCAAAGAAATGCTGCCGTTCAACAAATCATTGAGAACGATCGTGTAGGAAAGCTCATCGTTTGCAGGCTGAAAATGTTCAATGGCCTCTTGAATCATGAAGCTCATACACATCAAAAAATTGAAAGAAAAACAAATAAAAAACAGCCAATGTTGACTGGCCCCTGCCATGACAAGGCGCGTAAGTATGATCGTCTTGCGCAATTTGGCTCGTTTCTTTGCAGAAGGAGAACCGGAGTCCGTGAGCTTCACGATAAATATCGGTAAATCGACCCACATCAGAGACAAACCGACGAACCAGCCCATACTCTCCAAGTCCGGGTTGGCAGTTTTCATCTTGAGGGCGATGATAAAGCCGAACAGGATATGGAAGACAATTTCCAGCAGAAACACAAACATCAATTTAAGATTATATTTTTTTATAGCCGCAGAATGTTGCAATGCAGTTTGGCTATGCCCTGGCTTCAGAACGAGAAAGTGAAGGTGTGTCAAACTTGGAGCCGGAAGCTTATTGTAATTCACTTGCACGAAATTCAACATCAAGTTGTACGAGGTAAAGACGACATAGATTTGGAGAAACGATTCAAGCCAAAGAACAATGACGATATTCATACTAAGCCACAGGATGAACATCGAAAAGAGAAGGAACGTGGTATATTTAGTGAAGACAAAATTATCCACTTTCCAAAGGCGAGTGAAAATCCAGCAGATATTGATAAACAACAAACAGAAGGTAAATCCACACGCAGAAATCAATGGCACATTTAAACTTACACTGTAATCATCTGTGCTTGGAGGTTGATAGTAAAGCATTAATTGAACAGGCAATTCCGAAACAATGTACATTAGAGGAAGATATGGCGCGCACAAAACGATTGTGGCAAACGGTTGGCGGCCATACCATAGACTGAACACCTCCTTTGTACCTTCTCGAGACTTAACAAAATCTAAGGTATACGATGAATGATAGAGTAATTTATGTTGGTAATACATAAACACAAAAAAGAAGACAGCTGGAATGTAAAGATGACACCATATCGTTTGAGGAACGTACGAACAGTACCCCCTAAAGTAGTCATCCCCCGAACAACAACCACGTGAATATCCGTTGATATAGGCCTCACATGTATAATCTGAGATATTGCTCATGTTGTCCAGTAGTAGCCGCGGCTGTTGGAAGAAAAATCCCCGAGCAACCTGTAGCAGCTGCCCCCACAGTCAATTTTGCTCATGTTGTCCAGT
>Ga0255259_1000137_pt1 | contig 8434 bp, 4 predicted proteins | sample LawtaT_13_FD_189964 | JGI IMG/M metagenome (GOLD analysis project Ga0255259, IMG submission 189964) | Metatranscriptome of freshwater microbial communities from St. Lawrence River, New York, United States - Law_Yuk_RepB_8d (Metagenome... | ecosystem: Environmental > Aquatic > Freshwater > River ... | reverse complement strand
CTGCCATCTGTCGTGGACCACGAGTTGCGCAGGTTGCCATCTGCCCATTCAGGCCAACTGGAAAACCGAACGCCTTCACTACGAGGGCGGCGAGACTCGCAACTATGCGACCTACAACGTGCAGGTGGCGCGCGACGACGTCTTCCAGTTAGGCCGGCATGGTCCGGTGAAAGACGGACGCATTGCGCCCATCCGTTCCAGTTCAGCGCTGGTGCTGTCCTCGCAGAACATTAACCGCGAGCGGATCTACATCCAGCAGCCGCCGATCGCAGCTAGCGGTTACTCCAGTCAGGCGTTCGCGCCGCATTACCCGCATACCGAGCGCAAGGAAGAAACGAAAACCTGCGAGGACTGCCACGTTTCCAGTCGCAACGACAACAACGCGATCATGGCGCAGCTGCTCCTGCAGGGGACGAACTTCGTCAACTTCATTGGTGGCTATTCAATGATCGGCGAGGCGGGTCATATCGAAGGGATTGCCGTCACCGAACTCGATGAGCCGCAGGCCGTGATCGGCAGCTATCTGCAGCGCTTCGCATACCCGGACCGCTTCAAGGCACACGAGGCTCGTGGCAAGGAACTCGTGGAGGCGCACGCGCACACCACCGCAGGCCCCGCCCGCTGTGTGCAACTGCGCGGCGAGTATTTCTTCGTGGCCGAAGGGAAGGGCGGCTTCCGGGTGTATGACACCGCGGCGCTGCCCAACAAGGGCTTCTCCGAACGCATCATTACCGCGCCGTATTCGCCCCTTGGCCACGACGCCCACGTGCCGAGTGCGAACGCCACCTGCATGGCCTTGCCAACCAACCAACCGATAGCACCGGCGCGTAACGAGGGACCGTTGATGCGCGAGGTCAATCAGGAACAGCCCGCGCACCCGATCTACCACTACGCGTTCATTGCGGACGCTGAGGAAGGTTTGATCGTGGTAAACGTCGACACCTTCTCGGACGGTGAGGCGCGCAATAACTTCCTCAAGCGAGCCGCCACCTGGAATGAAGGCGGGGTGCTCACGGGGGCGAGTCATATCGTGGTGGGCGGTCACCGCGCGTTCATTACCACGCCCTCGGGGGTGCAGGTAGTCGAACTCGACGACCCGCTCAAGCCCAAGCTCATTGCCAGCGTTCCCCTGCCGGGCGCGCGCGCCAGCGCCTTGCAGTTCCGCTATCTCTACGTTACCGCCGAGGATGGCCTACACGTGGTCGACGTTACCGAAATCACGCAGCCCAAACTGCTACCGGCCAGAATTGCGCTCGCTGATGCGCGCCGGGTGTATCTGGCGCGGACCTATGCCTACGTCGCTGCGGGCAAAGACGGCCTGGTGATCGTCGACATCGAGAAGGCTGATGCGCCGAAGGAATACCAGCGCTTCAACGCCGACGGCGCGATCTCGGACGCGAACGACGTGGTGGTGGGTTCCACCAACGCCTCGCTCTTCGCGTACATCGCCGATGGGGCAAACGGGCTCAAAGTCGTGCAATTGACCGCGCCCGATAGCCAGCCAAGGTTCTACGGGTTCTCACCTGAGCCGAAACCCCAACTCATTGCCTGGCACAAAACGCGCACCCCTGCGCTGGCGCTGTCGAAGGGCTTGGATCGCGACCGTGCCGTCGACGAAACTGGCGGGCAGATCGCGGTGTTCGGCCGCATTGGGTCGCGCCCGTTTACCGCCGAGGAAATGGCCAAGATGTACCGCAATCCGGATGGGTCGGTCTGGACGGTGAGCAATCAGGGTAAGCCCGCTGACTACGAGGCGAAGCCCGAAAAATGAACGCGTTTAGCCGCCTGCGCTGCCGAGGAAGAGTCATGATGCGAATGCTGCTGTCGCGTAGCGCAAGGCTCGCGCGCGACTGCCTACTGAGCCTGTCAGGCCTGTTGGCCGCCTTGCCCATGGCGGCGAGTGCGGGAGATCCGGTCTTACCCTTGCTCTCTCCCCACCAGACGATTGGCACCGTGAACTGCGCGAGTTCCACCTGCCACGGGTCAATCACGCCGTGGGAGGGCAGCAATGTCCTGCAGAATGAATACACCACCTGGTCACGCCTTGATCGTCATACGCGCAGCTACGAAGTGCTGAAGAACAAGGAATCTCAGCGCATTGTGCGCAATCTCGGCTACAAAGAGCCGGCCACCGAGGTGAAGATTTGTCTCGATTGCCACGCGCACAATCCGCCGCCGGCGCTGCGGGGCGATCGCTTTACGCAAAGCGAAGGCATTGGCTGTGAGGGCTGCCACGGGCCCGCGGCCGACTGGATTAGCGAGCACGCGGTGAAGGGCACTCCGCACAGCGCCAACATCGAACGTGGGCTGTATCCCACGAACCAGCCCATTGCGCAGGCCAAGCTTTGCCTCTCCTGCCACTTCGGGGATGAGTCGCGCTTCGTGACCCATCGCATCATGGGGGCCGGTCACCCCCGTATCTCCTTTGAACTCAAAACCTTCTCGGCGCTGGAACCCGCCCACTATCGGATTGATGCAGACTATGAGCAGCGCAAAGGCAGCTACGACAGCGTGCGCCTGTGGGCGATTGGGCAGGCGCTCGCCGCGCGTCAGCAACTCGATACGCTTGCCGATCCCAAGCGCGGCCGCGACGGTCTGATGCCCGAACTCGTCTTGTTTGATTGCCACTCTTGCCATCATCCGATGAGCGACAAGCAGTGGACGCCTCGCCTCGGCGTCGGTCCCGGTCGGATACGCCTCAACGACAGCAACTTGCTGATGCTGAGAGCGATCGTGCGTGCCACCTATCCTGAATCCTCCGCTGCTTTCGACAAGGCCGTTCGCGCCACCCATCTCGCCGTTTCAACCGGGCAGACCGACGGCGGGGCGGCGCCGCTGCAGGTCGTGAGCAAACTGTCCGCCACCATCGGTGCCTATCTGCCACGGCTGGAGCAGCAGGCATTTCCCCCGGCGCTACAGCGCAAGGTACTGGTGGCGCTGATCGACGAGTCGGCCGAAACCAGCTACGCCGATTACGCCGGTGCGGAGCAGGCCTATATGGCCATCGTGACGGTGAGCAACGATTTGCTCAGCCACGGTGCCCTTAAATCGACGCCCGCGCTCACCGATGCGCTGGCGCGGCTACTGAAGGCATTGCGTCACGACGAGCAGTACGACGCGAATGTTTTCAGGAAGCAGTTGTCCACGCTCCGCAGCACGGTCGGCGTGCAAGAGAGGTCCTGATGCCTGCTGCCAGTAATCCCGCCATGTACAACGCCGCCGCCGAGGCGGACTACGACATCGTTATCGTCGGGTCCGGCCCTGCCGGGCTGTCCGCTGCTTCCCGTGCCCAACACCACGGCAACACCCATGTGCTGCTGGAAGCGGCCGCGCATGCGTCCGACACCATCTACAACTACCAAAAAGGGAAGTTCGTGATGGCGGAGCCGGGCAACATTCCGCTGCGCAGCGGGATGACTTTTGGCGAGGGCCGCAGGGAAGGCATTTTGGGCACCTGGGATGAAGAACTTGCCGCCCAGGGCGTGAACATCGCCTACAACAAGAAGGTTGATGGCATCCAGCGCGATGTCACCACCGGTGTATTCAGCGTCAAGTGCGAGGATGGCACCGGCTACACCGCGCGCAGCGTCATTCTCGCGATTGGGCTGCAGGGCAATGTGCGTAAGCTCGGCGTGCCGGGTGAAAACCTTTCTCGCGTGCAGTACACGCTGTCTGATCCGGACGAATACCACGATGAAGTCATCGTCGTGGTAGGACCTGGTGATGCTGGCATCGAAAATGCCGTCGCGCTGGCCGACCACAACACGGTGTACATGATTAATCGCGGTGACGAATTCACCACCTGCAAAGATGGCAATCGGGCGCTCATTCTGGCCACCGAAAAAGCGGGTCAAATCACCATCTGTTACTCCGCGAGTGCGGTCCGCGTGGAGGAAACCGGCGAGGAACCACCGCTGCATTTTGTCTTCAACGCCAAAGACGGTGAGAAGAGCATCCCCTGCCATCGCGTGATCGGTCGGATCGGCGCTATTCCGCCTCGTAAGTTGGTGGAGAGCTTCGGCGTGGTGTTTCCCAACCCTTCGCCGGCCGCGTTGCCCGAACTGACCGAGCAGTATCAATCCAACGTCCCCGGCCTGTTTATTGTTGGCGCGTTGGGCGGCTATCCGCTGATCAAGCAGGCCATGAACCAGGGTTACGAGGTGGTCGACACCTTGAATGGCCTGGTGGTCGAGCCGGTCGATGAACCGCTGTTACGCGAGCGTCTGCGGGTGTGGCGCCCGCAATCGGAAGTATCTCCGCTGATTGACCGCTTGATGCGCGACGTGCCGCTGTTCAGTGTCATGACGCGTCTGCAGGTCCGCGAATTCCTCCTGGAATCGCAACTGCGCGCAGTGCCGGCCAATGAGCCAATCTTTGAAAAGAACGAATACACGAACACCTTCTTCACGCTTATCAATGGTTCAGCTTTCATCGAACTGGCCGGGGATGGGGTTAAAACCCGCAAAATCCCGCTGGCAAACGGCCAGTTTTTTGGCGAAATGGGTCTGATTGCCGGACGTCGGCGAACGGCCACGGTACTCGGCGGCGATTCCTGCGTCGTCATCGAGACGCCGCGCCGGATGATGCTCAAGCTGATGAGTTCTTCAGACGATGTGCGGCGTTTGATCGATGAAGCTTTTGTGCGCAACGCGTTGATGTCTTACATGCACACGTCTGCACAGGGCGCCGCTGAACTCGTTGCTGGTGGCATTGAACTCCGCCAGTACAAGGCACGCGAAGTGTTGTTTTCTGAAGGCGACAAGGCTGACGGCCTCTACCTGCTCAGGCGCGGTTCGGTGACGCTGTCGCGCCGGGTGGAGGGCATTGATGCGTTCGTCGCCTATGTGCCCGCAGGCGACTACTTTGGCGAAATCGCCTTGCTCGATTCAGCCCCGCGCGGCGCTACTGCCACCGCCAACGTGATGTCCGAAGTGTTGGTGTTGAAGCGTGAGGCGGTAAATACGCGGCTGGCGGCAGGCACCCAGTTCGCGGGCTTCATGCGCCAGACCATGATGACGCGACAGGAAGAAAACATTCTGTCCGAGGTCAAGGGCATCACCCCGCGCCATCAGGTGGAGCCGCTGATTCAGCAGGGGCTGGGCGAAGCAACCAACGTCTTGATTATCGACGAGTCGCTGTGTGTTCAATGCAACAACTGCGAAACGGCGTGCGCTGAGACTCACGGCGGGGTGTCGCGCATGAAACGCGAGGCCGGTGCCACCTTCGCGCAGATTCATATTCCCATTGCCTGCCGTCATTGCGAGCATCCGCACTGCATGAAGGACTGCCCGCCCAACGCCTTGTCGCGCGGGCCGGGCGGCGAAGTGTTTATCGCCGATACCTGCATCGGGTGTGGCAATTGCGAGCGCAACTGCCCTTATGGCGTTATCGACATGGTGCCGGAAAAGAAGCCGAAATACGGCGCAGGCTTGCTCTGGATGTTGTTCGGGATTGGCAAGGCGCCGGGACAGCGGGCGCCTGATTACGACCCGGATGCCAAGAAAAAAGCGGTCAAGTGCGACCTCTGCCAAGGTCTTAAAGGGGGGCCGGCCTGTGTGCGCTCTTGCCCCACCGGGGCGGCGATTCGTATCTCGCCGGAAAGCCTGTTCGAGCGACTGTCGCCGCACGCGAGCCAGCGCGACTAATGCCCGGCCGGCGAGTCCGGCCTAGTGGCGCGTTCGATTTGGCTCAGGCGTTGGGGCAGCACGACCCTGCATGATTGGGCTGGCGTGGTGCGAAACCATTTGCCAGCTCCCGCTAACGTAGCGGTAGATATTGGTTGCGAGCACGGGCGGGTAAGCAATCCGGCTTCCCTGCGGCGTGATGTGCTCATAGCCGGTGAACACCGCGAGATTGGCGCTCTCAAAGCGATTGAGCGCTTCAAATTCGATCTTTCCCGCACCGCCCCCGGCCAGAATGCCTGCCCAGCTGTGGTCGATCGCCACCTCGCCCCGCAACGCGTCGCCGGTAGGGTGGACGCAGAGGGTGTCGGTACCCCTGGCCCAGACGGCGGTCATGGCCGCTATGTCACCTTTGGCAAATGCAATATAGAAGGCCTGTTGAGCGGCCTCGGGAGTGTCCAGCGGTACTGACATCGGGTTCGCCTAGGGTTTGGCGGCAGTGCCCGCGCTGGGGTCGGTTGGGAGCGGGTAGCCTGCCTGCTTGAGGGCACTGTCCAGGGCTGCGCGGTTGTAGCCGGTCACCACCTGCTTGCCGATTGCCACCGCTGGCACCGTGAGTGATCCCGCCAAGGCTTGCAGGGCATTCTGTTGTGCTACGTCCGCATCAACGAGATGTTCTGCGAACTGGATTTTTCGCGCCTGCAGCTGGTGCCTGACGAGGTCGCAGGCGTCGCAATTGGGCATCGAAAACAACTGCACCGGATTGCGCTGCATGACCTCGGCCAATTTGGTGTCGGCATTGCTGCGGGCGACGCCGGCAAGCTTTTGCGCTGAGATTTGGTCTGCCTCCGGTGGGCAGCGGTCCCGGAACGTTACGCCCCCACTTTTGTCCTTGCACTGAACAACGGTAACCGCCCATGCGGGGGCGCTTAGCAGGCTAATCGAGAGGAACAGAGGAGTGACAAGTCTGAGGCGCATTTCGGTCCAATCCCGTGACTGAATCATGATGCCGGAGTATACCGACTTAAACCCGCGTAGCTCGGGGTATCCAGCACGCCACCGCATGCCTATACTGGCGCCCTTCCGTGACGTCGTCAGGCGGTCGGTTAGCAAAGCCTCGCGCGTTGCAAGCCGGCTCGGTCAGCAACAAACGGTTCTACGGTCAGACATCTCGCGAAAGTGGCGGAATTGGTAGACGCGCTGGTTTTAGGTACCAGTGGGGAAACCCGTGAGAGTTCGAGTCTCTCCTTTCGCACCATGAACCGCACTCGCAGGCCCCGGCTTCACTAACAGCACCCCCAACTCAACATCAGCATATCGATAGACCCATGCAGGTATCCATAGAAAATTCTGGCGCGCTCGAGCGGCGCATGATGGTTCAGGTTCCCGAAGAGCAGATCAGCGCTCAGGTCAAGGAAAAGCTTGGCGAGCTGATGCGTTCTGTGCGGATCGACGGATTCCGACCCGGCAAGGCACCGCTCGTGGTGGTGCAACGCCAGTTTGGTGAGCGGGTCCGTAACGATGTCCTCGGGGACCTGCTTCGCAAATCCTTCTCCGACGCCTTGCAGAGCCACGACTTACGGCCCGTCGCAGACCCGGTGTTCGATCCGGTCTCCGCCGAGGTCGGGAGCGGGCTGTCGTACACCGCGACATTTGAGGTTTACCCCGAGGTCAAACTCGCGGCCTTGAACGAACTTTCAATCAAGCGCCCGGTCTGCGAAATAGCGGACTCTGATATCGATGCCATGCTGGAAGTGCTCCGGCGCCAGCATGCGACCTGGGAAGAAGCTTCGCGCGTAGCGGCCATGGGCGACCGTTTGGTGGTCGATTTCACTGGCACGGTTGACGGCGAGCTGCTGGAACGCGGCAGCGCGACCGACCACGAAATGGAGCTCGGGGCTGCCAACATGATCGACGGCTTTGAGAGTGGACTGGTCGGAGCGGCGGCGGGCGATGTGCGGACGCTCGATCTCCACTTCCCCACCCCCTACTCGCGAGAAGACCTCGCGGGCAAGGCAGTGCAGTTCGTCGTGACGGTAAAACAGGTGAAAGAGCGGGTGTTACCCGCGCTGGATGACGAACTCTTTGCCAAATTCGGCGTCACCGAAGGCGGCCTTGAAGCCTTCCGGACGGAGGTTTCGGAAAACATGTCGCGTGAGCGCGACCGCGCACTGCTCCGAAACTTTAACCGCGGCGTAATGGAATCATTGAGTGCCGCGCATGAACTTGATCTGCCCGTGACCCTGATTGCTGTTGAAGCGCGCAGAATGCATGAGGAAAGCCGGCGCAATCTCACAATGCGCGGTGTTGATCCGGATCGAGTGGGGCACCCTGGTCCTGAAGTGTTCGGTTCGCAGGCTCAGGAACGCGTGAAGCGTGGCCTGCTCATGGCAGAAGTGGTGCGGACCTCGGGCGTGCAGGCGACGCCGGCCAAAGTGCGCAGCATGGTGGAGTCGATGGCTGCCAGTTACGAGGAACCCGAAGCGCTGATGCGCTGGTATTACTCGGAGCCCGACCGCCTCAAAGAGATTGAAGCGATGTGCGTAGAAGACGAGGCGGTTAACTGGTTAGTGGCGCAAGCCAACGTTACCGACGAAGCCATCTCGTTTGACGATCTGATGAATCCGGGGCAGACTCGGAATCAGGAACAAAGCCCGGCTTAAGTCGGAAAAAGAGTGGTTCCAGAAAATGAATAGCCAAGAAATTCGCGCACTTAATCTGGTTCCCATGGTGGTTGAGCAATCAGCCCGTGGGGAACGCGCCTATGACATTTACTCGCGACTGCTGAAGGAGCGAGTGATATTTCTGGTTGG
>Ga0255259_1000136_pt1 | contig 8489 bp, 9 predicted proteins | sample LawtaT_13_FD_189964 | JGI IMG/M metagenome (GOLD analysis project Ga0255259, IMG submission 189964) | Metatranscriptome of freshwater microbial communities from St. Lawrence River, New York, United States - Law_Yuk_RepB_8d (Metagenome... | ecosystem: Environmental > Aquatic > Freshwater > River ... | reverse complement strand
TGGGTATTGAAACCGCGCTCGAAAAACGGCCGGCACCGTTTACGGTGGTGGCCAACGGCGGCTGCGAAGCCCTGGAAATTCCGGTGGCCAAATTCGACGAGTTGCAAAGCCAGTCGCCCGCCGAATTACGCGCAATGGCCCAGCATTTTTTGAATATGTCCGACCAACTTCTGGGACGTAAAAAGAAGTGATCGCGACCCACTGCGCTTACTGCTCGGCGGCTTCTTCCTCGGATTTCGGCGGGTAATCTTTGGCGAGCGTGTCTGGCGGCAGGCTGTGATCAAAAAGGCCAACCGACAGCGCTTGCAGTTCGACAAGGCGCTCCGGCGCCATGCCCTTGGCCAGCCGATCGCGGTCGGGTATGGCGTTACTGTCTCCTAAGGCGACCGCCACCGCATTCCATACATAAGCGTCTTCGGCCTGGGTCTCGAGCGCGCGCGGAGATTCTTCCAGCAGGCGCGCAAAACGCCGCGCTTTGCGTCCGCCGTCGGCCAGTACATTTTCTGCCAGACGTTTTTTAAGTTTCTCGCATAAGGCCTCGAAGGCTGGTGCGGGCAGCGCCTTTTGTAAGGCCTGTCCATTTTTTTGCAGACCTGCTGTAGCCGTTCAGCTCGGCGAGCCAGAACCACTGCACCGCATCGACCTGACTTTGTGGCACGCCGCGACCTTTCTCATAGAGCAAGGCCACGTTGTGTTGGGCGGGCGCGAAGTCTTGTTCGGCGAGCGGCTTCCACAAGGCGAAGGCATCCTGCGCGCGGCCCTCTGCCAGGGCTTTGAAACCTGGCTGCATTGCTTCGAGTAACTCGCGCGCGTTGTCGGGTAACTGGGACTGCGCAGCGATCGCGCCGTGCGTGAGGAGCAAGCACAGGCAGGCCGGTGCGAGATACATCCATTTCGGTTTAATCGGGAACATGGCAGTCACTCGAACCTCGTTGGTCTGGCACATCAATTGCAATTTCAGGGTGCGAAACACAGGAGCCCTGAGCGATGGATTTATTTGGAGTACACGAGCAAGCCCTTTACCTGCGCAGCCAGCGCGGTGAACTGCTGTCGTCAAATATCTTCAATGCTGCCACCCCTAACTTCAAGGCACGCGATCTTGATGTGGGCGCGAATCTGCAGGCGATGGCAGAGAACGGTCCTTTAGCGAGGACCCAAGGCCCGCACTTCTCTAATGCCCTCGAAGCCAGCGGTGGCCCGCTGTATCGCGTGCCGGTGGAACCATCGCTCGATGGCAACACGGTAGATCTGGCCTATGAGCAAGTGCAGTTCTCCCAGAACGCCGTACAGCACCGGGCCACCTTAAGTTTTCTCAACGCAAGAATCAGCAATATCAGACGTGCGCTGCGAGGTGAGTAATGGCTGGCATTTCTAATAATCAGTTCGACATGGGCGCGCGCGCGTTAAGTGCGCAACTCGTTCGGCTCAACACCATCACCAGCAATATTGCGAATGCCGGCGCGGTGAGTGGATCGGAAGAAAAAGCCTATCGGGCAATGAAGCCTGTGTTTGAGGCCAAGTATGCCGACGACGCGCAAACCTCGGGCGTGGCCACGGTAGACGTCGTCGATATTCAGAAATCGCAGAAATCCGTGCCCAGGCTTTCGCAGCCGGGGCATCCGCTCGCCGACAAAGACGGCTTTATCTATCTCTCTAATGTCGATGTGCCAGAAGAACTGGTGGACATGATGGAGACCTCGCGCCAGTACCAGAACACGACCGAAGCACTTAACACGATGAAATCCCTGACCATGCAGACGCTGCGGTTAGGCACCTGAGGTAACGACCATGGCAATTACGACCGGGGGCATTGATCCCCAACTCAACGCGCTCTATTCCAAGCTGGGAATTACCACGCAGTCGAACGCGCAGGCGGCCGGCGCACGTGCGACCAAGGACAAACTGGGTCAGCAGGATTTTCTCAAACTGCTCACCACGCAGTTAGCGAATCAGGATCCGTTCAAGCCGATGGAAAACGGCGAGTTCATCTCGCAGATGGCGCAGTTCTCCACGGTGTCCGGGCTGGACGATGTGAAGAGCGCCATCACGGGCCTCGGCAACAGCCTCGGCAATAACCGCATTGCCACGTTCTCTAATTTGCTCGGCGCGAAGGTGCTCACACCGGGTGGCGCGACCAATATTGGCGACGACGGTGTGATTGAAGGCGCGATTGATTTGTCCGACCCCGCAGCCAACGTGCGCGTGGCGATCACCAACAAGGCGGGCGCGCTGGTCGACACCCTGGACCTCGGCGCCGCGAGCGCCGGCATGCTCGGCTTTAGCTGGAATGCGAAAGAACGCGGAATTGGCTTCACGCCGGGCGACGTGTTCAAGGTGGAAGCACTCACCACCGGCGCGAAAGACACCACCACCGCCAAGGCCGAGCTCTACGACGTGGTGCAGGGCGTGGACATTCGTGGCACCAACGAAACGCTGACTTTACGAGGCGGGAAAACTATCGGCATCGCCGATGTGACCTCCATCCGCAAGTAAGCCGTTCCCAGCACATCAGCTGTCTAGAGGAGAACTTCCATGTCTTTCTATACCTCGCTCACCGGTCTTAACGGTGCGACCAAAGATATCTCGACGATTTCGAACAACATCGCGAACGTCGGCACCACCGGCTTCAAGCGCGCGCGTGCCGAGTTCGGTGACATCTTCGCCACCTCGCCTTTGCAGAACGCTTCCAGCGCGGTGGGTTCGGGCACGATTTTGAAATCCATCAAGCAGCAGTTCACGCAGGGCAATATCACCTCCAGCTTGAACGCGCTCGACCTTGCGATTTCCGGCCAGGGCTTTTTCGCGCTGCAGCCCAGCCTGACCTCCACCCAGACGGTGTACACGCGGAACGGTTCTTTCAGCGTCAACAACGACCGATATGTGGTGGACTCGCAGGGCCAGTATCTGCAGGTCTTCCCGGTGAACGATGACGGATCCGTTATCGCGACGGGGCTTGAATCCGCTACGTCCTTACAGCTGCCCACCACCTCCGGTTTGCCGCAAGCGACCACCAAAATCGAACTCGGCTTGAACTTGCCGGCCGACGCCGAGGTAGTGCCGGCACGCGCGAGCTTCACGGAATCCAATCCCTGGAGGTTCGATCGGACGAACCCCGACACCTACAACAAGTCGACGTCCATCACGATTTACGACTCGTTGGGCAACCCCACGATTGCGACGATTTACTACGTCAAAACGTCCAACGCGACCGAGGCCAGCCCCTCGAACAAATGGCAAACCTATGTGTACGTGGGTGCGGAAGAAATTGAGCCCGCCCTGATTACGGCGAAAGACGACAACTCCAAAACCGTTTACATCAATAAGTTTGGACAGATTACGTCTGACCCGCAGGCGGCTGACCCGACGTTCAACGCGGACGCGCCCCATCCCCTCTACAAGCAGGACGATCAGGTTAATCAGGAACCTTCGTCGCCGGCCAAAGCGGTCGGCGCATTCATGCAGGCGGTAGGTTTTGACTTCGGCGATACGGACAGCAATCGGGTCAATATCGTGCTCGACCCCGGCGCGTTTTCGACGACTCGCGAAGGCGGTGAGAAAAAAGCGAACCCGGATTACTTTGGCGGCAGCCTGTTCAGCCTTAGCGTAGACGGTTCAGAACCGCAGGTGATTTCGGTCAATCCTGGTGCCTATACCGGTACCGAACTTGCGGCGGAAATGACGCGCGCTGCGAACGAAGCCTTTGGTGACGACCGCTATATCCGCATCAAGGACACCTATACCAGCGGCTCGCTCGACGCGAATAGCAACGTGGTGTCTTCACTCTCGGTGGGCAACGACATCATCAAGCTGGACTTGTTCAAGCTCGACCCGGTGTCTGGCGGCTCGGTCGGTCTGGTCAAAAGTAACAACGGTGTGACGGAAGAGAACCCGATCATCATCGACCTCGTCGGTGATGCGGGATCGGAAGGCTCGGCCTTTGTGCAAACCGGCAGCGGCAGTTCGGCCACTTTCGCCTCGGCGCCAGAAAATGATCTGCAACTCACGCGTGATGAACTCATCAAGCTCGTGCAACAGAAACTCAACGCCGCGCTCAACAAGCGCAACGTGGAGTTTGGCAAGACTGCCGACTGGGTGGACGCCGCAAGCCCGCCGATCATCGTGGGCTACGACACCTTTACCCGCGCGCTTACGTTTACCGTAGACCGCACGCAGCTGGGGCCCAACTCCACCGAGCTCGAAAGCCGCTTCAATAGCTTGAAAGTCTTTGGGGACGCGTCGGTGACGAACAATCTCGGCATCCCGCCGGTTACCACCAGCCCCGAAGTGCTGATTCGCGCCGGTAGCGCCTGGCAGGGCAGCGGCATCGTGCCGGAAGGCGACTCCATTCTTGACCCGCTGGACCAGCGCTTCGGCGTCTCCTGCAAATACAACAAGGACACCCGTCGCTTTGAATTCACCAGCGGTAGTACCGGTGAGTCTTCAGAAATTCGCGTTGGCCGTCCCACGCTGGCCCAAAGCACTTCGGCGCAGGTCACGAGCTTCGACCTTAGCGATTCCACCAACGTCACCAACCAGCTGTCGGCCGGGCAGACGGTCACACTGAGCTTCGGCGGGCCGGAATTTCACACCTTCTCCTACACCGCCACGGCGTCCTTATCGGGAACTGCGTTGGCCTCTGCACTGGCTACCGGCCTCAAGCTCGTTGATCCGGATACGGGGACGCTCGCGAGCCCCGCGCAAAGCATTGCGGACGTCTTTCAGCGTAGCGGTGGCGATAGCTTCTCGATTGCGGCTGGCAGCGGTAACGCGCTGGGCAAGCTGCTGCTTACCGGCTTCGGCAACGGCGACAAGTTTTCTGCCAGCCTGCGCATCGGTGGCCGCGTTAAGGCGCCGGAGCCGGTGGGGGCGACGCAAAGTCTGAGCGTGAAGGGGGTGCGCCTGGGCGATCCCGTTGTCACGACTGGCGCAGATGCGTTCGCTGGAAACAGCGACCTGCTGGGTATCGGCGACGCCAACTACAAGGATCTGGTGGTGACCACGCTGGGCACCGGCCTTGAGTCCCTGAACGCCGTGGCCACCGGTAACCGCGCCATTACGCCGATGAACCAAACCTTCGTACTGCAGGAAGCCTTGGGCGAAAACAAGATGACCTTCACCATCGACGGCATCGTCGGTGAAATCGCCCTGCCGATTAAAGCCTACACCGGGGAAACCTTCGCGGCCGAAATCGAGAAGCGCGTGAACCTCATTCAAGACCCTGCCACCGGCAAGACCGTGTCCGGGGTGAAAGTGAAATTCGATGCCGACAATAACCGCCTGATCTTCACCTCGGGCACCGAAGGTGAAAGCTCGCAGTTGAACGTGGTGGGCCATCCCAACTTCGGCTTGCGCGATGTGACCCAGACGCGCGGTTCGGTTCCGGTCATCACCAACTTGAAGCAGGCCACCGACTCTGAAGGCAACAAGCTCTACGTGGATAAAGACGGCAATATTTCCACGCAAGAGCCGAGCAGCCTCCAGAACTGGTTCCCGCTTTATCTCGACGAAGGGGAGCTGACTTTCGATACCTTCGGTAAGTTGATTTCGCCAAAAGAAGGTGTGATTTACTCGCCGTTCGACCCGTCGAACGGTTCTAACCTGATTAACCTCTCCATCGACTACGGTAAGTTCTCCACCCAGTTCGCGCAGCCCTTCTCGGTGCTATCGCTGACCCAGGACGGTTTCGCTTCGGGTCGTTTGGACGGTCTGGAAATTGATGCCTCCGGTACCATCCGCGCCAACTACACCAACGGGCAAACGAGTGCGTTGGGCAAAGTGATTCTGGCCAACTTCGCTAACCCCAACGGTCTGAAGCAGATTGGTAATGCCAACTACGTTGCGACCTCGGGTTCGGGCGAAGTGCAGCTGGGTGAAGCGGGCGCCGACGGTTTCGGCACGATTCAAGGCGGCTCTCTGGAACGCTCCAATGTAGACATCACCGAAGAACTCGTGGACCTCATCACCGCCCAGCGAAACTTCCAGGCCAACGCGAAAGCGATTGAAACCACCACCACGCTGACCCAAACGATCATCCAGATCCGCGGCTAAGCCAACGCTTGATTAGTTAATCGCAGGAGACCGGCCATGGACAAACTCATTCACGTTGCACTGTCGAGCTTGCGCCAGGCCGAGATCTCCCAGCGCGTGGTGGCGGCAAATCTGGCGAACGCCGAAACCGTTGGCTATCGGGCAGACAACGCCCGCGGCTTTAGCTCGGTGTATCTCAATCAGGGGCAAGACTCGCTGGAGCCACGCGTGTTCGCCACCACCGGTGAGCAAACCATCAACACCGAATCGGGCGGCCTCAGCATGACGGGACGGGATCTCGATGTGGCGGTCAACGGCGATGGTTATCTGCTGGTGGAAGCGTCCGACGGTAAATCGGTGCTTTCGCGTCGCGGTGATCTGCGCGTTAGTGCGGCCGGCGTGCTGGAGAACGGTAGCGGTCAGCCTTTGGTGGGAGACGCCGGAAGGATTCAAATTCCGCCGAACCGCGCAATTTCCATCGGCTCGGACGGCACCGTGCGCATCACACCAATCGATGCGCCGGAAGATCAACCGCCGGTGGTGGTGGGGCGTCTCGGTTTGGTGGGCACACCCGCCGCCGGCGTGAAGCGCCGCGCCGATGGCAACATCGAAGCAGCCGATGGCAACACGCCAGCGTTCGATCCGGCGATAGGCGTGGTCGCGGGCGCGCTCGAAAAAAGCAATGTGAATTCAGTAGAGGTGCTCACCGGCATGGTGGAGCTTTCGCGCATGTACGAGGCCCAAACCAAGCTGCTGAAAATTGCCACCACCTTGGATGAATCTAGTGCGTCGTTAATGAGAATCCCCGAGTAAAAACGCGACATTTGGCACGCCAAATGCTCCTTCAGACTCATCTGCTAAAGACAGCAAAATGAGGACTGAACATGTACGAAGCACTGCACGTAGCGCAGACCGGACTCACCGCCCAGAACCATCGAATGGCGGTGATTTCGAATAACCTGGCCAACATCAATACCGTCGGTTTCAAGCGCGATCGCGCGAATTTCGACACCCTGCTGTATCAAACCTTGAAGCAGCCTGGCGCGCAGACGGCGCAGGGTGCGGAGTCGCCAACGGGCTTGTTTATCGGGACCGGTGTCTCGATCTCGTCCTCCGAGAAACTCTTTAATCAAGGCAACGTGATCAACACGGATAACGCCCTTGATATGGCGATCGATGGCCCAGGGTTTTTTCAGGTGACGATGCCCGACGGCAGCACCGCCTACACGCGTAACGGATCGTTCACGAGGAACCAGAACGGCGAAGTGGTGACCTCCAATGGTTATGTCGTGAACCCGGCGATCCAAATTCCGGCCGATGCGGCCAACATCACTATCGGTCGCGACGGCACCATCAGCGCGACGGTGGGCGGCGACTCCCAGGTGCAGCAACTTGGTCAGATTCAGGTGGCGACGTTTCCAAACTCGGCCGGTTTACAGCCGATGGGCGAAAGTTTCTATCGGGAAACGGTCGCCTCTGGCGCGCCGTTGCAGGCGAACCCTGGCGACGCCGGGGCCGGCAAGTTGCTTCAGGGCTCGCTCGAGTCCTCGAACGTCAACGTGGTGGAAGAGCTGGTGAACATGATTGAAACCCAGCGCGCCTATGAGCTGAATTCCAAGGCGATTTCCAACATCGACGCCATGATGCGCAACCTGACCCAGAGCACCTGAGAAGGAATTCGGCATGTCTTTACTACGTGGTGTGTTTGGTTTTCTGCTGTGTGTGCTGGTGAGCGGATGCGCGTCCCAGCATCGAGCGAAAGAACTGGTCAAGAACGAAGATTTTGTCGCGCATTACGACACCATCATGCAGGGTCAGGAACAGCGCAGCGTAGGGGCGATCTATGCGCCTTCGGCGAGTGCTTTCCTGCGCGGCGACAAGCGCGCGCGCAACGTGGGCGACATCCTCACCGTGCAGCTCGTTGAAAACACCACGGGTGCGTCGTCGGCAAAAAATGCGGGCAAGCGGCAGGGCAGCCACGGCTTGTCGGTGTCTTCACCGATCGCCGCCGCCGCTGGCGGGCTGTTGAACTCGATGGCCTCTTTAGTGATGTCCAAGCGCGCGGCGGGCAGCGTTTCAGAATCCGCTGAAGACATCCTCGGTAGCAACAAAATCAGTACCGATCATTCGTTCAAGGGCGAAGGCCTGCTTGAGAAGTCGAACGAGATGAGGGGCTTTGTGACGGTTACCGTGGAGCGGGTGTTTCCGAACGGGAATCTGTTCATTACCGGTCAGAAACGCGTCGAAACCGACGGCGGCGAAGAGTTTGTACGCCTGCGCGGCATCATCCGGCCCGAAGACATCAGGCCCGACAACACGACCATTTCAACCCGCGTCGCGCAAGCCGAAATTGGCTTTGTCGCGGCAGGCGATCGCTACGACGTGGCGACCCAGGGTTGGCTGGGTCGCTTCTTTAACCGCGTAGACCCTTTGTAAGGCGCCCATCATGCAAGCGAGTAAAC
>Ga0255259_1000128_pt1 | contig 8711 bp, 7 predicted proteins | sample LawtaT_13_FD_189964 | JGI IMG/M metagenome (GOLD analysis project Ga0255259, IMG submission 189964) | Metatranscriptome of freshwater microbial communities from St. Lawrence River, New York, United States - Law_Yuk_RepB_8d (Metagenome... | ecosystem: Environmental > Aquatic > Freshwater > River ... | reverse complement strand
CTTCGGCATGGATCACCATAAGCTTACCTACCGATTCCAAGGGCGTGATTTCCGCCTTACGGACGTCCACGGAGAGGTGATTCCCGGAATCTTGGCCTAATCGATAGGGAGCGAGCGTGAGGTCGAACGTCATCGGTCTGCCAATATGGAAACTTTTTGGACAGCGTCAACGCGCAGGGCCGATGAGTTATTCTCACGCTCGCTCCCTATCGATTAGGCCAAGATTCCGGGAATCACCTCTCCGTGGACGTCCGTAAGGCGGAAATCACGCCCTTGGAATCGGTAGGTAAGCTTATGGTGATCCATGCCGAAGAGGTGCAAGAGAGTGGCGTGCAAGTCGTGCACGTGAACCTTGTTTTCAACGGCATAGAAACCAAAATCATCGGTCGCTCCGTAGACCGTTCCGGGCTTGATGCCGCCACCCGCCATCCAAATGGTGTATCCATGCGGATGATGATCCCGACCGATCTGATCGGGCTTGAGGGCTCCTTGCATCATCGGAGTCCGACCGAACTCTCCGCCCCAAAGGACCAAGGTTTCGTCGAGAAGACCGCGCTCCTTGAGGTCCTTGATGAGGGCGACAGACGGCTGATCGGTCTCGGCGCAACGCTTCTTCAAATCGAAGACGAGATTGCCATCGGGCCCGCCATGATGATCCCAGCCCCGGTGGTAGAGTTGAACAAAGCGGACTCCGCGCTCGACCAATCGACGGGCCAAGAGGCAGTTGTTGGCGAACGAAGCCCGGCCGGGAGTTGTCCCGTAGGCCTCATGGACTCGCGCTGCTTCGCCTGTAATATCCACAACCTCGGGCACACTGGTTTGCATGCGGTAGGCCAGCTCATAGGAGGCGATACGGGTCTGGATCTCCGGATCCTGCAGAACATCGAACCGCGTCTGGTTAAGGTCCCGAAGGACATCCAATGTTTGGCGACGGCGTTTGCGATCCATGCCCGGCGGATTCCCGACGTAAAGCACCGGATCACCCTGCGAGCGCAACGTGACACCCTGATGCACCGTCGGAAGGAAGCCGCTGCCCCAAGCCGCATTCGTCAACGGCTGTCCGACACCCGTCATCATGACCACGAAGGCCGGCAAGTCTTTGTTCTCGCTGCCCAGGCCATAGCTGAACCACGAACCCATGCCCGGCCGACCCGCCAGCTGGGCACCGGTGTTCATGAACAAGGTTGCCGGATCATGATTGAAGGCCTCGGAGTAGAAGCTCTTCACAAAGCAAATATCATCGGCAATAGAACCCAGATGCGGCAGGAGTTCACTCATCCAAGCTCCGGATTTGCCGTGTCGGGCAAACTGATACGGAGAGGCCAGCAACTTCGACTCCTTGCCGATCTGAGCCAAGCGGATGTTCTTCACCAACTCCTCCGGCACCCTTTGGCCGTTGCGCTTAGTCAACTCGGGCTTGGGATCGAAGAGGTCGAGGTGCGAGGGGCCACCCGACTGGAAAAGGTAAATGATGTTCTTGGCCTTGGGGGCGAAGTGCGGGGCCTTGAACGCCGCGCTCGTTTCGGGAGTGCCGGCCCGCAGTGACGGGTTGAGCAAGGTACTCAGTGCCAAGGCGCCCATGCCGGTCCCGCAGTCCTGGAGGAAGCGCCGCCGCGTGGAGGCCTTGAGGGATTCCAAGATGGGTGTCGGCAACTGCGGGTGCATGGAGAGAATCTGCGTCCCGAATCCATCTCGATCAAGCCCCGCTCACAGGACTGCGTTCGGGGTTCTTTAACCGGATCACTGCTCCCGAACCGATTGAGATCTCTGTTCAACGAAAAAGGGACAGAACCGAAATCGGTCTGTCCCTTGTCCTGGTATCCCGCAGCGGCCTGGGGACCGGCCGCTCAGGCGCCGTACTTGTCGAACAGACGGGCGTTGGCCTGCATGAGGCGCATAAGATACTTCGCCTCGAAGATTCCGAGGGATCCGGAATTAGCTCCTGTCTCCGTGAAACGGGACAGCTTGTCGCTGCCGCTAATTTCGGAGTGGATGAGCACCGGTTGCGGATGCCACGAGTGACCCTTCACCGCCACCGGTGTGGAATGGTCGCCCGTGATCGCTATGACATCGGGCTTCTTGGCCAAGAAGATGGGTAAGGCGGCATCGAAGTCCTCGATGGCCTTCACCTTGGCCGCGAAATCACCGTCTTCGCCGGCCTTATCCGTGTACTTGTAGTGAATGAAGAAAAAGTCGTACTGATCGTACTCCTTCACGTAGCGCTCGAACTGCTGGGCGATGGTCTCTGGCCCTTCAATCTTCACCATGCCCACCAACTGGCTCAGGCCCTTGTACATCGGATAAACCGCGATGGCCGCGGCCTTCAGTCCGTAGCGCTGCTCGAAGGTCGGGATTTCGGGCTGATGGGCAACGCCGCGCATGAGGAACCCGTTGGCCATCTTCTCACCTGCCAAGAGCGGCAAGGCCAGCTTGTAAAAATCAGCGATCAGTTTTGCGACCTTCTTCTGGCCGGCATTTTGCGGATCCACCGGCTTGGCCTCGGCGATGAGCAGTCCCTCGCGATTGGGATCCGTATCGGTCAGCGGGCCTTCCAGACCCTGACCCCGGAACACCACGACAAAACGATGCTCCTTGCCCGGATAAATGTGAACCTCGGTCGCGCCGATCTTCTGGATCTTCGCTGAGAGGATTCCGCACAGACGCTCGCAAACCTCGGTCGCGATGCGACCGGCGCGACGGTCCGTGACGATTCCCTTCGGATCGAGGGTGCAGAAATTTGCGCGTGCGGCCACGTCACCATTCTTGAGCTCGATGCCCAGACCCAGCGTCTCGATCACTCCCCGGCCGACCTCCCACTCGATGGGGTCGTAACCGAAGAGGGCCAGGTGTCCCGGACCCGAGCCTGGGGTAATGCCCGGTGCCACCGGAATCATGCGTCCCTGGGCGCAACCCGATTGGGTCAGTGCGTCGAGGTTCGGGGTTTTGGCCGCCTCCAAGGGCGTCATCCAATTCTGGGAACGGGTCGCCAGATCTCCTAGGCCGTCGAGAACGATGAGGGCCATTTTGGCCCCGGTTTTGACCTGAAGTTTCGCGTAAACGGAATCGAGTTTGCTCATAATCAAGGTGACTTGGGTCTCCGAAGGGCCCCGATGTAGAGGCTCCCGGCAGGCTCACTGCAGGATCCCTAAATGCTCCCGCTGCCCAACCCTGTTGGCCGGTGAATTTGCCGTCAACGACACTTTGGTGCTGACCGTCGGCAGGCTTCCGATGAACGAGCCGATCTAGCACCACCCTCGGCCCGGGTCACTTTTTGAAGAATCCCTTAGACTTGGGGGCCGGGGCCGGGGCGTCTGATTTGACCGGGACCTTTTCAAGGAATCGGTTAAGATCCATCTCTGAGACAGAATTGGTGATCAACGAAGCCTGGTGGGTTTCCTTCGTTGTCAATTGAGCCAGCTGAGAAGGTGCTTGGAGAATGTAGGGCGTCAGAAAGATGAGGAGTTCGGTCTTGGCGTCGCTCTTGGCGCGAGTCTTGAACAAATTGCCCAGAATCGGGATGTCGCCCAAGTAAGGAACCTTCTTCTCGCTCTGGGATTGGTTATTCGAGATGAGTCCGCCAATAACGACAGTCTCCGCATTTGGAGTGACCACCACGGTGTCGGCTGAACGGACATTGATGTAAGGAGCCGAGACATCGGCCGACAAGAACTGCTTTTCAGTCGGTGAAACTGAAGAGATTTGCGGTTGGACGATCATCTCGACTTGACCGTTAGAACCGATGAACGGAGTGACGTTCAGGATGATACCCACGTCATTGTAGGTGACGTTAATTATGGGGATGGTGTTATTACCCGAAGCCGCATAGGAAACGCCGCTGGGCAGGGGCACTTGTTGACCGACCACAATGCGGGCCAATTGGCCATCGCGGGCGATAATCGACGGACGGGATAAAACCTGCGCTTTTCCAGAGGTAGCCACCGCCCGGAGCGTCGCCTGAAACTCGGAGCCTGCGATGGAATAAAGGCCACCGGAACCGCCGCCGGTGGACGACGGAGTCAGTGCCGTTCCCATCGACTGCCCCAAGCCGTTCAAGTTAGTGGTGATAGTGTTCACCCCTGAAAGACCCATCACGGTACCACCACCGCTGCTGATATTATTTCCAATGTTGTTCTTGGCCCAAGCGCCTTCGACTCCGAGTTCGGAGCCGTTGTTCCTCTGAACCTCCATGAAGACCACCTTGATCAGCACTTGCGGCTTGGGTGAATCGAGATTCCGGATGACGTTGCTAATTTGCAGGGCCGTCAGGGCATCGGCAATGACCACCAAATTGTGGGTCTGCGGATCCACCGTGATGACGGCGCTACCCACCGTGCCGTTGTTGTTGTAAAGACCCGAGGATCCGGAGCTTCGATTGCCCCCGCCGCCTCCGCCACCAAACCCACCTCCGCCTCCGAAGCCACCACCACCGCCAAAGCCGCCAAAGCCGCCAAAGCCTCCGCCGCCGCCACCGCCGCCGCGCTGCTGGGCTAGGGCGGGTAGGACTAAGGACAATCCAAGGACCGCGGCCAAGACGCGAAGCGCCGAGGCCATGGAAAGGAATCGCGAAAAGATAGAACCACTGGTTTTCATTCTGGAATCGTTCAAGGTTCTTAAGTTCAGAACAGTTGCCCGCCGGAGCGGCCACCGCCGCTATTCCCAAAAGTACCCGATCCACTGGAGGTGCCGCCCGTGGTCTGGTTGTTGTTTTGCTGGCGTTGCATGAGCGCACTGTTCTGAGCATTGCCGCTGTTGCCTGTCCGGCCGCCCGATGTGCTCTGGAACATGTTCTGCAGCACCTGCGCCGCCTGCTGAGGGTCGCCGTTGTTCATACGAAACACGTGCACTTGCTGGTCCCGCGTGGAGACCACATCCAATTCGCGCACCATGCCCGCGATCTGAGTCATCAAATCCTTGGAAGCAGTGACGATCACCGAAGAAGTCCTAGAGTCGGGCACTGCCATAACCTGCGATGCACGGCGAATCCGATCGTTTTGTCCGGCTGCTGAATTACCGCCACCACCACCAGCTCGGCCACCGCCACCGCCACCACTTCGTCCACCGCCGGCCATCATCGCGGCAAAACCGCCCGCTCCAAAGGGTCCTCCACCAAACCGGACTGGTGCCTGATTGTTGTTGCCCGACCCGCTGCTGCTGGGAAACACCCCAGCCAGGGCCGTGGCCACATCGGTAGGGCTGGCATGGGTCAGATGGAACACGCGGATTTCGGTCTCGGCTTCGGCACTCGAATCGATGGCTTTGATAATCTCCACCATGTGCCGGATATTGGCTTGGGTGTCGGTCATCACAATGGAGTTACCCGCTGCATTGGCCACGAAGGTCGCCTGGGGTGAAATGAATGAGACGAGATCCTTGGCCAATTGATCGGCCTCGACGTATCGAATCGGTATGATCTGCGTCACGATCTCATCGTTCTTCGGAATCATCCGGGGATCGTTATTTACCTTCACCGGGATGTCCCGGGTCTTAGCAGATATGCGGTCAACGATGGTCAGAGTTCGCCCATCCCGAATGGCTGCTAGGCCATTCTTATTGAGGGCCGAACTCAGAAAATCTACCGCCTCATCCTGACTCAGGGGCTTGGCGCTGATTACGTTGACGGTGCCCTTCACGGGGGCGTCCAGAACGATGATGAAACCGGCCGCTTCGCTCAGGTATTCAAGAACCTGCTCCAACGGAGCATTCCTGAAATTCATCTGAATCCCAGCAGCGCTGCCGCCGGCCGAGTTCTGCTCTCCTCGGGGCGTTGCCGATTGAGGCGTGGCATTATCGGTTCGGTTTGTGGCTGGGGCATTGCTGGTAGATGCACCGGCCTCCTGGGCCATCAGGCCGCCAGCCAAACATCCCACAGCACAGGCGGCGCCAAAGGCTCGAGTGATCAAGTTCTTCATTTCATCTCCTGTTCCCGTTTTTTCAAAAGCCGCTTCAAAATTTCATCGGATCCTGGGGGATCCTCGCTCGGAGTCGTCGATGAGGCCGACGACGATGAGGCCGCCGCCGTCCCGGTCGCTCCCCCGGCAGAGCCCAATCGCTTGAACCCTTCTCCGCCGAGGCCTGTCACTAATTGCCAAACACCTTCCGAATCCTGACGCAGCCGTTGACCCACCCTCAGTAAATTCGGGGGACGATTGGATGCTATCAAGGTAATCGATTGAGGCGTGATGGTGCTCAGGGTCTGGCCTGCGATGACCGCGTTGAGCTGGAGAGTTTTGTGAAACTCCGAAGCATTGCCGTCGAAGAAGGCAAAGGTACCTCTGGGGTAGCTAATGATTCCTACCAGTCCAAACTCGGGGGAATCGGCCGCGGCCACCACCTTCGGCTTGGGCGTCGGTCGGGATTCACCCCGGATCCTGGGCTGCCTTTCCGGATCAAAGATATTTCGGTCGGCCACCCGTCGAGCCACTTCCTTGGAATCGATGACCGGGGCCTGATGGGTCTCGGCCGCAAAAACCAGTAGGGCCCCGAGAAGAACCCCGGCCGTCAGGGAGCCGATCCAAATTGAGGGAGGAACCTTCATGGCTTGGACGAGGGATTGAGCACGAGGCCGTTGATTTGGAGGCCGAGAGTCAACTGCCGGCCTGCAGGATCACGGCTCATCAACTGAAGACTATCCACCTTAACGGCGAGAGGACCCTCTTCAAGCCGCTGGAGAAACTGACTCAGACTCGCGAGAGATCCGGAAGTTTCGAGGCGGCACCGCAATATTTGGTAGGCCGCTTCGTCACCCTTCCACTGGGGCATTCGATCCACGATCTGGGCCCCTGAAGCCTTGGCCCATTCGTCGCAGGCCCTGAGCAGACGCTGCTCGGCTTGCGAGGGTTCCTGCGGCAGGGCGTTGGTGCGCAAATGGTTCCATTGATCCCGAAGTCCCGACTCGCGCTGGATTAAAGCCTGTCCCTCGCTCACCTGACGCCGCAGGACGGCGATGCGTGCTGAGCGCTCCGACCAGACTCGACCCATCGGTGTGATGAGCACTAGGTCGGCGATGTAGAGACCCACGGCAGCCAGGGTCACGATCATGAGGAGGCGTTGACGTTGGGTGGGATTCATCGAGCCATGCCTCCATTCCACTGGAAGGTGAGGTTGAACTGCATCGGAGAAGCGCCGCGGGATTGGTCGTGGTGAACCTTAGTGACCCCGGGCTGAGAGCTCAGGCGGGCGGTCATCGCCAAAAAGGCAGGACTATCGGTGGCCGTGCCACTGCAGACAACCTCGCCCGATTCTCGAATTTCGATGACCTTGGCCGTCACAGATCCGTTCTCGGGGAAGGCACTGGTCAGGACCTCCAAGACTGCCAAGCCTCGGGCCGACTGAGGCGTCCAGGGTCGGAATTGTCGCAAATCCTGCTGGATACGTTCCAGTTCCCGAACCTTGCCTGAAAGACCCGCCCATCGGGACTCCAAGAGCGAGAGCTGAATTTGCTGAATCAGGAAAAAAAGGCCGACCAGAGTTCCCACGCCGCCGGCGACAGTCCAGATCGTACGTCGCTGGCCTTGGGCATGACGGGCCAAAAATTGTTGGAGCACCGAAGGCTTCGGGGGCAGAAACTCTAGGGTCGCCGGCCGCGAGGCCAGCACTCGGGCTGCGACCACTGCTGAAATCGGGAGCTCGTGGGTCGAGGCCAACCCCCGCACTTGAGTGGGCTCAGGGCGGATGCGGAAACCGGCAACCGCCAATCGAGCGGACAGCTCAGTGGCCAGCGTTTGGGCCATGTCTTGAGGACCGAAAATACGGACATCTCGGATGGAGCCATTCCAAGGGTCTGGGAGCTGCCCCAAGGTGATCCGAATCTCCCGCGCTACGCTGTCGGCGTGCAACACCGACTGGCCAGACGCGTCTTCGGTAACGCCCTCGAAGGACCGCAAGGCGACGAGACCGCCTCCAGCGCTCAATTGGAGCGTCACTGGCCCGGGTCCGGAGCCGAGGTGCAACGCCAGCACCCCCTCCGAGGCAGGGTCTTCGGGAGGCTCCAGCTCGCACAGGGCCACAGAGACACTCACCAACTTGAGCCGCGCACCACGGGTCCACCGTTCCAGGGTAGCCAAGCGAGACTGCGTCAGTGCGGCCAAGGTGACCCATTGGCTACTCTCACCACGGACACACCTCGAGTGTGCCACCTGAAGGGTCGATGTATCGCCGTGAAAACCCTTCTCAGCCTCCAGTTGCAACAGGCTCAGGACATCGGCATCGGCCATCACCGGGATCTCTGTCTGGGTGACCAGCAGGCTAGAAACCGACAGAGCCACCGCACAGGTGCGTTCCCGAATGCCGGCCTGATCCAGTTGAGCCCGGAGCTCCTTGCCGACCGTTTCTGGATCACCGGAATCTATGTCCAGAGACAGTTCGGCCTTAAATCCAAGCGTCTTCTCAAGCCCGCTCTGGGTCCGGCGCAAGAGGCTGCCCTCGATGCGACGGCCCTCCCACGAAAGCCCCAGTACGGAGGACGGAGCTTTACGCGAACGGGAACCCAGTTTCAGAAAATTCATCATGGGGTGGTCTGGGCCTTCATCTAGCGATCGATTTGCTGGGCGATCTCCTCACGGACACGGTCTCCCAATGCCCAGCCCAATCGGCTGAGATCCTGACGGTAAAGGATCTTCGGGACTCCATCACTGATATCAAAAATGAACTTCACTCGGCGATAACCTCGGCCCAAAGGCCCTACGGCCACCAGGTCGGCTCCATATTGGAAG
>Ga0255259_1000121_pt1 | contig 8911 bp, 8 predicted proteins | sample LawtaT_13_FD_189964 | JGI IMG/M metagenome (GOLD analysis project Ga0255259, IMG submission 189964) | Metatranscriptome of freshwater microbial communities from St. Lawrence River, New York, United States - Law_Yuk_RepB_8d (Metagenome... | ecosystem: Environmental > Aquatic > Freshwater > River ... | reverse complement strand
CTTTGAGCTCGGCAGCGTCCTTGATGAGGCCGTGCTCGCTCAGCGGTTCGCCAATGATGGCTTCCACCGTCCAGCGCGGGTTCAGGCTGGCATAAGGGTCCTGGAAAATCATCTGGATGCGCTGGCGCATCGTTTGCGCATCGGCCGATTTGAAGGCCGCATGGGCGTCTTGCCCGTCAAACGTCAGACCGCCACGGGTGGGCCCGTACAGGCCCACCAGCAAACGGGCCACAGTGCTTTTGCCGCAACCGGACTCGCCCACCAGGGCCAGGGTTTTGCCGCGTTCGATTTCGAAGCTCACACCGTCCACCGCGTTGAGCAGCTGGCGCGGTTTGCGTTCGATGACGCGGTTGAGCCAAGGCGCCGACACGTCAAAGGTTTTGGCCAGGTCGTGCGCCACAACCAGTGCCTGGGATTTGCCTGAACTCATGACACGCTCCCGTCGTGCAGCCAGCAAGCGGCGCGGTTGGCACCTGCGCTCATCAGCTCAGGGCGTTCCTGGCGGCAGCGGTCAAAGGCCTTGGGGCAGCGCGGGTTGAAGGCGCAGCCGGTGGGAATGGCGTTCAGACGGGGCATGGCACCGTCGATCTGGTTGAGACGTTCGCGGTCACTGTCCATGTTGGGAATCGAGGCCATCAGGCCTGCGGTGTAAGGGTGGGCCGGGTGGTTGATGACCTGGTGCACCGGACCGATTTCGGCAATGCGCCCGGCGTACATGACGGCCACGCGGTCACAGGTTTCGGCGATCACGCCCATGTCGTGGGTGATCAGCATGACAGCAGCGCCTCGGTCTTTGCAGATCTTTTTGAGCAAGCTGATGATCTGCGCCTGAATGGACACATCGAGTGCGGTGGTGGGCTCATCCGCCACGATGAGTTGCGGCTCGGCCGCCAGGGCCAAGGCAATCACCACACGCTGACGCATGCCGCCCGAGAACTGGTGCGGGTAATGGTCGATGCGCTCTTCGGCGGCCGAGATGCCGGTGTCCTTGAGCAGGTCAATGGCACGCTGGCGGGCCTCTTGAGGCGTCACGGGCAAGTGCGCCAAAATGGTTTCGGTCAGCTGTTTGCCAATGGTGTACAGCGGGTTGAGCGAGGTCAGCGGGTCCTGGAAAATCGCACCGATCTTGCGGCCCCGGATGTGGCGCATCTGGTCGGCGTTCAACTGGTCAATGCGCTGCCCTTCCAGCAAAATCTGGCCCCCGGCCACACGGCCCGGCGGCTCCAGCAGGCCGATGATGGACGCGCCGGTGAGGGATTTTCCGGCACCGGATTCACCGACCACACCCAGAATTTCTCCGGGCGCGATGTCAAATGAAATATCGTCCAGCGCACGCAAGGTGCCATGGCGGTTGGGGAATTCCACCACCAGGTTTTCAACTTTTAAAAGACTCATATCCACTTATCTCAAGCGCGGGTTCAAGGCGTCACGCAGCCAGTCGCCCAGCAAATTGACCGACAAGGCGATCAGCACCAGCATGAGGCCGGGGAAGATGGTGATCCACCACTCGCCCGAGAACAAATAATCGTTGCCTATCCGGATGAGGGTGCCCAAAGAAGGCGATGTAGGGGGGGCGCCCACGCCCAGAAACGACAAGGTGGCTTCGGTGATGATGGCCGTGGCCACCTGGATGGTGGCCAGCACCATGACCGGGCCCATGACGTTGGGCAGCACATGCTTGACCATGATGCGCAAGGGCGCCACACCGGTCACGCGTGCGGCCTGCACGTATTCCTTGTTGCGCTCAACCAGCGTGGTGCCGCGCACCGTGCGGGCGTATTGCACCCAGCCCGTGAGCGAGATCGACAAGATCAACACACCGAAAGCCAGCGATTCGTGGGCGTTGGGAAACACTGCACGCCCCACACCCGCGATCAGCAAGGCGACCAAAATGGCCGGGAACGACAGCATCACATCGCACAGGCGCATGAGCAAGGCGTCGATCCAGCCGCCCCGAAAGCCTGCCAACAAGCCCAGGCCCACGCCCACCACCACCGACAAGAGCACCGAGGCCAGGCCCACCACCAAGGAAATGCGCGAACCGTAGATCAGGGCCGACAAAATGTCGCGCCCCTGATCGTCGGTGCCCAACAGGAACTTGCTGGTGCCCCCGTCCATCCAGGCCGGCGGCAGGCGGGCATCGCTCAGCTCCAAGGTGGCCAGATCAAAGGGGTTGGTGGGCGAGACCCATCCGGCGAATATCGAACAAAAGAGGCAGATAAAGGCGATGGCTGCCGCCGCCATCGCCGTGGGCGATTGGCGAAAGCTGTAGCCGACATCGCTGTTGAGCCAGCGTTTCAATGCGTTGATCATTCGGGTCACTTCACGCTGATGTATTTCCAGGCCATGATGTTGTCAGGCCATTGCACAAGGTCGATGTTTTTCTTCATGCCCCACAGCAGCGCCTGCTGGTGCAAGGGAATGTGGCCGACTTCATCCTGGTGAATCTTCACGACCTCGCGGATCATGGCGTTGCGCTTTTTGTCATCGGTTTCAGAACCCACGGCGGCGGTCAACTCGTCCACCTTGGCATTGCTGTAAGCGCCCAGGTTGAACTGACCACGACCGCCGTCACCCGGGGTGGACAAGATGGGGTACATCACGTTGTGCGCATCCACGGTGCTGGCTGTCCAGCCCAGCATGTAGAAGCTGGTGTCGCGGCGCAAAATTTTGGGGAAATACGTGCCCTTGGTCTCTGCTTCAAGGTTGATCTTCACGCCCACCTTGGCCAGGTTGGCGGCCACCGCCTGGCAGATTTCTGCATCGTTGACATAACGGTCATTCGGGCAGTTCATCTTGACTTCAAAGCCGTTGGGGTAACCTGCTTCGGTCAGCAACTTCTTGGCGGCCTCGACGTCATAGGGCAGGCGCTGTGTCAGGTCGGGGGCGAAGCCACGCACCTGCGAGGGGAACATCTGCGCAATCGGCAACGCAGCGCCGCGCATCACGCGGCTCTTGATGGTCTCGATGTCGATGGCCTGGTAAAAGGCCTTGCGCACGCGCACATCCTTGAAGGGGTTCTTGCCCTTGACGTTGGAGAACAGCAACTCGTCACGCTTTTGGTCCATGCCCAAAAAGATCACGCGCAGCTCAGGGCCTTGCATCAGCTTGAGGTTGGGGTTGGACTTGACGCGCTCGACGTCCTGCACCGGAATGGGGTCCATCACATCGATTTCGCCCGACAGCAAGGCCGCAATGCGGGTGCTGTCGTTGCCAATGGGGGTGAAGATCACCTCGTCCACGTTGCCTTCGGTCTTGCCCCAGTAAGTGCCGTTTTTGCTGAAGGTGGTGCGCACGCTGGGTTGGCGCTCGCGCAGGCGGTAGGGGCCGGTGCCGTTGGCCTTGAACGATGCGGCGTTTTCAATGCCCTTGCGGCGGTCCACCGGTTTGGTGGCCTGGTTGTCTTCGCACCACTTCTTGCTCATCATCATCCAGCCGGTGAACAGCTCGGGCAGGATGGGGAACGGTGCCTTGGTCACAAAGTCCAGGGTGTGGTCGTTGATCTTCTTGATTTCCTTGATCTGGCCCACATAGCTCTTCATGTCGGAGCCATCACCCGCAGCACGTTCGTAGCTGAAGATCACGTCATCGGCCGTGAAGTCCTTGCCGTCGTGGAACTTGACGCCTTTGCGCAATTCAAATCGCCAGACGGTGGGTGCGGTTTGCTTCCACGACGTGGCCAGCGCCGGGGCCAGCTTGTAGTCCTTGCCGCGGGTCACCAGCGGTTCGTAGACGTTGCTGACCACGGAAATTTGCAGGGTTTCGTTGAGCGAATGCGGGTCCATGGACAGGGCATCGCCCTGGTTGGCCACCTTGAGCGTGACGGCCTGGGCGCTGCCCAGGGCCAATGCCGACATGACGGCCACAGCGGTCAGTGAGCGCGAAAATTTGGATGTGCGCATGAAGATCTCCAAAGGGATGAAAGAGGAAAAAAGGGGTCAGACCATAGGCAAAGCCTGCTCGACCAGACTGGCGTGCAAGGCGGCGCCCAAAGGCAGGATGTCGTCGTTGAAATCGTAGCGGCTGTTGTGCAGCGGATGCGGCCCGGGGCCATGGGGCAAGCCCTGGCCAATGCGCAGGTAGGCACCGGGCTTGGCCTGCAGCATGAATGAAAAATCTTCGCCGCCCATGCTGGGCAGCATGTTGCGCCAGACCTTGTCTTCGCCGACCAGCCGGGCAGCCACATCGGCAGCGAAATGGGCTTCGGGCACGGTGTTGACGGTGGCCGGGTAGCCACGCTCAAAAATCACTTCGGCCGTGGCGCCGAAACCTTGCGCAATGCCCGAGCACAGGGCCTTGAGCCGGTCTTCGATGTACTGCTGCACGGTTTCGCTGTAGGTGCGCACGGTGCCCACCAGCCGGACCTCGCCCGGAATCACACTCATGGCACTGGGGTGTCCGCCCTGCATGGCGCAAATGATCACCACCGCCTGGTCAAATGCCGACACGTTGCGCGCCACGATGCTTTGCACCGCAGTGATGATGTGACCGGCCACCAGCACCGGGTCAACCGCATGGTGCGGGCGCGCGCCATGGCCGCCTTTGCCGTGGATGACGATGTCGATGCGGTCGGCTGCCGCTTGCATGGGGCCGGGTGTCACGCCGATCACGCCCAGCGGCGTTTCCGGCGAGTTGTGCTGGGCAAACACTTTTTCGCATGGGAAGCGGTCAAACAAACCGTCTTCCATCATGGCGCGGGCACCGGCATAACCCTCTTCGCCAGGCTGAAAAATCAGCACCGCCGTGCCGTCAAAACGGCGGGTTTCGGCCAGGTAGCGGGCTGCGCCCATCAGCATGGCGGTGTGGCCATCGTGACCGCAGCCGTGCATCAAGCCGGGCTTGGACGATTTCCAGGTGCATTCGTTGTGCTCGCTCATGGGCAGCGCGTCCATGTCGGCACGCAAGCCGATCATGCGGCCCGGGTTGTCGGCCGAACGACCTGCGCCATGCACCAGCGCCACCACACCGGTCTTGCCCAGCCCGGTGTGGATGCTGTCCACGCCGCAGACCTTGAGCCCTTCGACCACACGGCCCGAGGTGTAGACCTCTTCAAAGCCGAGTTCGGGGTGGGCATGCAGGTCACGCCGGAAAGCGGTGAGTTCGGGGTGGAACTGCGCAATGCGTGCGAACGCTGCGCCGTGTCCCAGCACCGATTGCAAGGAAGCGCCCATGGTCAATGGCCTCCGACCTTGCCCACGCGCAGACGAGGGTCGACCACAAAGTAAAGCAAGTCCACCACCAGGTTGATGACCACAAAAATCAGGGCGATCAGACACAGGTAAGCGGCCATCACCGGGATGTCGGCAAAGGTCACCGCCTGGATGAACAGCAGGCCCATGCCCGGCCACTGGAACACGGTTTCGGTGATGATGGCAAACGCAATGAGACCGCCCAGCTGCAAGCCGGTGATGGTCATCACCGGCACCAGGGTGTTCTTGAGCGCATGGCCAAAGTGGATGGCACGGCTGGACAAGCCCCGAGCGCGTGCGAACTTGATGTAGTCGGTGCGCAGCACCTCCAGCATCTCGGCACGCACCAGGCGCATGATCAGCGTGAGCTGAAAGATGGCCAATGTGACCGCCGGCAGCACGATGTGGTGCCAGCCCTTGGCCGTCATCAGGCCACTGGACCACCAGCCCATTTGCACCACCTCGCCCCGACCAAAGCTGGGAAACCAGCCCAGCATCACGGCGAACACCAGGATCAGCAAAATACCGATCAGGAAGGTGGGCAGGGACACACCCAGCAGCGACACCGTCATGATGAGTTGGCTGGCCCAGGTGCCACGGCGCAAAGCGGCATACACGCCCATCGGGATACCGATGGCCAGCGCCAGCGTGGCGGCCACCAGAGCCAGCTCCAGCGTGGCCGGCAGACGCTCTGCAATGAGGCGCGAGACCTTGGCACCTTGGCGCAGGCTCAGGCCAAACTCACCTTGCACAGCGTTGGACAAGAAGTGCCAGAACTGCACAAAGAACGGCTGGTCCAGACCGAGGTCAGCGCGCAGCAGGTCAATCTGCTCTTTGGTGGCGTCTTGGCCCAGCAGGAACACCACTGGGTCACCCACATACTGGAACAGCAAAAAAGCAATGAAAGCCACCGTGACCATGACGATCACGGCCTGAATCAGGCGTTGAAGCAGAAATGCGAGCATCAGTTGACCTTGATCAGTGTCCAGTCCAGACGGTTGTCAGGACGGTGCACCACGTCGATGTTTTTCTTCATGCCCCATGGGATCACCTGGTTGTGCAGGGGAATGTGGGCCACGGTGTCGTTTTGCAGTTGCAGACCTTCGGTCAGCAAGCGGTTGCGCACCGGCAGGTCGGTCTCGGTTTTCGCACGGTCCACGATGTAGTCCATGCGCGGGTTGCTGTAACGGCCCACGTTGTAGTTGCCGTCACCACCGGTGCCCAGGGAACGCACCAGCGATTGCAGGCTGTACAGCGCATCAAAGGTCGGCACGCCCCAGCCCAGCATGTAGATGCTGGCTTCGTAGCGCTGGATCATCGGGAAGTAAGTGACCAAAGGCAAGGTGCGCAACTTGGCTTTCACGCCCACCTTGGCCCACATGGCGGTGATGGCCTGGCAGATTTCTTCGTCGTTGATGTAACGGTTGTTGGGGCAGGCAAAGTCCACCTCAAAACCGTTGGGGTAACCGGCTTCGGCCAGCAGTTTTTTTGGACGCGTCGATGGAATAAGGGAAGCGGGTATTCACCGCGGAGGTCCAGCCGTTGACCTGGGGCGCCACCAGCGCACCGGTGTTTTGCGACAGGCCGCGCATGGTGACGCGGTGGATGGTGTCCATGTCGATGGCCTGGTACAGGGCCTTGCGCACTTTCACGTCCTTGAGCGGGTTTTTGCCTTTGACGCTGGAGCCGGGCAACTCGTCACGGTGCTGGTCCATGCCCAAAAAGATGGTGCGGTTTTCCACGCCATCCACCACTTTCAGGTTGGGGTTGTTGCGCATGCGGCCCAGGTCTTGCGGGCTGGGGTCCAGTACCAGGTCCACTTCACCCGAGAGCAAGGCGGCGGCGCGTGTGGCTTCGTTCTTGATCGGGGTGTAGATGATCTCGGTCACGTTGGTGGGCACTTCCGACCAGCCCCACCAAGCGGGGTTTTTCACCAGCACCAGTTTCTGGTCGGGTTGCCACTCCTTGACCATGTAAGGGCCGCTGCCCATGGCGTTGCGGTGGGCAAAGTTCTCGTCCTTGGTTTTGCCGTCCTTGGGCTCGACCGACTTGTTCTTTTCGGCCCAGGCCTTGCTCATGATGCGCAGCTCGGTCAGCTGGTTCATCAGCACCGGGTTGGGGCCGCTCAAAATGATGTCCACGGTGTTGGCATCGACTTTGACCACACGGCTGAAGCCCTGGGTGTAGACCGTGAAGTTGGAGGTCTTGGCGCGTGCGCGCTCCAGCGAAAACACCACGTCGTCGGCGGTCAGGGCCGAGCCATCGCTGAATTTGACGCCTTTGCGCAAATTGAAGCGGTATTGGGTGGGCGACATTTCTTTCCAGGATGTGGCCAGCTTGGGTTCCACCTTGAAGGTTTTGCTGTTGTAGTAGACCAGCGAATCAAAAATGGCGGCGTGCACACCGTTGCCCAAGGCGTTGTTTTGCGAGTGGATGTCGAGCGTGGGAATGTCGCTGGCACTGGTCCATTTGAAAGGCTTGGCCTGTGCGGCGCCAACAGACAAAACACCAGCCAGAGCCAATGAAACAGTCAAAACCGAAGAGCCCAGCACATATTTGTTGATTTGATTCATTTTGATCACCTCTAAAAGCCGAAAACACTTGAAACAAACAGTATGCAACATTCAGACCCGTGTAAGACAGAGGGAATTCCCCAAAACAGGTCGTCCTGCACAAAGCGGGTGCACTCAGTCGAGCCGAATGGCCCCGTACCATGCCCGCGCGCTACTGCGGGTGTTGTCGGTGTCGGTCATGATGGCCAGCCCCAGCAAGGTCCCCGGGGCTTCGCCAAAAACCTTTTCAAAATCGGCACGGATGTTGCGCTGGTAGCTGCGCCATTGCCCCAGGTGCTCGGTGCCGGCCTCCACCGCCAGCTTGCGGATGCGGTCCGTGCGCGGGTTGACGATCACCGACTCCTTTTGACATGTGTTGCACCAGACGTACATCAGGGTGGCGTAGGGCAAAGGCTCCCCCGTCAGGCTGTGCGTCAACTCGCTGAGCATGGCGTTTTTGGCCGAAAAGCGGCTGCGGTCTCCCTCAAACACCAGAATCAGGCGCACTGGAGAATCTTCGGCCTCGCGCGAAGTCATGTCGGCCCCGTCGATCAGGTTTTCAACCTGCCATTCGAACTGCAAATGGCCCAGCTTGTCAGGCGCAATCTGCAAACGCTGGCGAAGCATGCTGGCCGAAGACTTGGCCTGCGCTTTCAACGCCGGTTTGTCGCCTCGCTTTTCAAGGCTGAACAGGGTGCGCACCTTGCCTGGCAAAGCCATGGATTCCCAGTGGGATTTGTCCTGCGCCGTGAATTGCAGGGGCAAGGTTTGAGGCGCTGGCTGCACGGCATGGGCAAGCTGCGCCTGTTCGGGCACCTGTTCGGGCACCTGTTCAGGCGCCCGGGTGGCGCATGCGCCCAGCAAGCCGGTCGCCAGCGCCCCACCCACACAAAACAACAAACAACGCAGACGCGACATGGTATTTTCAGTCCGTATTCTTTCACCACTGAAGGGCTCAAGCCATGTTGAACCGACGCCAGCTGATGCAGGCCGCCTTGTCCACTTCCACTTTGAGTTGGGCGCAGGCACAAACCCCGTTCCCCTCCAGACCCTTGCGCATCATCGTCCCCTTTGGCGCGGGCGGTGTCGCCGATCTGACGGCCCGGGCTGTGGGGCCAGCACTGGCCGCCCAGCTGGGTCAGGCCGTGGTCATTGACAACCGGCCTGGCG
>Ga0255259_1000098_pt1 | contig 9576 bp, 10 predicted proteins | sample LawtaT_13_FD_189964 | JGI IMG/M metagenome (GOLD analysis project Ga0255259, IMG submission 189964) | Metatranscriptome of freshwater microbial communities from St. Lawrence River, New York, United States - Law_Yuk_RepB_8d (Metagenome... | ecosystem: Environmental > Aquatic > Freshwater > River ... | reverse complement strand
CCGGAGGATCTGCTCGAAGGCGTGCGCCGTGGCATCGACATGTTCGATTGCGTCATGCCCACCCGCAATGCGCGGAACGGGCATTTATTTACTTCGACCGGCACGATCCGCATCCGCAATGCCATGCATCGGGCCTCGAAGGAGCCGCTGGACGCCGCTTGCGAGTGCTATACCTGTCGGCATTACACGCGGGCTTATTTGCATCATCTGGATCGTCAGAACGAAATTCTCGGCGCGCGCCTGAATACCATTCACAATCTGGCGTTCTACTTGCGCCTCATGCGCGAGGCGCGCACGGCCATCCGCGAGGTTCGTTACGAGCGCTTCGTGGCCGACTTCTACGCCGCCAGAACCGGGCGCGACGAGGCTGATTCCTGAATGCCTGCCGCCCGAAGCCCTGTGTCATAATGCCGGCCGAATTTTCGTGAGGAGGGAGTGATGTCTTTTCTAATCAACGATGCCTGGGCTCAGACGGCACCCGTTACGCCCGAGCAGAGCCTGATGAGCTTCCTGCCCCTCGTGGCGTTGTTCGTGGTGTTCTACTTCTTCCTCATTCGCCCGCAAATGCGGCGCCAGAAAGAGCACCAACAGCTGGTGCAGGGCGTGAGCAAGGGTGACGAAGTTGTCACCAACGGCGGCTTGCTGGGGCGCGTGACCGACATTGGCGACACCTTCATTAAGGTGGAAATCGCCAAAAACGTGGAAGTGCGACTGCAGCGTCAGGCTGTGAGCGCCATCATGCCCAAGGGAACCATTAAGGAAATTTGATCCCGGCGCCTGTGCTTGCGCCGCGCAATCAGTCAAAAAGCGATGACCCAGAATCAATACCCGCTGTGGCGTTATCTTCTCGTTCTTGCGATTACGGTGCTTGGCGCCCTCTATGCGCTCCCGAATCTCTACGGTTTCGACCCGGCGCTGCAGATCAGCGCTCGCCGTTCTGCCCCGGTTGACAGCGCACTCCAGAAAGCGCTCACCGAAGCGGTGAGCAAAGCTGGCGCCGAGCTCAAAGCCTCGGAAGTGAGCGGCGGACGGCTGTTACTTCGCTTCAAAGACGACGCAAGCCGAAGCAAGGCGATGACGGCGCTACGCGAAGTCGTCGACACCAAGCAATATCTGGTGGCGTTTAATCTGGCGTCCGCCACCCCGGACTGGCTGCGATCGCTTGGCGGCAAGCCAATGTACATGGGGCTCGACCTGCGGGGTGGCGTGCACTTCCTCATGCAGGTGGACGTCGAGGAAGTCCGCAAACAGATCGAAGACCGCTTTATCACCGAGTTGCGCGCTGCGTTCCGCGAAAAGAAGGTGCGTTTCCGCGCCGTGTCGCGGGCGGCGGGGGGCGGGATCGATGTGACGTTCCTAAATGCTGAGGCGAAAAAAGCCGCGATCGACGTCATTAACAATGACTTTCGCGATCTGCTGCTGGCTGAAGGCCCCGTCTCGGACGAATTCCCGCTCAAGCTCACGCCCAAACCCGCGTTTGTGGTGGAGGCGCGCAAGACCGCTGTCAAGCAAAACCTCACCACGCTACGTAACCGAATCAACGAATTCGGCGTAGCCGAGCCCGTAATTCAACAGCAGGGCGATAGCCGGGTGGTGGTGCAGTTGCCCGGCGTTGAAGACACCGCCGAGGCCAAGAAACTCATCGGCGCCACCGCCACGCTGGAATTCCGGATGGTGGACATGGCGGGCGACGTGAAGGCCGCAACCGAAGGCAAGGTGCCGCCCGGCTCCAAACTCTTCCAGCGCCGTAATGATGGCCCGATTTTGCTGAATCGGAAGGTGATGCTAACGGGTGACGCCATCGTGGATGCCAGTTCTGGCGTCGAACAGCAAAGCGGAGAGCCTGCGGTGTTCATCACGCTGGACGGCAAGGGCGCCCGCAATTTCGCCCGCTCCACCCGCGAAGAAATCGGTAAACAGATGGCGGTGGTCTTCATCGAGCAGGTGGAAGGCCGTCGCGTAGAGGAAGTTATCAACGTCGCTACCATCCGCGACGAACTGGGCAAGCGCTTTCAGATTTCAGGCCTCGATAACGCCGACGAGTCACGTGAACTCGCTTTGCTTTTGCGTGCCGGCGCGCTGGCCGCGCCGATGGAAATCATAGAGGAACGGACCGTTGGGCCGAGCTTGGGTCAGGCGAATATCGACAGCGGATTCAGCTCCTTCGTCGTCGGCTTCATCGCGGTCTGTATCTATATGACGGTGTACTACCGTGTGTTCGGTCTGATTGCGAACATCGGCCTGGCGGTGAACGTGGTGTTGCTGGTGGCGCTACTCTCGATGCTGCAAGCCACGCTGTCGCTGCCCGGCATCGCCGGTATCTTGCTGACAGTGGGCGTGGCGGTAGACGCCAACGTCCTCATCAACGAGCGTATTCGCGAGGAAATCCGGCGAGGCATGTCGCCACAGGCGGCAATCCACGCGGGCTATGAGCGTGCCTTTGCCACCATTCTCGACTCCAACGTCACCACGCTTATCGCGGCGATCGTGCTGTTTAGTTTTGGTTCGGGGCCGGTCAAGGGGTTTGCGATTTCGCTATCGCTGGGCATCCTGACCTCGATGTTCACCGCGGTCACCTGCACACGCGCGTTGGTTAATCTCATCTTTGGTCGTCGCCGGCTGAAGAGTCTGTCGGTCTGATCGCGGGAGTCTTTCGCAATGCTTCAATGGAAAACCCCCAACTACGATTTCATGCAGTGGCGCCGCGTGGGGCTCTGGTTGTCCAGCGCCATCAATATCGCCGCCATCATCTCGCTGTTTACGGTCGGGCTTCATTTCAGCATCGAGTTCACCGGCGGCACGGTGGTGGAACTGGCCTACAAGCAGCCCGCTAATCTGGAATCTATCCGCGAGACGCTGAAAGGCTCCGACTTTGGTGGCGGGGTGGTGCAGAACTTCGGCTCACCCGAAAACGTGATGCTGCGCTTGCCGCCGCCCGCGGAGCCAACCGGCGCCGAAGCCGCCAGCAAAGATGTGGGTATGCGGCTCAGCAAGCTCCTCCCGGATGCCGAAATACGGCGTGTGGAATTTGTAGGCCCGCAGGTCGGGGAAGAGCTGGCAGAAGATGGTCTCATCGCCGCCCTGATTGCGATTTGCGGGATCCTGATCTACGTGATGCTGCGGTTTACGTTCAAATTTGCCGTCGGCGCGATTGTGGCCACCGTGCACGACGTGCTGGTGATTGTGGGATTCTTCTCCCTTTCCCGGCTTGAATTCGACCTGACAGCGCTGGCTGCGGTGCTGGCCATCATGGGTTATTCGCTGAATGACACCATCGTTATATTTGACCGGATTCGTGAGAACTTCCGCAGCATGCGAGTGGCCGATCCCATCAAGGTCATGAACATTTCGCTCAATCAAACGCTGTCACGCACCATCAACACGCATGTGGTGACCATGCTCACCGTGCTGTCGCTGTTCTTTCTCGGTGGCGCGCTGATTCACAGCTTCGCCACCGCGCTGATCATCGGCATCATCGTGGGCACCTACTCGTCGATTTATGTCGCGAGCGCTTCGGTGTTGGCCTTGGGCGCGACAAGACAGGATCTGTTGCCGGCGCAGAAAGAGGGCGCGGACGTCGACTCTCGGCCGTGAGCGCGCCGGCGGCGCCGACCCGACGCGCGCCATGAAGCTGGTGGTCGACCGCGTGATGGTGGACGCCGCCGAGGCTTTCGCGCCCTACGGCGAGGTGCGGCTGGTGGATGGCCGGAGCCTGACGGCCACTGACCTGACCGATACGGATGCGCTACTCGTGCGCTCCGTCACCCGGGTCAACCGCGAACTCCTGCACGACAGCCCGGTGCGTTTCGTCGGCACGGCGACCGCCGGCACCGACCACATCGACCTCCAGTATCTCGAGTCCCGAAACATCACGTTTGCTTCGGCCCCCGGCTGCAATGCCCGGGCAGTGGGCGAGTATGTACTGGCCTGCGTGCTCGCTTTCGCGGCACAAAGCGACCGCGCACCGTTGGATTTGCGCGTTGGCATCATTGGCTGTGGCCACGCGGGGACTGCGGCGCAAGGCCTGCTTGAGGCACTTGGGGTGACGTGTCTCCGCCATGATCCGCCTCGGGCCGCGCGAGAGGGGCAGCCCGGATTTGTAGATTTCGAGCGTGTTTTACAAGCGGATGTGGTGAGCCTGCACGTACCCCTCACCGCCGACGGCGCTCATCCCACACGAGGACTGCTGGACACCAAGGCCTTGGCAGCCATGCCAGCCGGCAGCTTGCTTATCAACGCCGCGCGCGGCGGAGTGGTGGATGAGCAAGCGCTGTGCGCGGCGCTCTACGCCGGCAAGCTCCGGGCGGCGATTGACTGTTGGGAAGGGGAGCCGCAAATCAATCTGTCTCTGCTTGATCGGGCCTGGGTGGCGACCCCGCATATTGCCGGACACTCGGTCGACGCCCGGCGCCGAGCGACGATGCAGATTCGCGACGCGCTTGCCCGATGGACGGGCGGGGCGGTAGCGCTTGCTGACAGGGTGTCTGGGCCGGCAGCGATGCTGACGCTGCGTGCCGCCGAGCCGATGCCGGCTTTGCACGAGGCCGTGCTTTACTGCTGCGATCCACGGACGCTCACGGCGGTCGTGAAGGGCGTTGACGTTGCTATGCTGAGCGCCGAATTTGACCGTCTGCGGGCCCGCTTCGGCACGCGTCGCGAGTTTCTGGCCCAGCCGGTTGCACTGCCGCAGGGCGATCGGGATACTGCGCGCCTGCTTCAATCTGTCGGCTTTCCGGTGAGCATTGCATGAGCGTTGATTCCCTCTTCAAGAACCCTGTGCTGGGCACTCCGCTCACCGATACCGCTGTGCGTCTGATGCTGCTCGGTGCGGGCGAATTGGGTAAAGAGGTGGCGCTGGAGGCCCAGCGTCTCGGCGTTGAAGTCATCGCGGTCGACCGCTATCCGAACGCGCCGGCCATGCAGGTCGCGCATCGCGCCCGTGTCGTCAATATGCTGGATGGCGACGCCCTGGAGGCGGTGATTCAGCAGGAACGTCCGCATTTTATTCTGCCCGAAGTCGAAGCTATCGCGACGGAGCGCCTGCTGGCACTGGAAGCGGCCGGCTGGCATGTGGCGCCGACCGCCCGCGCGGTCAGGCTGACCATGGACCGCGAGGGTATTCGCCGACTGGCTGCCGAAGAACTCGGCGTCCCAACCTCGCCTTACGAGTTCGCGAGCTCGGCGGACGAGTGTCTGGCGGCCATCGGCCGTATCGGCATGCCCTGTGTGGTGAAGCCCGTGATGAGTTCCTCCGGCAAGGGACAGATGGTCGTGCGTAACGCCGACGACGCCCAGCGCGCCTGGGCTTACGCGGTCAGCGGTGCGCGCGCTGCCGTGCCGCGGGTGATTGTGGAAGGGTTTATTGAATTCGATTACGAAATCACGCTGCTGACGGTGCGCCACGTAGGCGGAACGAGTTTCTGCGCGCCTATCGGACACTTGCAGATTGATGGCGATTACCGCGAATCCTGGCAGCCGCAGCCCATGAGTGAACTCGCCCGGCAGCGCGCCGAGGCGATTGCCGAGCGCGTGACTTCCGCTTTGGGCGGGCGAGGTTTATTCGGGGTAGAACTATTTGTACGCGGGGATGAGGTCATTTTCAGCGAAGTGTCCCCGCGGCCGCACGATACCGGCATGGTGACGCTGGTGGGTCAGGCGCTTTCGGAATTCGCCCTGCACGTGCGCGCGGTGCTGGGGCTGCCGGTGCCGGTGATTGAACACTGGGGGCCAGCGGCGTCAGTGGCGGTACTCGGTGAGGGTAACGGCGCGCGGATCACCTATAGCGGGGTCGCCGCCGCGCTCGCTGAACCGTCCACCGAGGTTCGACTCTTCGGAAAACCCGAGGTGCACGGAAAACGCCGCCTCGCCGTTGCGCTGGCCAGAGGCGCCGATGTGGGGCTCGCTTTGGCGCGAGCCCGACAGGCCGCCGCCGCCATCGAGATCACCATCGAACCCTGAAGCCAAAAACGAAATCAGAAGAGCGACAAGGAGAACACCATGCGAATGATGCACACCATGCTGAGAGTGACCAACCTCGATAAAGCACTCGATTTCTATTGCAACGTGCTTGATATGAAACTCATCCGCCGCAAGGACTATGCGGAAGGACGTTTCACTCTGGCGTTTGTGGGCTATGGCGATGAAATGAATTCCACCGTGCTTGAGCTGACCCATAACTGGGATACCGATTCCTACGATCAGGGTTCTGCCTACGGCCACATTGCGATCGGGGTGGATGACGTCTACGCGACCTGCGACAGGGTGAAGGCGAAGGGCGGCAAAGTCATTCGTGAGGCGGGTCCCATGAAAGGTGGTCGCACGGTAATCGCGTTTCTCGAGGACCCGGACGGGTACAAGGTTGAACTCCTGCAGGACGAGCCGAATCCGGGCTGACAGTAGCCGTTTTTGCCTTGTGGGGGCCGCTGGCCTTTGTGCTACAGTGCCAGCGTTTTTTTCCTGCCTTGCGGTAATGCCGCGCCCTCTGCACCACCAATGAGTGGTGCGCTGCCGATGGAGAACATCGAATGAAGCGACAATTTCTGGCCAGCCTGTTCCTGATGATTTGCGCCGTGTTGCTGCCGCCTACGGTTCGCGCGGACGACAGCGCTCTGCAAATCGTGCAAACGACGACCACTGAGGTCATGCAGCGGGTGCGGAGCGACAAAGAAAGCCTGCGTGCCGACCCGGCGAAAATGTACAGTCTGGTGTCGGAAATGATCTTTCCGCACTTCGATTTTGAAATCATGTCGCAGTGGGTGCTGGGCGCCACCTGGAAAACCACTGAAGAGGCGAAACAGAAAGCCTTCGTCGAGCAATTCCGCCGTTTGTTGGTCCGCACCTATGCGACCGCCCTGCTGGAATACTCCGACCAGTCGGTTGAATACCCCGCAGTGCCGCCGGCGAACAACCCGAAGACCGCTACCGTGCGGCAGAACATCATGCAGACCGTGGGCAAAGTGCTCCCGGTGGTCTACCGCTTGCACAACAAGACCGGCGAATGGAAGGTTTTTGATGTCGAAGTCGATGGCATCAGTCTGGTGAAGACCTTCAAGTCATCTTTCTCTCCGATTCTCAAGGACGGCGGCATCGACAAGCTGCTCGAGAATCTCAACGCCAAGAACAAGGACCTCGGCGCCTGAGGCGCCGAATCGGCTACTGGTAACTCCCAAGTCATGCGAAAAGAAAATATCCAGCAGCTGATCGAAGCCGGCTTGCAGGGCGCAGAGGTTGCCGTCGACGGGGATGACGGCGTGCATTTCGCCGCCCGCGTCATCTATGACGGATTCAGCGGCCTGTCGCCCGTCAAGCGCCATCAGCTCGTGTACAAGTCGCTGGGCGATCACATGCAGCAGGCGATTCACGCACTGTCCTTGCAGACGCTTACCCCCGAAGAGTGGCAACGTCAAAAGCCGTTCTCCACGCTTTAAGATCAGGGCCTCATGGACAAATTGATTATTCAGGGCGGCGCCCGCCTGCAGGGTGAAATCCGCATTTCCGGCGCGAAGAACGCGGCGCTGCCGATTCTGGCGGCCACTTTGCTCGCGAACTCGCCGGTGACGGTGTGCAATATGCCGCACCTCCACGACATCACCACCACGATGGAGCTGTTGGGGCGCATGGGGCTCGAACTCACAGTGGACGAGAAGATGAATGTCCACGTCGATAGCTCGACGATTCGCGAGTTCTTCGCGCCTTACGAATTAGTGCGCACGATGCGCGCCTCAATTCTCGTGTTGGGCCCGCTGCTGGCCCGATTTGGACGGGCAGATGTGTCTTTACCTGGCGGTTGCGCCATTGGCTCGCGTCCGGTGAACCTGCACCTGCAAGGCTTGGCCGCGATGGGGGCGGATCTGAGCGTTGACGGCGGCTACATTCGCGCCACTGCCAAACGCCTGAAAGGCGTGGACCTCTGGATGGATCTGGTGACCGTCACCGGCACGGAAAACCTGATGATGGCGGCTACCTTGGCGGATGGCGTTACCGTGATCCGCAACGCGGCCCGCGAACCCGAAGTCGTTGACCTCGCCAACTGCCTCATCAGCATGGGCGCCAAAATTGAAGGCGCCGGTACCGACACGCTGCGCATCGAAGGGGTTGATGAACTCCATGGCACTACTTACGAAATCCTGCCCGATCGCATTGAAACCGGCACCTATCTGGTAGCGGCGGCGATGACGGGCGGCAACGTCAAACTCAAAAATACTCGCCCGGCGCTGCTGGAAGCAGTGCTCTCGAAACTGACCGAGGCTGGGGCGCAGATCAGTTCAGGCGACAGCTGGATCGAATTGAACATGGACGGGCGTCGCCCGCGTGCAGTGAGCTTGCACACCTCGCCTTACCCGGGCTTCCCGACCGATATGCAAGCACAATTCACAGCGCTTAATGCGATGGCAGAAGGCACCGGCGTAATCACCGAATCGGTGTTCGAAAATCGCTTCATGCACGTGCTCGAACTCCAACGTATGGGCGCTCAAATCAAGGTCGAAGGGAACACCGCCATCATTACCGGAGTGCCGCAGCTGAAGAGCGCGCCGCTGATGGCAACGGACTTGCGCGCATCGGCGAGTCTGGTGCTGGCGGGGCTGGTGGCGGAGGGCGCGACTGAGGTAGAGCGCATCTATCACATCGATCGCGGCTACGAGACCATCGAAGAAAAGCTCTCAAATCTGGGTGCGCAAATTAGACGAGTGCCGGCCTGAGTTCAGACGGGGCCATAGCATGAACAGCCTACCATCCGGTGACCAACTGATTATCGCGGTGTCCAAAGGACGCATTCTTAAAGAGGCGTTGCCCTTGCTCGCGCAGGTCGGCATCAGCCCGCTTGATGACCTTAATACCACCCGCAAACTGATTCTTGAGACCACCGACCCTGGGGTCAAGATGGTGGTCGTGCGGGCAAGCGATGTCCCGACTTATGTGGAGTACGGTGCTGCTGACGTCGGCGTGGCCGGGAAAGATGTCCTGTTGGAGTACGACGGAAGCGGTTACTACGAACCGCTGGACCTCAAGATTGCGCGTTGCCGCCTGATGGTTGCCGGCCCGGTTGGTGCCACTGAACAGCCAGGTCGCTTGCGGGTTGCCACGAAGTACGAAGGCATCACCCGTCGCTGGTACGCCGAGCAAGGTGTGCAGGTCGAAGTCATCAAGCTGTATGGGTCGATGGAGCTTGCACCCTTGGTTGGGCTAGCTGACCGCATCGTCGATTTGGTCGACACGGGCAATACGCTGCGGGCGAACGGTCTGGAGCCATTGGAACATCTGTGTGACATCACTTCCCGGCTCATCGTGAACAAGGCTTCCATGAAGACCAAACACGCCCGGGTGACCTCACTCATTGGCGCGCTCGCGGCGGCGGTCGGGGAGACTTCGCCCTGGAGCGCCGCATGATCGGAATGCCCCGGCGGCTGTCGAGCACCGACCCTGATTTCGAATCCCGGCTCACGGCGCTTCTCGCCTACGACCACGATACCGACGACGCCGTGCAGGCCACCGTGCGGACGATCGTCCAGGATGTTCGTCGCCGCGGGGATGCCGCCCTCATTGAATACACGAATCGTTTCGACCACCGGGCAGTTG
>Ga0255259_1000096_pt1 | contig 9635 bp, 10 predicted proteins | sample LawtaT_13_FD_189964 | JGI IMG/M metagenome (GOLD analysis project Ga0255259, IMG submission 189964) | Metatranscriptome of freshwater microbial communities from St. Lawrence River, New York, United States - Law_Yuk_RepB_8d (Metagenome... | ecosystem: Environmental > Aquatic > Freshwater > River ... | reverse complement strand
TTTTCTCTCTCTCCTTTTTTTTTTTATTCTTTTTTTCTTGTTTAATGCGTCGTGGGGAGTGGCGTGTTGGAAAAGATGGCGGAACCGCTTCGCGTTCCGCCCTACGCGGCGGGTTTTTTCTTCTCCCCTGGCTTGCTTCTCTGTGCCTCTGTGTCTCTGTGGCCGCTTTCTTTCTTGGTTTTGTGCCGCGCGGTGGGTGGCAGAACTGCTTCGCATTCCGCCCTACGGGGTGGAGGGGTTAGCGGGCGAAGCCTTGGCCGCCGCTGACGCCGATGACCTGGGCGGTGATCCACATGGCGAGCGGGGAGGCGAGGAAGGCGACGACGCTGGCGCGGAAGGAAAGGCGAGGTGCGAGGATGGCGGAACCGCTTCGCGTTCCGCCCCACTCGAGGTGGTGGCGTGCAGAGTTGGAAAGTCTTTTTGCTTCTTTTTCTTCAGAAAAAGAAGGGTTCTTACTTCCTTCCGATAATCATCGCCCGCAGTCGTTCCGAGATCGCGTCGATGATCGCCACGGTGACGAGCACCATGAGGATGATGGCGGCGGCCTCGTTCCATTCCAGCACGCGGATCTGTTCGGAGAGCACCAGGCCGATGCCGCCGGCGCCGACGATGCCGATGATGGTGGCGGAGCGGGTGTTGCTTTCGAAGTAGTAGAGCACCTGGCTGGCGAGGACCGGCAGCACCTGGGGCACGATGCCGAAGCGGATGGATTGGAGGCGCGAGCCGCCGGAGGCCAGCACGCCTTCGACCGGACGGCGGTCGGCGGTTTCGATCGCCTCGCTCATGAGCTTGGCGTAGCTGAACAGGTCTGACGACATGATGGCGAGCGCGCCGGCGAAGGGGCCGAGGCCGACGACGTTGATCCAGATGAGTGCCCAGATCAGCGTATCGATGCTGCGCCCGGCATCCAGCGAGCGGCGGGTGAGGAAGTGGACGACGCGGCTGGCGACGATGTTGCGCGCGGCAAGGAAGCCAAGCGGGATGGCGAGGATGGCGGCGGCCATGGTGCCGAGGAAAGCGATGGCCAGGGTTTGGCCGAGGGCATCCAGGTAGATCTCGGTGCGGGCCCAGCTGGCGGGGATGGGCGGCATCATGAGCGGGATGATGTCGCCCAGGCGGTACAGTCCGGCGAGGATGCGCGCGGGCGAGAAGCCGAGCAGGACGAGGCCGGCGAGGTAGAGCGCGATGGCGGCGGCGATGCCGCCGGTGACCATGAGGCGGGTGGTGATGTTCGGGCGCAGCACGGCGGCATGGCGCGCGGCGATGCCGGCCTGATCGGCGAGGAAAATGTCGCGCATCAGCGGGATTCCAGGGCGAGCAGGCGGTGGCGGACGCGTTCGGAGATGAGGTCGATCACCACGACGCAGACCATGATGAGCAGCAGGATGGCGCTGACATCGGCGTAGAAGAATTTGCGGATGGCGGTGATGAGTTCCTCGCCGATGCCGCCGGCGCCGACGAAGCCCATGACGGCGGCGCCGCGCACGTTAATCTCGAAACGCAGCAGCGTGTAGCTGACGAAGTTGGAGAGCACCTGGGGCACAGCGCCGAAGCGCACCTGGGCGAACCAGGTGCCGCCGCTGCTGCGCACGCCTTCGACGGGGTTCGCGTCGATGTTATCGACCACCTCGGCGAAGAGCTTGCCGAGCGCACCGGTGGTGTGGATGGCGACGGCGAGCACGCCGGGGACGGGGCCGAGGCCGAAGGCGACAACGAAGATCAGCGCGAAGACGATTTCCGGCACGGTGCGGGCGAATTCCAGCACGCGGCGTGTGGCGGCGCGGACCCAGGGAAAGGGCATCAGGCCCGGCGTGCAGAGGAAGCAGAGGCAGAAGGCGAAGGCCGCGCCGGTGATTGTGCCGACATAGGCGATGAGCAGGGTTTCGCCGAGCAGCAGCGACCATTTGCGCAGGCCCCAGAACCACTCGGCGGGGTCTGACAGCACGGAGGCGCCGTTATCCAGATGGGCGAGGCGGGTGAAGTAGCTGGTGAAATTGCCGATCTTGGCCCAGAGCGTGCCGAGATCGACCTCTGCGCCCAGGAGGGCCAAAGCGAGGGCGATGGTGAACAGCACGGCGCCGAGGATGAGCTGGCGGCGCTTGGCGGCCATCGCCTCGCCATAGGCGCGCATCAGCGGGGCGAGCTGCGGATCGGGCAGCACGGTGACGGTGTGGTTCGCCGTGGTGGAGGCGGTCATTGCGGTTCCGGCATGCAGGGAGAGGGCCGGCAGCACCCAGGGGTGCCGCCGGCGGAACCGATCAGGACGAGCGGCGGCGCAGCTGGTCCACGAACTGGATCAGCTTGATGGTCTCGTCGTAGGCGGCGTTGTCCACGGCTTCCCAGGGGCGGGCCTTGCCGTCGGTGAGGCGCTTGAAGGCGGCCTCGTCCTTGGTGTGGGCCTGCAGGTAGGCGGTGCGGATGGCGGATTTCAGCTCGTCCGGCAGGTCCGACAGCATGGCGGTGGGCGAGTTGATGATCAGCGGCGACTTCATCACGATGCGGAAGTCCTGGTAGGTCATCGGCTTGCCGTCGGCGTGCTTGAGCATGCCCTTGTTCAGCATACGGGTGAGGTTGCTGTCGTCATCGGCGTTCCACCAGTTGGTGGCGACGTCTACGGTGCCCTGGGTGAGGGCGATGATGGCGTTCTCGTGGCTGCCGGTGTTCTGGATGCGGCCGAAGAATTTGCTGGCATCGGGGATGCCGATCTGGTTCAAGGCGAACATCGGCATGGAGTAGCCGGAGGCGGAGTTGGGATCGACCATGCCGGCGTTCTTGCCGCGCAGGTCCTCGATCTTCTGGAACGGCGACTTCGCCATCGAATAGAATACCGAGTAGTAGCCCTTGGTGCCGTCGCCGTTCACATCGATGACGAAGGCATCGGTCTTGACGCCGGTGAGGCGGGCGCGGGCGAAGGAGGCGGGGCCGTAGACGCCGATATGGATGTTGCCGGCGCGCTGGCCTTCGATCACCGCGGCGTAGTCGTTGGCGATGCGCAGGGTGACCTTGGTGCCCAGTTCACGCGAGAGATAGGCAACGAACGGGCCCATACGGTCGGTGACGCCCGAGGCGTTCTCGGCAGGGACGACGGCGAGGACGATCTCGGGGTAGCGGGCCTTCCAGGCCTGGGCGCGGGCGGCGGTGGCGAGGCCCGTGGAGGCGCCGAGGGCCACCAGGACGGTGCGGCGGTTCAGCATGGGGTGGTCCTTTTCGGGGGGAGGGGGGTCAGGCGGCCTGGGCGGCGAGGCCGGCTTCGAGGCCCGGAGCGGCCGCATGATCGATCACGTCGGCGGCTTCCATGCCGTAGAGGGTGCGGGAGACGCCTTCGGTGAGGGCGGCGGGCACGTCGTCGAACACGATGCGGCCGGCGGCCATGCCGACCAGGCGATCGCAATAGGTGCGGGCGAGATCAAGCGAGTGCAGGTTGACCAGCACGGTGAGGCCGTGGTGGCGGTTGATGCGCTGCAGCGCGTCCATCACGATCTTGGCGTTGCGCGGATCGAGCGAGGCGACGGGCTCATCGGCCAGGATGATCTCCGGCTCCTGCAGCAGGGCGCGGCAGATGGCGACGCGCTGCTGCTGGCCGCCGGAGAGGGTATCGGCGCGCTGGGCGGCGAGGCCGGCGATGTCCATCTGCTCCAGCGCGGACATGGCGAGCAGGCGGTCCTGATGCGGCCAGAGGCGGGACATGGCGCGCCAGCCGGGCGTGTGGGCGAGGCGGCCGAGCAGGACGTTGTTCAGCACATCCAGCCGGCCGACCAGGTTGAACTGCTGGAAGATCATGGCGCAGCGGCGGCGCCAATCGCGCAGGGCGGCACCCTTGAGCGTGGTGATTTCCGCGCCGTTCCAGGCGATGGTTCCGGCGCTGGGCTCCGACAGGCGGTTGATGCTGCGCAGCAGAGTGGACTTGCCGGCGCCAGAGCGGCCGATGATGCCGACGAACTGGCAGCGCGGGATGGACAGCGAGGCGGAATCCACGGCGGTGACGGAGCCGAAGCGTTTCGTCAGGCCTTCCAGAACCAGCATCGCGAATCCCCGTTATGTGCGGGGCGGTTATGGCAGGCGGTCCGCGACACTATCTTGAAGGATAAATGACAGAGAGATGACGATTTGGCGGCGGTTTCGTGGTGCGATGGGAGCGCTGACGGATGGTCGGCTGCCGCGCTAGCCATTTGACCGGAAACGCAAATATCCGACCTGGCGGTGCCGCCAGATCGGATATTGCTTCGGTGTTTCGAATGGCCAGGCCAGCCGGATTGGAGCGGCCGGGTGGGTTCAGGCGGGTTCGGTATCCAGCGCGTAGCCGGCGGCGCGGACGGTGCGGATGATGTCGGCCTCGCCTTCGGCGTTGATCGCCTTGCGCAGGCGGCGGATGTGGACATCCACCGTGCGCGGTTCCACGTGGATGTCGGGGCCCCAGACGGCGTTCAGCAGTTCCTCGCGGGTGAAGACGCGGGTGGGGTGCTGGAGGAAGAATTCGAGCAGGCGGTATTCGGTGGGGCCGAGATGCACGGCGCGGCTGTTGCGCTGCACGCGATGGGCGGCGAGGTCCATGGCGATGTCGGCGTATTCCAGGCGGCCCTTGGCGGGCGCGGTGCTGGCGCGGCGCAGCAGGGCGCGGATGCGGGCCATCAGGGCTTCGAGGCCGAAGGGCTTGGTGATGTAGTCGTCGGCGCCCGTGTTGAGCGCGCGCACCGCGTCCTGGTCCTCGGTACGGGCGGTGAGCATGATGACGGGCAGTTCGCGGGTATCGGGGTGGCGGCGGATCTGGCGGCAGACCTCGATGCCGGAGAGGACGGGGAGCATCCAATCCAGCAGGATGAGGTCCGGGCGTTCCTCCGCGATGCGGGCAAGGGCTTCCTCGCCGTTGCCGGCTTCCTCCACGCGGTAGCCGTGCTTTTCCAGGTTGTAGCGCAGCATGGTGAGCAGGGCGGTTTCGTCTTCCACCACCAGGATCAGCGGGCGGTTGGGCGTGGCCATGGGTTCGGGCGCCGGGGCCTGGCGGCGTGGCGGCATCATTTCGGTCCTCATTCGCCGGCGGGCCGGACGTTGGCGAAGGACGAGAGGTCGCTTTTCGGCCTTGCCTCGGTAATCGGGATACCGGTGACGGCGTAGTGCACGGTCTCGGCGATGTTGGTGGCGTGGTCGCCGATGCGCTCCAGGTTCTTGGCGATGAACAGGAGGTGGGTGCAGGGGGTGATGTTGCGCGGGTCTTCCATCATGTAGGTGATGAGCTCGCGGAACAGGGCGTTGTAGATCTCGTCGATCGCCTCGTCGCTGCGCCAGACCTGCATGGCCTTTTCCGGATCGTCGGCGCCGACCGCGTCGATGATGCGCTTGAGGTTTTCCTGCACCAGGCTGGCCATGTGGGCGAGGCCGCTGGCCGCGGAGCGCAGGCTGAATTCCTGGAGGACGAGGCTGCGCTTGGCGACGTTGGCGGCGTAGTCGCCGATGCGCTCCAGGTCGCCGGTGGATTTGAGCGCGGCGACGATGTGGCGCAAATCGCCGGCCATGGGCTGGCGCAGTGCGAGCAGGCGGATGACGAACTGCTCGATCTCCTGTTCGCGGGCATCCACCTTGGGGTCCGCCTCCATCGCCTGGGAGGCGGCGGTGCGGTCGCGGTTGAGGATGGCGGCGCAGGCGAGGGCTACCTGGCTCTCGACCATGCCGCCCATCTCCACGATGAGGTCACGCAGGCGGTTCAGCTCCTGCTCGTAGCTTTTCACGATGTGTTCCTGGGGCATCTGGAAGCCTCTCAGCTGAAGCGGCCGGTGATGTATTGCTGCGTTCGCAGTTCGCGCGGGGCGGTGAACATCTGCGCCGCGGTGCCGACCTCCACCATTTCGCCGAGATAGAAGAAGGCAACGCGATCGGCGCAGCGGGCGGCCTGCTGCATGTTGTGGGTGACGATGGCGATGGTGAAATCCTGCTTCAGCTCGTCGATCAGTTCCTCCACCTTCAGCGTGCTGATCGGGTCGAGCGCGCTGGTGGGCTCATCGAACAGGATCACTTCCGGGCGCACGGCGATGGAACGGGCGATGCAGAGGCGCTGCTGCTGGCCGCCGGAGAGGCCGGAGGCGGGGGAGGCGAGGCGGTCCTTCACCTCATCCCACAAGGCGGCGCGGCTGAGGGACCATTCCACGCGCTCGTCCATCTGCGCCTTGGTGAGCTTTTCGTGCAGCTTCACGCCGAAGGCGATGTTTTCGTAGATCGTCATCGGGAAGGGCGTGGGCTTCTGGAACACCATGCCGATGCGGCTGCGCAGGGCGTTGAGGTCCACCTTGGGGTCGACGATGTTGATGCCTTCCATCATCGCCTCGCCGGTGGCGCGCTGGCCGGGGTAGAGGTCGTACATCCGGTTGAGGCAGCGCAGCAGGGTGGACTTGCCGCAGCCCGACGGGCCGATCATGCCGGTGACCTGGCGCTCCGGGAAATCGAGGTTGATCGACTTCAGGGCGCGGTTGTCGCCGTAGAAGAAATCAAGGTTGCGGATGGCGATCTTGGCCTGGGTGGCGGCGATCTCGGGGCGGGTTTCCAGCGTGGGGCCTGTGATCGGCTCGGCCTGGCTGGTGGTGGCTTCGTTCATGGCAGCTCCTGGTGGGCTGGTCCGGCAGGGTGGGGCGGGTTAGCTGCGCTGGCGCAGCACGACGCGGGCGATGATGTTGATGGCGAGCACGCCGAGCGTGATCAGCAGGGCGCCGGTCCAGCCGAGCGCGATCCAGTCGGCATAGGGCGAGCCGGCATACGTGTAGATCGTGACAGGCAGGCTCCCCATCGGCTTGGTCATGTCGATCGACCAGGTGAGGTTGCCGAGCGAGGTGAACAGCAGCGGTGCGGTTTCACCTGCGATGCGGGCAACAGCCAGCAGGGCGCCGGTGATGAGGCCGGAGCGCACGGCGGGGTAGCAGACCAGTACGATCATCTTCCACTTCGGCGCGCCGAGCGCCACGGCCGCCTCGCGCAGGGCGGTGGGGATCAGGGTGAGCATGTCCTCGGTGGTGCGCACCACGATCGGGATCACGATCACCGCCAGCGCCATCGAGCCGGCGAAGCCGGAGAAGCCGCCGAAGGGCAGCACCAGGAGCTGGTAGATGAACAGGCCGATCAGGATCGACGGCGCGGAGAGCAGGATGTCGGAGACGAAGCGCACGGCGTCGCCCAGCTTCGAGCCGGCCGAGTATTCCGACAAATAGGTGCCGACAAGCAGGCCGATCGGGGTGCCGATGGCGGCGCCGATCATGGTCTGGATCAGGCTGCCGACGATGGCGTTCAGCAGGCCGCCGCCGGAACCCGGCGGGCGGGTGACGTCGGTGAAGACGGTCAGGCTCATCGCCTCCAGGCCGCGCCAGAACAGGGTGACGAGGATGGAAAGCAGGAAGAGCAGGCCGACGACCGTGGCCGCCATCGCAAGCCAGAACATCAGGCTGTCGGTGCGCTTGCGCCGGCGGCCGAGCTGGCCGGCGGCGGCGAGGTCCTTGTGCGGGCCGGCCAGAAGTGTGGTGCTCATGATGGCGCTCCTCACTGCCCGGCGCGGGGGCGCAGCAGCACCCGGGACACGGCCAGCACGATGAAGGAGAGGACAAAGAGGATGAAGCCGAGGGCGAGCAGCGCGGAGAGCTTCAGGCTGCCGGCCTCCGCCTCGCCGAATTCCAGGGCCACCAGCGAGGCAATGGTGTTGCCGGGGCCGAACAGCGAGGTGGCGATGCGGTTGGCGTTGCCGATGACGAAGGTGACCGCGAGGGTTTCACCCAGGGCGCGGCCGAGGCCGAGCATGATGCCGCCGACAACCGACTTGCGGGTGTAGGGGATGACGATGTTCCACATCACCTCCCAGCGCGTGCAGCCCAGGCCGTAGGCGCTTTCCTTGAAGACGGGCGGCACTGTCTGGAACACGTCGCGCATCGTGGCCGAGATGAACGGGATGATCATGATCGCCAGAATGAGGGCGGCGGTGAAGATGCCGGTGCCGAAGGGCGGGCCGGCGAACAGCCAGCCGATCAGCGGCAATTCGCCGGCCGAGTCGATGACCGCGGGCTGGATGTACTGCGCCATCAGTGGGACGATCACGAAGAAGCCCCACATGCCGTAGATAATCGACGGCACGGCAGCGAGCAGTTCCACCGCGGTGCCGACAGGGCGGCGCAGCGGCATCGGGGAGATCTCGGTGAGGAAGTAGGCGATTCCGAAGGCGACCGGGACAGCGAGGAGGAGGGCGAGGATCGAGGTGATGATGGTGCCGTAGATCGGCACGATGGCGCCGAACTCCTCGGCCACGGGATCCCAGTTCGCGCCCCAGACGAAGCTGAGGCCGAAGGTGCGGAAGGCGGGCCAACCGCCGATGAACAGCTCGACGATGATCGCGCCGAGCAGGATCAGCACGAAGATACCGGCTCCCTTGCAGAGGCCGGCGAAGATGCGGTCGCCCGTGCTCGCGGAAGAGCCTCGTGTGGCGGCCAGGTCGCTGACGGCAGAGGCGGTGGAGGACGACATGGGTGCTTCCGGATCGGGGCGGGGAAGGATCCCCCCGGTCGCCTTGGCGGCGACCGGGGGGGACGGATCACATCACTGGACGGCCGTCAGGCCCCTTGATCTGCGTCTTCCAGCTGGCGCGGACGGCGTCCTGGACCGCCTTCGGCAGCGGGATGTACTCCAGTTCCTCGGCCAGCTTGGTGCCGTTGGTGAAGGCCCAGTCAAAGAACTTCATCACGTTGACCGCGCGGGTGGCGTCCTTCGGGTCCTTGGGCAGGAGGATGAAGGTGGGGGAGACGATGGGCCAGCTCTTCGCGCCGGGCTGGTCGACCAGGTTGGCGGCGAAGTTGGGCACCGACCAGTCAGCGTTGTCGGCCGCGGCGAGGAAAGTTTCGTGCGACGGCGAGACGAAGTTGCCGGCCTTGTTGCGCAGCTGGGTGGAGACGAGCTTGTTCTGGATGGCGTAGGCGTTCTCGACATAACCAATGGCGCCGCGGGTGTTGCGCACGGTGCCGGCCACGCCTTCATTGCCACGCGCGCCTGTGCCGGAGGGCCACTTGACGGAGGTGCCGACGCCGACGGTCGACTTCCACTCCGGCGACACCGCGGAGAGGTAGGAGACCCAGACGAAGGTGGTGCCGGAGCCGTCGGCGCGATAGACCGGGGCGATCGCCAGGTTCGGCAGGGCGACGCCGCGGTTCATCTCGACCAGCTTGGGGTCGTTCCACTTGGTGATCTTGCCGAGGTAGATCTCGGCCAGAAGCTCGCCGGTCATCTTCAGCTGGTTGTCCGCCACGCCCGGGATGTTCACGATCGCCACGAGCGAGCCCATGACGGTGGGGAACTGGAGCAGCTTGTGTTCTTCCAGCTGCGCCGCGGCCATCGGCGCATCGGATGCGCCGAAATCGACAGTGCGGTTGCGCGCCTGGGTGAGGCCGGCGCCGGAGCCAACCGACTGGTAGTTGAGCTGGATGCCGTTGGCCTTCTGCGCCGCTTCGCCCCACTTCTGATAGATCGGGTTGGGGAAGGTGGCGCCGGCTCCGGTGATCTGCTGGGCCGAGGCTGCGCTCGCAAATAGCGCGAGGCTGGCGACGGCGGCTCCCAAGAGGGAGGTGAGGCGGTTCATGTCAACTCCTGACGGTGCGTGCTTCGGCGTCCGGGACTCGGTG
>Ga0255259_1000085_pt1 | contig 9973 bp, 5 predicted proteins | sample LawtaT_13_FD_189964 | JGI IMG/M metagenome (GOLD analysis project Ga0255259, IMG submission 189964) | Metatranscriptome of freshwater microbial communities from St. Lawrence River, New York, United States - Law_Yuk_RepB_8d (Metagenome... | ecosystem: Environmental > Aquatic > Freshwater > River ... | reverse complement strand
TTTGCCGACCTAAGGATAAAGGTGACCAAAATTTGGGCAGGGCTCCCGCTGTTTCCCTCGGAAGGTCCGAAAAAAATCAGTGTTCTTGCGCTCTCTCTTGCCGACCTAAGGATAAAGGTGACCACTGGCAGTCGTTAATTACTGTGATCGAGAGTCCTGATGTGTAGCCGTCTTCCTCCGTCGAGTAGCTCGTTCGGCATCCTGCCACACGTCCAAGGACTGTGTGTGGCCAGCACACATCCGGACCCTCCAACAACAAGACAGCAGAACACAAAATCAAAGACACGGTGAACACAGAGAACGCGTTATTGGTTTCGAGTCGGTGAAATCGATGAAAACGGTGAAGTCGGTGAGGCTCGGTCTGCCACAGCGAACAAGTACTCTCGGGTGATATCGTTCCCGCACGTGAGTATCATGTTGCATCGTCGTGGTACTTCAGGGATTTTAACGCCTGTTGCACCCTTAGGTCGCATTTTCTTAGGTCGTTATTCCAATTACCGATCCACATGACATGCAGCCTTCCTCTACTTTGGCGTGCTCGCATTCATGCTGTACCCTGGTGTACAACACCGTCTCGCGAGAATGACTCGTTCGACAGCGCGGATAATCTTGATCCCACGGTGATCTGTTCTTGGCAGCAACGCGTTCACTTGCTGCTCCACCGCATACAAAGAACCGTCCCCCAACAGTATCGCACCGTGCGCAGTCCAGCCCCTCTAAGAGTCCCTGGCCCTGCGATTCGCCTCAGCCGAGCGAATGGTCCATAAGCCCACAGGGTCTGAGAGTGCTTGGCTCGCCACCCTCAGAGCTTCCCCCTGAGTGAAACCCCAACCGGGAATCACCGTCTATCCCGACGTGGCTGCGATCTTCGTTGATCAATTTAGTCGGTCTTCAACCCATGGTGTTCTGGGCAGCGACTAGTTCAGTTGTTGCCCTTCTCAGCATACAAAGAACTGTCCTCCAACAGTAACGTCGCCATGCACAGTCCCGGATCCCTGCGTCTGACAGTAATGTCGTCAGCACAGCCCGGACCGTTCTCTGCGATCACCGCGGGAAGAAACCCCTCGTGATGGTCCATGAACCCACCGGGTCCGAGAGCGCTTGGCATGCCGCCCTCAGAACTTGCCCCTGTGTGAAAACCGACAGGTGTGGCCTCTGTGGTATCAACGCCTGCATTCCGCACAACGTGGTTTCTGTTGCTTCCTGCGCAATCACTTGTTGCGCTCCGGCATACAAAGAACCGCCCTCCACAGTGATCCGCTGTTTGCAGTCCTGCGATTCCAGCAGAATAACCTTCGACTTTTCTCTCCCTTCGCTGGAGCTCAATAGAATGACGGCATCTTTCTGGCGTGAATTTCAAACTGAGTTATCGGCGAGAGCGTAACTTTTCCGTCTTTCCTGGTTGAATGTATGAATCTCAGCTTTTCTCACTCTTTGCGCCAATCGGGCGGTTAGAGCTCAACTTTGCGCCAACCCGGCGGTCCAATGACGAGAAACAGAATGGTTCTCAGCCTTTTTCGACCCCGAACTCTTCCTCCTTTTTCTTGATAATTTCCTCCGGTGGATTGTTTTTCCTCTGGTCGATTGAATCTTAACCTTTTCCTCTGGCCAATCTGAACCTCAACTTTGCGCCGTAGCGTCTCTCTCCTCATGGGTGCCTCCATTTCCCCCCATGTGTCGCGACCTACTGGGTCGGGGCGCGCTCCATATTCGCGCCAACCTCGTCCTGTTGCTGGTGCCTGGTGTCATTAGTTTTCGTCGAAGATGTTGAAAGCCTTTTCTTTGTCCGAGAGTTTTGCCCATTCTAACTCCTCGCACTGTTCGAGCTGGGCGAGTGACTCGCTCGAAAGCATCCCCTTCGCTGTGACTAGTGGTCGTACGAGAACAATGTCCTTCATGTCTAACTTCTGCTTGGTTGTGTTGCTGGTCCAGTCTGAATACTTAGAATTTCGGGTCTTGGGTAGAAAGATCAATTTCCCGTCTTTCTTGTCTATGTATCCCGGTTTCTGCTGCGCTCGAACGTTCCCCGAAATATTCCCGTACCAATGGGCCAGAAATCTCATGGGTTCGGACTCTGATGCAGGGTAGATCTTTAGTGTCTCCGCTAGAACGAAAGGTTTCCCCTGCCAATCGTCTACGGTTGCCTTCACGATGATGAGATCGCCGACTGCCGGTGGCTCTGACGGCCTAGTCCATAATGAAGTTAGGGGGCCGTCCTGGTTCAGGATGGATGGTGTTCCGTCATCAAGCGGCGAGTACGGTCGCAGCCTGTTGACGTGCATTGGTGGGGTAGTGAATGTCACCGGCCCGGTCTTGGAACGCTTTTGCCCGGTCAGACGATACAAGATCGATGAGACCTTCTCTGCCACCACCAAAGGTTTACTCCACTGGTACAACAGTTTGGATTTCAAATACGGCGCTCCTGCGGTCTGTGGTCCCCAGCAGAGTACCGCGTCCCCGATCTCGTAGTTCATCGGAATCCTTCTCTCCTTCTCGTCCCTGTAGAGTCGATTGTGTTCGCGAGCGCGTAGTTGTTGTTCCACCACTTTCTGGTATACTACTGCTAATGACGAAGACAGTTTGGCGGCATATGTGTCTAGGGACACAGGCGTAGGGTTCCGCTGGAGGATTCTGTCAATGGACAGAGTCGCTTCCCTGCCGTAGACGAGGAAGAAAGGTGAATATCCCGTGACATTCGACGTGCTGACCCTGTAGGCGAATAGAATCGGATCGAGCGCCTCGTCCCATTCGACCCGGTATTCGTGGCAATGAATGGTCAAACTGGCATTGAGGAATCTATGGAAACGCTCAACACAGTTCCCTTGAGGCTGATAGCCCGAACTCTTGATGTGCTTGAGCCCGAATTCGCTGCATAAGTGTTGGATGACTTCGCCGACGAAAGCCGGCGCGCGATCGCTAGCTATCTGACTCGGTGGCCCGTATTGCCAGAAAATCGTCCGGGACAGTGCTTTTGCTGTTGCTTCTGCTGTAGCATCCGGTACTCCAATCGCAAAAGGAAACAAAGTAAACGGGCATATGGCCGTCAGGATGTACTTATTTCCGCTGGAAGACTCCTCGAATGGTCCGACAAGATCAAAATGGACCGTGTCGAAGGGTGTGCCTGTGCGTGGAATCGGACTCGACAAGCCGTGCTTCTTATTGCGAGGGAACTTCCGCCTCTGGCAGCATAAGCAAGCTTTGATCCATTTCGTCAGGTCTCGCTTGACCCGTGGCCAAAAGAATCGCGCACGGAGCAGTGACCACACCTTCTGAAATCCGAGGTGACCCGTTAGCGGCAACCCGTGAAAGACGTTTAGAATTGGCTGTCTGAGTGCCTCAGGGACATACACGAGTGGCGTAGATCTGTTCGGCACAGCCTTCGTAGTCGCCGGGGAGTACCTGATGGTCCCTTCTGCGTCTACGTAGTATCTGATCGGGTTCGCCGCCGTAGGTTGGTTCTCTTCTCTTGGTTTCGCGAGTAAGTGTTTGGCAAGCCTGTCGCCTGGGTATTTCGACTTGAATAGAGGGATTAAATCTACCCCAGTCACGTTCTCGAGAGGTCTAGCGCGGTTCAGGTCCCGAAGTTTCGACTGCATTAGCTCTGCTTGTACAGTGTCTGGTGCCTGTGGTTCGGCTCTCTCAGCCTCTCGCCTCGCGTTCGGGGTTGGTGCTCTACTGGACTTCACTTCCTTCTCCTCTCGGTTCGCGTTCGAAGTTGGTGCTCTACTGGACTTCACTTCCTTCCGGTCTGCGTTCAACTGTGCAGGACCCTGAGTGCGGTTCGACCTTCGTGTGGTTATTTGCGCGAAGAGTGCAGCGTGCAGCGCCGTCACGGTGGCGTATAGTGGCTCTATCGTCGGCCCTTCTGACGATGTGCTCGGGTACCTTGAGGCCATGTCGACGTGAGGACAGTCCTTGCCTGGTCGGTGTTCGACGCTGAACGTGTATTCCTGGAGCCGTAGTGCCCATCTGCTCAGCCTGCCGCTGTTCTTCGGATTCGCTCCTTCACCGAAGATGTGCTTCAGGCCTTTTGCGTCTGTCACTAGGTTGAAAGAACGACCCAGCAGGAAGTGTCTGAACAGAGATAGTGCCCAGATGACCGCTAGCGCTTCGAGCTCGATCTGTGAGTAGTTCTTCTCGTGAACGCCCAAAGAGCGGCTTGCGAACTGGATCACCTTTCCTGGGCCCTTGCCACCGGCTGGTTTGTTCAGCAAACAAGCTCCAAGTCCGTGAATCGACGCGTCTGTTTCCACCTGAAATGGGAGGTTGAACTCCGGGTGAGCGAGTATGCAGTCTCCTAGCAGAGCGGCTTTTAATGAATTGAATGAATCCACCGCATCTGGTGTCGGCACCTCTGGCCAGGTCGTGTCCTGCCGAAGCAGGTTGTTCAACGGTTGAGCTTTCGCTGCGAAGTTCTTTATGTACTGTCTGTAAAATCCGCACGAACCCAAAAAGGACTTGACCGCGGTTTTATCCTTCGGGAATGGAATCGCGCTTAAGGCTTCCGTCTTCTTTGGTGATGGCCTCACTCCGCCAGCTGTCAAAATGTGCCCCAGGCATTCTACCTCTGCTTGTGCAAACTTGCACTTCGAGGTTCGAAGTGATAGGCCGTACTCGCCGCACATGCGTTTCAGCACCTCGTCAATATCTTTGAAATGTTGATCCATGTCTCTGGAGAATATAATTACGTCGTCCAGGTATACATGGCAAATGTCATGACGAAGTGCGCGTCTTTCGCAGCTGCATGCTTGGCTTCCCGCCTTACACGTTCCCACACATTTCTGCCTCGCATCGAGGATTTCGTTCATCATTCTTTGAAAGAACTGCGGAAGACACTTCAAACCGAAAGGGCAAACTCGCCATTGTAGGTGTTGTCCCGTGCCGGCCGCCGCAAAAGCTGTCTTGTGCTTGTCCTCTTCTTTCATCGGAACGGCCCAGTACCCGCTGGCCAGATCTAGGGTGGTGAAGACTGTTGCACCAGTGACGCCGTGGATTATATCGTCTACTCGAGTCATCTCGAAGCCCATGTCTCGTGTGATCTTATTTAGTCCCCGATAATCCACACAGTACCGCATTTCTCCGTTCTTCTTTGCCACCATAATGACATTTGCGCTGTACTCCGAATCAGAGTTTTCCACTATGCCATTTGCTATCATAGCTTCTGTCTCTTTCACCGCCTTCTCCCTCGCCGGACCTGGCATCTGTCTGCGAGGTAGATGTCGGACTGGTTTAGCGTCTGGCATTAATTCTATACCGAATTCGTACCCTCGTACCAGCGACGGCCGTCCATTCACTGCGGCGAACCCGCCCGCGTGTTTCCGGAGGATATCCTTCAAGCGCTTGAGCTGTTGTGGGTTGCACGCCGTGCCTGAGAGGTCCAAGCCAACCGGAATCCCTTCGCTATCGAGGTCTGGTTTCTGCGGTGGCTTCCCCAGTTGGTCGAAATACATCGGCGTAAGGTCTTCCTCGGCCCTCTTTCTCGCCCCTGTCGCGCTGTCGACGGCGTCTTGGAGGTCTTTTCTGTAAGCCTTGTCCCCCGAGGCGCATGGAATGGTTGCGAAGTTGGTCTCTTGTTCGATCGTAAGGTTAGCTAAATGAGTTCCCCTTTTGATCTTCTTGTCGTTGCCCGTGAAATTTGCGATCAATACGCGTGATTGGCTTTCCCTCGTCAGCCGTGTCGGACCTTGCGCAGCGATCGCGTCCGGTTCGACCCTTGTCTGGACGGAAGAGACAAGTCCGAATGTCCCTGCCTTCGCTAATTTTCCGTTCTCGTTAACCGCGTTCGCCCAGACGAGTTCCTCCGTTCCCGACTTGATGACAAAATCGTTCGCCGCGACCAGTTTGCGCGTGCAGCCATAGGTGGTCTGTATGTCTCCACGCTGTTGAGAGCCGCAAAAAAATGTTGAGAAATTGTCTCTTCTGCGATGCAAATGGCCGGCACTCATGAGTACATCCAACTCGTGTTGCTTCAGAAATTGCGCTCCCAAAATGAGGTCGAACGCTGCTTGACGAAATACCCAGCAGTGGACCTGGAACTCTTTCCCGCTCAGTTCCACTGGAAACTGTACCAATCCGATCGCGCTTGCTATCTGGCCGTCGCCTAGCCGGAATCGTGGAGAGTTCTCCGGTTGAGTGATGTTCTGGTCTAGCCATAGTCTCCCGAACGCACGAAGCAACAATGCTTCGCAAACAACGCTGTAGTCTGCTCCACTGTCCACCAAGGCTTGTATCCGTATCTCCTTCATCCCTGCCGTAACGAGTGGTACGTAAGATCCCATCACGAGTGGTGTTGACATCGGTGTTAGGAGGGCGGTGTCTGCCTGTGTCTGGTCGCTGCGCCGTGCTCTCTTGGTTGTGAGCTGAGCTATAGGCGTTGCGCTTCTGCGCCTGCTACTTTGCTTTTCGTCTGTGACTCTCGGCGGAATTGGCGTCTCCGGTTTGGCCGCATCTCGGTCGTTGTAGAATGGCAGCAGCGTGCAAATTGAGGGTGTCTCTCCGTTCTCTAATCGAGCTCCGTCTGAATCTACCGGGGAAGTATCCGGCCATAGCTGTGTGTTGTCGAGCTCTTCCAGCAAGGTTCCTCCTCTCGCGAACCAGTCCGCTGCTGTCCTGTAGGAATCCCGTGTTGTGTCGGTCTTGCTCATTTCTTGCAGAACCGTCACCGACGTTTTGTCGCCCGGTTCCGAGTGCTTCTTCGCGTGCGTGTGTGGAGGTATCGACCTGCTCCTAGGCTTCACTCTTTCCGGGCTTGCGTCGTGCTTCAGTGCCGGTACCGATCTGCGCCTTGTCCGCAGTTTCTCCGAATGTTCGGCTAGGGTTAGTCGGACCAAGAGCGGCAGATGTTGAGTTCCGTGTACGAAGTCCAGGTGTTCCACCGTGGCATTGCTAATTGATGTCTTGCCGCGTGGCCTGAGGGCGAAGTCTGTGCGTAACCCCTTGCCATGTCTTCTGTCTGCAGCGCTGTCGAACCGGGTGAGCGATGGCTTGAATCCCGACCCCATACAGCTATCTTCCGCGTCTAGCTTGGCGAACAGCTCTCTCAGCTTCCCGCGTTCTCCTTCTGAGCATTCTGGCCGATCGTCCTTCACTCTAGCCGAAACCTTGTCAGTGTCCGTCCATGATATTGTCGCCCCAAAATTCCCGGTTATCATTACTGGGACCGAAGGGTTTCTCCTCTTCAGGCTTGAGACGTGCTGGTGCAGGAGTCTGGTGAATAGAGCTCGGTCTTGGTAGCGCTTCCGGCAGTTGGGGTGCCCGGTATTGAGAGCTGGTGGTGCGAAGACGTTCACCAGGGTCAGTTCTTTGGCCTGAAGTGTTGCGCAAGAAAAATCGCGTGCTGAGATGAGCGTCTTGTCGTTGTCTGGCTCTTTGTTCTCGAAGCCCTGGGTGAACTTGAAGGCTGTTCGTGATGCGCAGACTGTGTGCCTTCCGCCGTCGCCACTCGGCTGGTCTCTGTATTCGGCGAAACCGTACTTCCGTAGGATGTCCTCGAGTGCTGGGAACCCAGTGGCTCCACACTGGGTTGGTTTGGTTGTTGTAACGCTTAGAATGACCGTGTCTACTTCTGTTCTTTGGAGTAACCAAATGAGCCTCTTCGAGTCGAGAAGATTAGACAGGGAGTCGCAGTTCCAAACGAGTATTTTGCGAGTGTCTGGCGTCGTGCCGTTCACAAGCAAAGCTTCCTCCCTTGTCGCGCGTGTAGCTCCTCTTGGTGGGTGACTAGAGGTTACCTCAGGTCTTGGTGCGTCGTGCACTTCGAGCCGAGCTGCGCTTTTGTCGGGAGAAAGACTTTGGTTCGGTTTCCCAGGCGGGTCTATCTGTGACCGCCTCTCCCGAAATTTTGCTGCCGTCCGGTGTTGTGGTTGTGGTCCCGGCGCTGCCGCTGCGGTGCATAGTAGGTGTTGCCCGAGTCGCCGGTCGGTGGCTGGGTGTGGTTGGCTTGACGTTGCGGGTGGATAGGGGGGTAGCGCGAAGTGCCCGTAGCGCGCTGGCTCTCTCGTGGTGGTTGTTGAGAGGCAGTGCAGGTCGTTTCGGTGTGACCCGACCTATTGCAGCGCCGGCAATGTGGTCGTCTGTTTGGGCAATTGGCCTTCCAGTGTCCCGGCTTCCCGCAGATGAAGCAGTCCTTCCCTTGCTGCATTACTACCGACAGGTCGGCCTCCGGTGCGGCGTTGGCCCTCGGTGCGGCGCTGGCCTTTGTCCCGTCGACTTCCTTGAGGAGGGTCTCCGCGAGAGCCACCAGTTCTTCGGTGGGTTTCCCGACCCCTGCCGCCTTTAGGGTGATGCGCAGAGCGTTCGGCATTCCGTTGATGAACTTTTCCTTGAACTCGCTCTCGCTGATCTCGGCTCCCGTGCTCCTTTGCAGATCGGCCGCCAGCTCCCTCAGACGCATCTTGTAGCTCTCTGCGGACTGTCTCTCGTGCAGAGCTTCTGCGCCGTGCCATGCTCTCCGCGCGTCCTTTTGTGGCCCCCGGATTAGCTTCTTCAGCCTGTCATTCAGTGCGTCCAGGGTGGTGCACGTCTTTGCTTCCCCGGCGCGAAGCAACGTGTCCGCGGCAGTTGCCCACGCTCCGAACTCTCCGTGTGGTTCCAGCTCTGAAAGACTGGTCAGCGTAGCCAAGACAACGTTCGGTGCTGTCCCGGCTATTGCCGTGACTCGCTGTAAGTAGAGTGCCAGTGAGTCGTTCGGATGTGGCCGCGGCAGGTCGTTTTTTCTGATCATCCTCGACTTGCCCTGCGCTTCGGTTTGGCTGACGATAGCTGCGGCGAGGCTCAACGTGCCGACGTCGTGTGCTGCAGGTCGCATGCGGTCGGCCTCGCTAGACTGGGTGTCGTTCAGCAAGAGTCCGTGGCTGTTGGTTCCGGACTGGAGGTGGTGTGTCCGACTCGGCTCTGTCGCTCTGACGAATCCCATCGCGGCGAGGCGTTGCACGAACTCGGGCGACTGAAGTAGCTCGTCCAGGTTCCTTCCTTCGCGATTGACGATGGTATTACGCGAATCTTCTCCCTCGTGGTTGGCGTTGTCGAAAAACTCGGTTGGACTTTTCTGGAAAAGCTCGATTGGACTTTCCTGGATGCCTTCCTGCATGTCGACGTCGATTTCGGTGTCTTGCTGGACTGCGGTGTGCCCCGGTGCGCTGTGGAACGTGTCTGTGTAGCGTCTGAGAGGGGTAGCGGGACCCGGTGCTGTGATGCTGGTGCCTTGTAAGCGTCTTTCGTGGTATCGGCCGCGAGGAGCGGACTGCTCGGCGTCCGTCTTCGCAGTCTTGGACGCCTTGAACTGTGGTGAGTTGGGCCTCCTCTTTGCTGGGTTGATGGTTGTCCAACCCTCGTTGGCTTTCTCTTCCACCAAAAAGGCACACACGCGACTGGGGTCGTTGTCCATGTGGTCGAGCAGTTCCTGGTTTCTGCTGTCGTCATGAAATCCCATGTCCCGCAGTAGCTCCAGCGGCGCCCGACCCTTGCGTTCCGGAACCGCCTCCGTGGCCGTACTCGCCTTCTGCACGTGAGCCTCGATGTCGTGAGAGAAGCCACACGTCTTCCCGCGTACGCACGACCCTTTGTTCAGAAGGCTGTGGCAAGGTAAGTGTCCGGTTCTCTTCCTCATCGCGGCCACCTTCTCTTGGCCCCGAGTGAGCGGAGCTGTTCCTGGGGCTGTGGCCGTTGACGAACTCTGGGAAGGCATCTCCCGAGGCTGTGACACTAATGGCATCGTCGCGCTCGAGCTCGAGGAGGAGCTGCTCCTGCGCTGTGGTACGGTTGGTGTTGCCGTATCCGACCCCGAGGGTGAAGTGGTCCGGGTTTTCTCCACGACTAGTCTCGTCGTACTCGAAATTGAGGGTAAACTGGTCTGGGGTCGAGCCACTGGTCTCACTGCGTTGACCGACGCGGTGCCTCCTTCGGTCCAAGCGTCCCGTCGTGGCGAGCGTGACGGGCTGCCTCGCGGGGAAAGCGTTGCACCGCGCAGACAATC
>Ga0255259_1000084_pt1 | contig 9984 bp, 1 predicted proteins | sample LawtaT_13_FD_189964 | JGI IMG/M metagenome (GOLD analysis project Ga0255259, IMG submission 189964) | Metatranscriptome of freshwater microbial communities from St. Lawrence River, New York, United States - Law_Yuk_RepB_8d (Metagenome... | ecosystem: Environmental > Aquatic > Freshwater > River ... | reverse complement strand
TTTCTAAATCGTGCTCGCTTAATTGGAGCCAACACGATAAAGACTATGTTCTGCCATTAAGATAGTAAACCCACGTGATTCCAGGAATGGCAGGACATGTAATTAATAACTTGCCCATGGCGGTAGGTTCGAGAGAAGGTGTCATAACCTTTTCCGGTTGTTTTTCTTGCGTCTTGCCAGGTGGAGGTTTGTTCTTCTTGTCGGCCTCGGGCTTGAAAGCAAGCTTGATTTCTGCTACAGTTTTTTGGGCTATCTTCATTAGTTTATCTTTGCCCGCCAAAAGGAAGCAAGGGTTATCCACAGCAATCACAAATGTTTCGGGAGTGTCCAAGACATTGCGGAAGCGAATCACTCCGCCAGCGGTCGTGATAAGAATAGGACCTTGAGGCTTAGGAGGGTCGCATATTCCTTTGAGGACGCATGTGTATTCGCCTGCTTGCTGAGAAGTAACTTTCAACAATGCGCGTGCATCGCCTACAGCAGAAGGTTCGTACCGGACTTCAAGCGAAACTGGGACAGGTTCTTGGCCAGGTACCATCGCAGCCACTGTGACGCGAGGCTCCACAGTGAAATCGGAGCTGTCCAGGGAACACTCGTACACTGTTTCCCGAGGAGCGTAAGACAAGAAACGAAAAGTTCCCACTGTTTCGCTGCCAAGGAAAGTGCGGAGCGTCATGTCGCTCTCAATGGCACTTCCCATCGCGGTAAGGAAGAGTTTATAGCTAAACGTGCCCAGCGTGGGGCTGGTAAGCTGCAACAAGGCTTCCTCAGGCTCCTTGCTCTCGCTCACCGTCAAAGGCAGATATTGTAGTTCTAAATGACCCAGCTCCTGTGATCGGATCTGTACCGGGAGAGGTACACGGATGCCGGGATTTTTGCAGGAAAACTCCGTGAAAGTGGCAATATCCTCGAGAGGATTTTTGATCGGAATCCTGTAAGTAACCCGGCTTCGAACGGTGGTCTGCAAAGGCGGAATAGAGGAATCCTCTAGGCTTTCCATAGCCTTGATGTTCAGCGTGTAAAAAAGCTTTTCTTGCGTTTGCGGATTCGTCATGCGCACAACAATGCGGACAGAGCCTACTTTCAAAGAAAAGAAGCTTAACTTGTATTTCCGCTCAACAAGCGGCGGAACATCGAGAGTTGGAGGACCCCAAATACGCATTGAATTATCCTTCGAGTCAGATTCGATTTGCACAGCGAAGCGCTGATAAGTGTTCAACCAGTTCTTGACTACGAGATCTTGAACAAAAAGCTTCTTGCTCGGCGTAGAAGCCTCAATATGGTTCTCAGCATCCGCGCGCTGCGAGACACCTTGAAGCTGGAAGCAAACAGCCTCACCGTTCGGCAGCGGGAAGAGTAGCGTGCCTTTGTGGAAGCGCTCGGGCAGCTCACCCGTGAGGCTGCTGGGTGTTGCCGCACTGCCATCCTCGCGCGAGCTTGGCCGAGAAGATACCTGCGACCCACTGGACGTAGCAGGTTTTGTACCACTTTTCGATTTACTCTTCTTGTCATCTTTACTGCCGTCTTTGATATCGATGGTGCAAGCAGTAGGTGAATACGTAATTTGATAATCGACCGAACTATTCGCAGGTACAAGCATAGAGTGCGCGCCGGAGAAGTACTGGCCTTGCAGGACGGGCTCTAGCACCCATCGGTTATTGGTGCTGTTTGTGATGGTCACAGGCTTGACACAGCTCTGTCTCACTTTAGTCTGAAACTCCACCAGTTTTGCATCGGCAACCGGCACAGGGACGCACACACCAGAGAGGGAGATAGATACTCCCTCTGCAGGCGCCCCATCGATAAAGCATTGCAGTTTGTTGACACGCACGTCGGGATGGGGTTCTTTGGGGTGAAATATAATTTCGAAGTTGGTACTATGGTGCGGAGGCAGCACGCCGGAGATTGGAGATAGCGTGAAGTTGTTTTCCAGCACCGCTGTAGCCCACTCGAAACGTACCGCGGTGCCTCCGGAGTTGGACAGATGAATTTTGCGAGCCATCGATGCCCCCGCAACCACGTTGCCGAATACCACTTTATCGTTACTGAGATGAATCGCCATACCCTGACACGAGGCCGTTATAGTGGCCACGCGCTGTTCGATACCTTCCGAAACCACCACAACGTCGCGCACGTAAGTGTCCAGTGTAGTCTGCGGGTAGAACTGTACGTCGAAAACCATGCGTTCTTTTCGCCGCACCACATGCAGCACCTCCGCCTCCGGGTTCAGCGAAAGTGCGGCATCCTGTGATTCAATCATAGCACTGGTGGATGCGTTCTGGTTGCTGCCCATCAGTATCGACGGGCGCAAAAAGAGCGCGAGCTGCACATCTTTCTTGCTGTTGTTGGCCAATACGAGCTGCTGGGAAACTTGCTGGTTGATGTTGACGTATTCGAACAGAATGTTGCCATGAGACGGGGTGACCAGAGCCAACTTGAGCGGCACACCCTCACCGCTTACAGCAATTATCACATTATACAGCCCGTTGACCTCAAACGGAATGTTTTCACTATAGACTTTCATTTCGGAGGGTGAGAAGCTGATGGGGACATCGATGCTGCCTCCGTTTGGAGCCAACACGGTTGGCGTGAACTCAGCATCGAAGAAGTTGGTTTTGGAGAACAAACAATCTAAAGCGACGTGGTTCTTGGCCTCAACGTTTGTAATGCGCAGTACAGAAGTAACAGGATGTACATTCTGGCGACCCAAAGATAGCTTGCGGTCATGAATAAAACACTTGCCAAAGTCGTACTTGAGAAAGCTGAAATCAAGAGCCGGCTTGCGACCACGGCCAGACAGTTCGAACGAGTATTTCATGGTATTGGCAATCGTGCAGGCTGCCAGGAGGCTATCCAAGGCAGCCTCCACCTTGGTATGAAAGGTGACATCACACACGGCCCTGCCTGCCTGCATGACATTTCCCGCCAAGGGAGTGATGGTTACAAAGCGGTTAACCGGCAGATTCCATTGGAAATCAAACGCGAAGCTGCCAGTATTATTTATAATGATTTGTTTGCAGCGGCGCTCATGAATGTGCACTGATCCGAATTCCAGAGCGTTGACGCCATTTGGACGAAGAGGCACTGAGAAGTGGCTGTCTTTTTCCTCGAGCAACTCCAAGTGCGGCTTGATGGCGTACCCTTCTCCTTTGACATTAAGAAACAATGGGACAGATTTCTTTTTGACGGCAATTTCCATATTCCAGTTAAATTGTCGCTCCACCAGAGGAGTAAAGAAAATGTTGATTGGCAAGGTGCTCTCCGGGCCGACCACCCCTGAAGACGGGGTCATCTTCAGTTTCACCGCCCCCTCTTCGTTGAACGCAGACAATGCCGCAGGGTCAACAGAAAAACTGAACGGGAGATGCTCCGAGTTCTTGAGATAAATAACCTGTTTGGCTGTCCGGTTGAGAATATTTGCGTGGAAGTTGATGTGAGCAGTATTCAGAACCACTTCTGGCTCGGCCACCGATCCCACCAGAAGGACGGGCATCTCAATGTTATGTTGAGGAATCACAAAACGCCAAAACGATTCCACCAAGTCGTTTATATCTGGCGTGAATTCAAAGACCATCTCAAACTTTCGTCCGCTTTCCACCATGCCCTTCTGAGTCAGGCAACGGAAAGGATGACGCGGACCGGGAGGATTCTTGCCCTGATAGGACGGAAGGTTGCCAGGGTCTTCGCATATAAACTCGAACCCGTAGTGCACATTGGTCGGGTTCTGAATGTAGAATCGCCTAGTATTGCGGACGCTCGTGCCAAGAGATTTGAATTCGATAACTTTGTAAGACATATCCAAGGGACCCACACGCCCATTCGGCCCGGGCATGTCATCGCGACGACGGTGAGAAAGGAGATAATCAGATTGGGTAAGTTCAAAATGACAAGTTGGGCGCTGACCTTCGGATTTAACCGAAATAGTGGGAGGGCTGAGGTTGTCGGCAAGATTGGCAATTTGGGCTGTAAAAGTTGTGTGATATCTAATTGAATCCCCAGGAGAGAAACTAAGTTTAAACTCAGCGGTTTCGTTCGGAGGGATCAGCCCTGATGTGGGCTCTAACAAAAAGGGCTGCTCAAGCTCCATGTCTTCGTCGCGCTCAGGTTCGGCTCGATGGGACTTGGCTTCCCATCTATATGCCAGCGCTATCGAGCTGGTGTTAACAAATGGAAATTTGAACACACGCACTTGATACATCATTGTGGGACGGAAGATGATCTCGGAATGAGTAAGTTCATAGCGGCATTTATCGGCGGTTACACTGACACGAACTGAGACCTCAGTTTCTTTGCTGCCCACACGATCATGCATCGGTTCAGGAGCTGTCTCAATCACCTGAACCATTTCGTCATCACCTGGCATTGCAATGTCGACAGGTTCATCGTCTTTCTCTTCAACCACCACTTTCCCACCCACCTTCTTTTCAATTTTTTTTCTTGCCAGGGCGCGTGGGAGGTCGGTCACCATCCTCTTTGGCCTTCTCTAGCCGGAGTTGTTTGCCAAGCACGAACTTCGCTACTTTCAAGGAGTCATCCCAGTCGATAGCCTTAAGATCTTCCTCCTGTCCAGCATCTTCCTCACGAGACTTTTCAAAGATATCATCCTCATCTTCACTTTGCTGATTCCTATCCCCTGCCTTGCCGGGTTTCTTAGACGACTCCTTTTTCGTCTTCTTGTTGGCAGACTTTTTGTCGGCTTTGCCCTTCTTTTCTTCTTTACTCCGATTCTCAATTTCGCTGCGCGTCAGATACTGAATAGGATAACAAGTACAACGCAGCGGTACCATAGAATACTTGACAGACTTATCACTGGAGAAAGTAACGGTGATGGTTTTGGATGATTTCGGCTGCAGGTGCCCTTGAGAAGGGGAAAACACCAGTCTGGATTCTCCGCCATCGAAATCACCTTTATCACCTTTCTTCGGTTTGCTGGTTTTGGCTTTTGCCTTGCTACCCTTCCCGGTCGCATCCACCGAGAATGTCTGCCATTGAAATTTGTAATTTGTTGTGGAATGGTTCACAATTGTAAAGGAACGAGTGGTCTCTGAACTTACAGTGACATCACCGAAGTTAATCTCTGGAGAAGTATCGTCCGAGCTCAAGACTGAACCAGAAGGAGTCAAGGAGCGGTCAGCCGCAATAATATTCGAAGGCATATCAATGCCCTCGACAGTCACATCTTCGGTATAGCTGGTGCCTTTTAGTAAGAAATTTGTGACCTCGAATGGGTTGTCCAACACACTCATCTTGAGCTCACATGAATGACTTCCCACGGTGGTCGGTCTAAAGTTGACATCGAATTGATGCACCTGGCCAGGATCAATAGTTATCATTTTTCCTTGCCCACTAAATGAAAAAGTTCCAGTGCTCTGGACATCAAAGCGCGCAGTGGATGGTACAATGCCTTCATTCTTTACAACAATAGGAAGCGTGTATGAACGAGGTCGACTGGTATCACAGAATAGCTGCGGGAACTCTAACAAGGGGCAGGCGCGGTCCGGATCCATTGTGCGCGGTTGCAAGACAGTCAGATGGGGGAGGGTACCTTCACCTCGAAGTTCAAAGGTAAGGATATTAGTATTCGGATCTGAGCCACCCACCACAACCGCTTCAAAAATGGCGCTATGCGACTCAAGACTTGTCGGATTGAAGGTCACTGTGGCGTTGCGATGCTCGTGGCTCGGAATCAAAAGCGATTCAGGCTCCACCGTGAATGGGAGATAGGCCTTGACTGGAGCAGAGCCTTTCGATTCCTTCTTATCCTTGCCACCTTTCGCGGCTGCTTTCGCGGCTTTTTTATCATCTTTTTCAGACGAGGGGACGGGAAAGCCAGGCATTTTGATGCGAAGGTCTACTTTGCAAGGGATTTTGAATGGGTTCTTGATCTGAAAACGTTCCACCAGACTGGCATCGGGTTTGGCCGCGATAACAGGCATGAATTGGAATACTCGGTCCCCAATCGCAAAGTGATTTTGGGCCTTGGCATTTGGATCCAACCTCACCCGCACCGACTGCTCTTCAAAAATAGTGCCCCAACTCGTGCAGTCAATTCCAGGGCTGCAACTCTCACCGGTGAGTTCGTAGACGCGAATAGGGTCATTCGCCTCGTCGCGCTGCTCAATGACGATTTCCAGACAGTCCGCAACTTTACCACTATTACCTGCCAGCATTTTAACAGACAAGTCAGCTGACTGGCCTTTTTCAATGGTTCCAGTGCAGGGAAAAATGGTGAAGCAGCCCACAGAGAGCTCGTCAGGGATGTCAAATACGGAATCACCCTTGCCACGCTTACCCTTGCTGGTCTTCGTAGCAGCTTTTTTACTTGCGGGTTTAGCTTTTACCTCCACTTTTTTAGGCTCCACTTTCTTAGGCGCGGCTTTCTTTGCCCCTTTAGCCTCCTTTCCTCCCTTTCGAATAACAGGCGTTTTCTTCGCAAGGTTCTTCGCAGCTTCCTCCTCCTTCTCTTTAGCTTTAGCCTCGAGGTATTCTTTTGTCAACACCGTGTTAGCCCGAGAGTACGGGTGTTGCGGATCGGCGGGAAAGATGCGGTAAGTAAACTCAAACTCGCCTTCATTCATAATCTTGATTTTCCGCGCTTGGCTCGTACCCTTCTCCAAAGGCCCAAAGGCCACACTGTTGGGAGGAATGATGCGATACTTGGAAAACACACTTTGACAACTGATCAAGAGAGGAAGAGATTTGACCAGACTGTCCGAGCCGGCTTCAACCAACTGTAGCCGAATATTGCCGTTCTGAACAAAGCTTTCTTCCTTCGTGGTTTGCACGGTGACGCTAATCACATGCTCTTCCTTTTCCAAATGCCCATCCCGAGGTTCGATGTTGATGATGTCGAACATTTTCGCCATACGGGGAGCTGTCACAAACTGGTACTTTACGTCATACTTTCCAACGTTGTTGATAGTAAATTCGCGGGTAACTTCCTGACCAACACGAACAGTACCAAAATCCAAGCCTATATCGGGCACATCGACTATGACGTCGAGCTTGAAGGCCTCTGCTTGAATTGTCAAAGTCTTCTCGTCGACCATTCCCAGGACTTCCTCGGTATCGAAGACCTGCAAAGAGACTGTGTGGTTATAGATGTTTTCATCCATAGCATTAAATTGCACAGAAATTGGGATAGAAAGGCCAGCAGCGAGAACGCCTTGATTTGGAGTAATATTAAATTGTGTGCCCAACGCTTCCAAGCCATCCAATTTCCACATAGCAGCAACGCTAGAAGTATTTGAAAGATTCACAATCTTAGTTTCGGATCGAGACTGCAACAAGCGTTCAAACACAATCTCGAATGAGCTAAGATCAAGCACCGGCCGAGCGCCACTACATCGGAGCGGGAAAACAATTGGAATAGGATTGTCTTGGATGGAACAAACCAGGGCATCTTCGAAATCACCGACCTCTTGGGGAAAAGCCCAAACTGTAACATCGCGACTTTCGTCGATTTGCAGCTCCAGGTCCTCGGGCTCTACAGAGAAAACAAGCCGTGTCTTCAACTCCTCTTGACGACGAAGCATCTCCTCTTCCTGAGCCGCCTTGGCTGCATCTTGGCCTTTTCCAGCGGTTTTGGCTTTCTTCTTTGTATCGTCCTTCTTGGTGGATTTCTTTTCCACCTTTTTTGGAGCTGCTACTCCTTTTTTGTCTTTGCCTCCTCCTTTATCTGTCTTTAAATCCACAGCTGTATCAGTCTTGATACTATTGACTGCATCACGCAGGGCAAAGTCCACGCGCACAGGGAATGGCGCGACGTTACTGATACGAAACACGGTCGCGTAAGTCTTGCGGAGAAACTTCTGTAATGCTTTTTGTTTCTTGACTTCCGCGGGGGAAAGCGCTGCGTGAAAAATAGGCGATGGCTCTTCAATATTGTCCACCACAGACATACGAGATAAATTCCCATCGCCCCCCTTCGCCCCGTCCTCGCCAGAAACTTGAGGAGGAAAAAGAAGGCGACTATCTGGATTACGCCCTTTGAGCAAAGCTCCAAACTCGAACACTCCTTCGGATTGAATCCACATTCGTGACAGTCCATTCTTTCGCATTTTTGTGCGCCGCATGAAGACTGACCGCGGATCGCGAGCGATCTCCGGTGCCGCACAGACGCCACGGAGCTGCAGAGACACCGCAGGAACATGAGGGGCTGAGTCCTGGATCTCAAAGTCCATGCTAAAGCTATACACACCAGTCTCGGGACTGTGAAATTGAATCAACAAGGTAGTTTCACTCATAGGAGGAAGGCTCCAGCGGGTGACGTTGAGGGGCTCGTAAACAACCTCAGTGCGCGTTTGCAGGGGCTTAATGACCTCGGATGGCGTCGGAGCTCGCTCGGTGCCTTTCTTAGTATCTTTCTTGGAAGGCGCCTTCTTCTTTTCATCCTTCTCGGGCTCCTCATCTTCGGTTTCAACTGGCACAATTTTTTCAACCCGCTGTACGAGGTAGAAGCCTTTAATTGGGGGTCTAGCCTTCCTCTTCTTGGGTTGTGGGTACAAATGGAATATTTTTGGTGGGGGAACCCAGGATTGATCCTTTTGTTGTGCATTTTCCTCGACAAAAAAAGGTTGTTGGATCCAAGAAATTGCCATAGTTTTGATGTGATCATGAGAATCAAGAGAGTTAAAGCGATGTGCTTTTACCCACTTAAACGAACTTTTGGGAAGCTCGACATTGAGAATGTCATTGACCAAATTGATGTGATCTGCAGCAGGCTGATTTTCGTCATGTTTTTCAGAACGCTCCGACTCCTCGTCAGCAATGTCCGGCAGTACAGGCTGAGCATACTTGATTTTCACGGCGGCCAGAACATTTACAACTTTATCTGTGGAGATAGGGTCCCCGCCACTCTTGTTGCTAGATACACTTGAAGCATCTTTCTCGTGCAGCAAAGCAGGGGTTGCACTGTTGCGGCCACTTCTTGGGGCATCGTCGTCTTCGCTGGTACTAAAGAACAAGACAATGCGATCCAGATCCGTACTCTGCAAGGTTTCCAGCATTGCCTCGGCTTTTTCTCTGGCAGCATATGCAGGATAAACCTCGTCATATGCTGCGCGCTTAGCATCGTTGAGTTTTTCTCGCTCTTTTTGAGAGATAGGTTTAAAGCGTTTCAGTGCAGCGGACTGCGGCTCGGCAATAATTGCTTTGCACTTTTCTTCCAGCTGAGCAATTCGAAGCCGAGCATCGCTTTCAGATGAATGAAGAATTATAACATGCAAATTATTATCACGAAAACGGGATGTAGCTTGGAATGCATCTTTTAGGGCGCGTGCAGCATATCTATGCTCGACATACGAATTTTGCAATCCATCAATGATAATACCTTTCTCAAAAATAGCTCCGTCGTCACGCATGATATACATTTGGATAATTCGGCTGAGTAAACTCACATCCAAAGAGCCGAGGAGGCTCAGACTGACTTCCTCTTCTCCCTTGGACTTCTCACCCGCCTTCCCTTTCGCTTTTTTCTCTTTCTTCGAAGCTTTTTTAGGAGCGCTATCTTTTTGTTTTTTTTTATCTTTCGCTTTCAATTCCTCAAGCTTCTTTTGCTCCTCTCTGAATGAATTCAATTTGGTTTGTAAATCTTTTGCCAGAGCTTTCTCCTCAGGAGAAATATGAGGGTCTTCGACTACTTTTACTTCTTCGACCTTAACTTCGCCCTTCTTACCAGCTTTCGCGGGTTTTGCAGATTTTTTCTCGTCCGGTTCGTCAACCTCTTCTTCCAGGAGATTGGTAAAATATTTTACCATAGTATCCAAGTCGCAGATAGAGTCCGCAATACCAAATTTCTCGCCAATAGAGGTAGCAAGTGTTGTTTGTCCAGAAAATGGCGGACCATAGATCAAGATATTAATTGGAGTAGTTTCCTCAGCCACTTTCCGAGCCTCTTCAAGCGCAGCGCCTACGCCTTCCAATTTTCCGACTCCACCATCTGGTCTTTTGCTATCCCCCTCCTTCTCTTTTTCCTTGTTTTTC
>Ga0255259_1000081_pt1 | contig 10040 bp, 2 predicted proteins | sample LawtaT_13_FD_189964 | JGI IMG/M metagenome (GOLD analysis project Ga0255259, IMG submission 189964) | Metatranscriptome of freshwater microbial communities from St. Lawrence River, New York, United States - Law_Yuk_RepB_8d (Metagenome... | ecosystem: Environmental > Aquatic > Freshwater > River ... | reverse complement strand
GCTTGGACGCAAGCACTGAGCGGGCGAGCCAGTCACCCAGGTCCGAGGCCTTCTGAACGCCCCAAGCGACTAGTGGATCAGATTCATTAACCACCGCTGCGGGCTTGTCGTTTTTGCCATCCAACGCAAGCAGATACAGTGTCCGCGAAGCCAAGGGGTCGACGGAGGCCGAAGCGCCTGCAGACAAGGGCGACAAGGACACGACGGGGTGGGTTGCGGGATCGGGGTGCGAAGGAGGCGGCCGTTTGGTAAACCAGCCCCAAGTGGCGTACGCGAGCGAGCACACTGGAGGTTGAGAAATCGAGGCGCCGTCGCTACCAGGACTTGACAACGGCGTCGGTTTCTGAGTGGCTTTTGGAACACTATCCTTGAGCGCTATTGCCACAGCAGGAACTTTGGCAGGGAGAGAGAGCAAAGCAAGGAGTCCTTGTTCATGTAGAAATGCCTCTGCATGTTTCCAGCTGCGCGTGAGCAAAGAAAGTAGAGAAACAGCGAACTCCACCGCGGGTCCGTGGGAAGCAAATGGACTATGCAGCAGCCGCATACTCAGCTTAAATATATCGGCCAGGTAACTGGACTTGAGCGAATCCGCAGGTTCCTGTGCATCATTTATTGGTGCCGCCGACAAGAACTAGAGCAGCCGAAGCAAAAGCGATAAGACAGGCAACAACACGCGCTGCAGCTCACTTAACACTGCGTCACTCGCGCTGAGAGTCGCGGCGGCCGAGCACAGGCCACAAACGGCACCGATGGGTGGAGCAAAAGCAGAATGGTCCGCAGAAGCGGCTTCAGGTGCGACGTGAGTTGCAATAAAAGTGCGCGCAGCAGCCGGCACGGCGGTGCCCAACGAAAGACACTGATGCGCCGTTGTCAACAGCCAGGGCAGTAGCGATAGCAGCAAGCGCGGAGCCTCCGGACTCAAGGCGGATGTGCACCTTGGTTCAACATCCTTGTCTTTCATGTGTTTGCTACTCCGACGAGACAAAGAACCGGTGCCTTCCTCAGAGGGCTGCACCTCTACATGGTGCTCGTGAAAACCGAGTAAAACGGTCAGAACTTGAAGTTGCATATGCGCGGCGTCCATCCGTAGCAGTAGCCGCGAAACGGCGTCGGAGTTTGGATGGACCACTGTTGTGTGGCAGGAGGCATCACTCCGATCTGATAAAGCTCGTTCGGAGACATAATGGGTGGGAGTGAAGAGGCAATTCACAAGCGCCGATGCCCACAGTTGCGTGGAGTGTGAGAGCGAAAGTTCGGATGGCACCCACTGAGGAAATGGGGATTGATCTGGGAATATCGAAAAATTTATCACTGAGCGAGCTACGGCATTGAGAATTGCGAACCGTTCCGCATCGTTCTCTAACCCGCGTTGTGTGGCCAGAAGTGAAAAGATGTCGCAAATATGCATGATATTGCTTTCTTGCACGCCTCCAGGGCTCAGCAACTGCGTGCGAGCAGCCGTCGCCAAGGCTGCGTTCCAATTGTCGGTAGGCTCGGCCACGCCGGGCAACTCCACGAGGACTTGTTCGCGGCGCAGCAATCGACCATAGGTAAGTGAGTACAGCAACGGGTTTACCACTACATCAAGCAATGCATTGTCACGCAGCGCGCTGAAAAGCCCGCCGAAGGGCACGTTGCTTGAGCTATCGGCTTCGACGACGGCCAGACGCTCTCCGACAAATCGATCCTGCAGCGTCGTCTCATCCGAGTCCGCAGCGTTCGAAGAGATCGCGCCAATGGAACCTGCGGCCTCAAGGACCGGGGTCGTGTTCGGAGGCGGTGGCGTTTGAAAAGATGGTCGAGTCAATAAGTTTTCCGACCCTAACACGACGCCGCAATCGTTCAGGTATTCATTGATGATGCCAGTAATAATCGCCGCAGCATTGAGTTTACCTTCCCTTTGCTGTGAGCGTATGGGTGGACCCAGCCCCGGCAAGTTGATATTTTCCCCCCAAATTCCCGCGGCTGCAAGTGCGAGGTCCAAGGATTTGCTGAAAGCGTGGCGTTGCCGGTTGGCAAGGTAAGCCTTGCGTTTCTGGCTTTTGACATGGAGGCGAAAGCGCCGGCCAAACTCACGTACCTCGCACTTGAGCAATGCACGCAGCAATTTAAGCGCGCCTGTAACAAAATTCTCGGGCATCATCCACAACAAGCCAAATGCATTCTCTTGAAATCCAGCGTCGCCTGCCACACGTGGTTTTGGCGGAGGCGCACAACCCTTGAGAACGAACGTCTCTACGTCCGCGTGCTGCGGCCATTGCAAAGTACACAGCAGAGCTAAAGCCATGCGACCATCAGCGTTGAGAGAGCTGGTCTCCAGATTCAGGTCTGCGTCACAATAATGTAGCAGCAGCTTGCCTATCTCTGCAAACACTTGGTGCGCGTGCTCGAGACTCGCCAAGGCCCTCGCACGCACGTGCACACCCGGCAGTGCGCGCAAATCCAGCGAGGTGTAAGAAGGGGATTGGGCGGATGGTCGGGGGTCGGAAGAAGGTGACGAGCTAGCGAGAGCCGGTGCGAGGCTGGGCCTTGGGAGAAACAGAGCTGATTGCTGCTGCACGAATGAGATGCACCAGCGCAGCGCATCCGCCATAAATGCACCACCCTTCCCGGGTCCGAAAGCCAAGTCGAAATGCACAATGTTTCTCAGCCCCTGCACCACCGTCTGGCCTGCATTATCAATGCCTCCATCCTCGTCCGGGCGCATGGAGTTGCGGTCGCTTCGGCCGGATGGTTCATGGGAAGCTGACTGGTTGATTAAATCGTCGTATCCCATCGGTGCGAATTGACCAGCCGGGGGCGGCTGGGTCGGTGCTTCCGCAGCAGGCAGAGCGCTGACGTTATCTGTAACTGGGAGTTCGCGCGCACTGCTTCTTCCAGAGACTGTTCGCGCCAGCATTCGCTCCCACGTAGGGATTGTCAGGCGAATTGCTCTCGGAGGCGCCGCGGAGCGCTGATGTGCTTCTGCGCCTCGCTGATCAGCCTCCGGCAAGTCGTCGAAAAGAGCACGCAGCGCTGCGTCATGGAGCCCAGCCCCCTGGATGCCCCCTGGCCCATGCTGGGGCGGGACACTGGGCGGCGCTCCACCAGCCCCTACCCTGGCCCTGCCTCTGGGCTGCAGCGCCACTTCTCCACGCCAGCTGGCCAGGGCGCGCAGATATATCCCTTCTAAATCCACAGCAGAATTCTCTTCAGGGGTCGGCATCGCCGATATCACTTCCGGCATATTGGAGGGAGGGGTTGGTGGATTCGGAACTTCCGCTGTTCCTGCCCTGCCTTGTTGATTTGCAAAGGTAACCGCGACAGGAACGGCCCTATGCGTGTCCTCGAGTCGCGCTCGGTCTGCGTGGGCAGGCTCGCTACGGTGGCGCCGAGGAGACCTCGTTCGAGACGACAAGGAAGAGCCGCGGCCGCGGGCTACTCGGCCCAACTCTGCATCTTTGCGAGAAGCAGCGGCAACTTCGCTGAGCATATCTAACTGTTTGCGTTGCGTATGAATCAGCAACTGGAGCTTCTTAAGCCGGTCCAGCGTATCAAAACACAATCGATCCAAAGCCACGCCTTGTGCTATAGCATCTGCATTGGGACTGGCGTGTGGGGTTGCTTCCATAAGCTCCAGATGTTCTGCTCGACTGTCCTGTCCCAGAACCTGCCTCAACGCTGGGCAGGCTTGAAATCCACTCTCGAGGATGGACACCAACCGACATGGGGCAACGAATGAACTCAATTGACTTTCCTGCGGATACTCCACGGGCGGGGGCGGGTTTGGGAGGTCGCACAGCTCACGCTGAGTTGGATTCTTATCAGCAAGTTGGCAATCGACCTCATCAACTTTATGTGCCAGAGGTCCGCTGGGCGGACAAGGCATTCCAAGCAGCTGCAGGATGGAGCAGGTGCGTGGCCGCGTATACAGCTGCACGAACGCACTGCTGCCCGCGCCCAATTCAATCCGGTCGTCGGTTGACCTCGACGTCGAAACATCGCAGAGGTCGGCGCGCGGAGCCGCCAAGCCATTAAACATGCTTTCATCGAATACTTGTCGCAACAGCTGCCCCAAATGATCATAGCCCGCGCAAGGCAAGTGAGCTATCGAGACGGAAGGGAGGTTCGGCCCTGCAGAAAGCAGCTCTGCGAGGCGATGCGCATGCCACGCGGAGGACCGCAGGGAAGGTTCGGCGGTTGGCCCCGGAGGATTGCTGACAATTTTCAGCAAACCCCTAGCGTCCTCAACTCGGTCGGCAGAGGCACTGAATGTACCCGACAAGATCACTTTAAACTTGAACGAGGGGTTTCCTTTGGTGTCTTTCTTTAGCGTTAGCACGTCGCCATCCTGAAGGTCATAGAACTCATTCCACTTTAACTTTATGTTATTCACCCACGTGCCGTTGGTGCTTTCATCCACAATTAAAACGCGCGAGCTCTGCGGTTTGCGCACCAAGCGGCAGTGCAAGCGACTGAGGCCCTTGGAGTCACTTGTGAGCGACGAAAGCATGATATGAGCGTCCTCAGAAAGCCCCAGCTTCACCTCCGACCCACGCAAGGACAAATCATGCGCAGCGGCGGCGACAGTGGTCGTTGGTTGGAGGAGAACGAGCTTCCCCCAGCGCGCGAGAAGTGGGGTCGGCACTGCAAAGACCGCACCGGCTCCTAGGGCCGACAGCGTTTTGAGTAAGTTCGTGACGTGTTTGGAAAGCTGCTGCAGCCGGTGATCCACACTATTAAACGACCATGCCCATGTTTTCTCAAGCTTGGGCTTCTCCGTTTCACAGCGACACCACGCGAACGGGGTCCCACTTGGGGTCGGGGCAATGGCGTGGCCGACAAGAGCAGGTTCGAGGTTGATGGATTTCGATCCCGATTGCTCGGGTTGTATTTGCCCAGCGATGGTCGACGGCCACAGGCGCGAATCGTGGGCTTTCTGGTCGAGAAACGTCCACGCTTTCAGCGCTCCCAAAGTGCTACTGACGCTCTGCGTGCGTGCCTTGACCTGCACTAGCATATGCAAAGACGACGAAAACAGCGTGCCCCAGCAGTAGCACGTGGAATTTAAATCTAGCCCGCACACCAGCGCTGTGTGGCCGCGCACGCCGGCCCCGCCCCAGGACGAGAGACAGGATTGACAGCAGTCCCAATCGCACTTGCGACAGCCACTCATAGGAGATCCTTTGGTTTGCCAGCCCCCGCACATATCGCATGTGAAATGTTCGGTCGAAGTCACAAAAGCTTCAAGAAGATGATCCACGGGGCAACGCGCGAGAGTGTCCGCGGCGGGGTTTGAGGGCGAGGGGACCTTGCCAGGAGCCCAGTCGGTTTGCCGACCGACGACGAGGCCTGAGCCGTACACAACGCCTTGGCAGCACGTGGAGACCGATGGCATGAAGTCTTCGGAATTCGCCACGTGGTGCACTTCTTTGCTTTATTTTGTCATTAGGCGGTCCATTACAGACACAAGCCATTGCAGCGTCGACAATGCACACAGCTCCCGCGCCAATAACTCGTTGTCGAACTGAGACTTGGCCTCTTGGGACGCAATGGCTGAGTTTTTGGGGGTCAGCGAGGCAAGGGAGTCAGTCGAAGTCGGCGAACCCATGATACCACTGTGATGCTGACGATCCCTTGGAAGGCTGGCCTCTAGCAAGAACCGATGTTCGCGAAAGCGAGCATGGCCTGTGATTTCTACCAGAAGCGTGTACAGGGCCACCAGCACCGCCCGAAGCACATGGTGCTGGGAGCTATTGCCAGCCCACAGGGACTCCTCGGGTATGTCGGATTGCCGGGACAAAGCGCGCTGTGCGGGAAAAGGATGCTGGATCACGGGTTCGTTTCGCTGGGACTCGTTTTCATCTGCGCTTGCGATGGCCCCTCTGTTTAATCGCGGGGGCGGGGGCGGGGGCTGGTCAAAAAAACCCCATGCATTTACGTTGAAGTCTGGCGGCCTGCTGGGAGGCAGAGCCGAAATCGGAGCGCGCTCGGCGTCAGTAGCTTGATGAGGTCCATTGGGTAGATTCAATGACATATTGAAGCGATGGGTATTTCGTTGGCGAGTAATGGGTACAGCATTCCCAGCATGAGGCGTTTTCAGCCTAAGCAAGGAAATCAACGGAGATATCAGAGCAAGGGAACTCTGCGAAGAGTGCCGGAGCAAAGACGCTTCGCGCACGGCCTCAATTAGATAGGCGCGGTGCTGAAACAAATGTGGGGGCCCGGCCCGAGCAAGCTCCCTTGCGGAGTCCTGGTTCAGCGGCTTGCCGTTTAGCAGTCCACACAACAGCGGCTCTGAGTTGCGCAGCACTGCGAGGCGAATGATGGCTTCGATGCCGCCGAGGGACACAAACTCGATTCGCATATTATCCATTGATAAAAATACCTCAATAAACTTGGTGGCATTGTACAGCTTCCAGCTCATCAGTGGAATGTTCATCTGTTCAAATGTATCCTCATCGCTAAGTGGTCCTTTCTCCGCGACAGCACGTGCGGCTGCCTTCGCTACGGCAGTGACAGCTTGCTGATGGAACTCATTCAACAACGCCACGATAAAGTGACTGCCCACGAGTTGACGCGGGTTGATGACATGTGAACAGTGCCGAACATGTTCCACGGGTTGGGGACTTTTCAAAAAATCGATAGGGGGCAGCGTCGTTGTTCCAGCCAGCTGGGCCTCCAGCCTGACCACCTCCTTTTGAAGCAACATACGCTTGAACTCTAGCTTGTGTTCTCGTAAACTTGTTGTTGCCTCCACAGGGCACCGCTGAAGGTTATGAGGTCGCTCCTGACTGATTATTTGCATGAGCTTGAGGGCAGGGTCGTGCTGAATGTAGTCGATGACATCCAGTAGAGACTCTGCAAAGGCCGACAACGAACCGTTGTCGGTGGATATACGCAAGGGGACGGACTCAGCTCCGGTCTCTGAAATAGCAGGCAAGTTCGCAGGCTTCATGAAACTCAAACTTATGCGCGGGTCCGACGAGCTCATCAAGGCGAACAACAAGCGAAAGGGATCATACGCCCAAATCAAAGGAATGAAATCGGGAAAAGTTAAGAGGGAGGAAATAGTATTGACAATTCCTGCGAACAGTACGGGTGGTTTCACTTCGATGCGCCGGTTCATCTTCTTCCTGGCAAAGGAGCCTCGAAGAGCTCGCGTGCTGTCCAGCTTTGCATCTGTCTCACTAGTGGTCTTACCATCAACGACATCGCCTGCGTCGCTCTCAACGTCAAGACCAAGCCCTGCATCGTGCTGGGATAGCAAGCTTGTCTGAAAAGAACGACGAGGCAATTCCCTGTGCTTGGGCGGGGCTGAATATGTTATCCTCAGGTTAGCAGGGGCCGTCATATCCAGCGTTCTGCCGAGGCGATAGGCAAAAGTAGCCAATAGATTTTCCGAGAGGGACGCAAGAAACGCAGTCGTCGCTACAGGGTGTATTGCCGAGCGATTCGCCGCATCTGAAGCACTGTTCAATGCGATTGCTTGCAGAAGAGAGGTCGAAGAGAGATAAAGACTGGCAGCAAAGTGTCTTGAGCACTCAAATGACGATTGAGAGCTTGAACTGGAATCGACGTCCATCGGAGATTCCCGCCCAAGAAGTGATTCGTTGTGAATGGTGCGCGCGCACGCCTTGAATACAGTCGCCAATGCCTGGCCAAGGAGGCTGTGGTCGAAAAAGCGGAAGTGCCGGATCTCAGAAGGATCTTTCGTCCGTTTGAAGTCGATATAGCGACCGAGAAATGCCGTGAGAGTTGCCACATGGAAGCACACGTGGTCCTTGCTTGCAGAAGAAATAGACATTTGCTGCTTCATATCAATGGCCATTGCCTTACCCGAGCAGAACGAACTGCTAAGACGCGACTCATTGTGCCAAATTCGCCCCACAGAGGGACCGGGAAGAGACCACAATAAGAAACCACGCTCAACGGAAGCAATTTCCTGGCTACCCTCGGCATAGTCTGACAATGAAAACGCGTAGAGCGGACGAGACGGCGGCACAAACGAAGTAGCAGAGATAAAATGAGCCAGAATAGACTGGAACCCGCAATTGGGATTGGTCGAAAGAATATCATGGAACGCATAGTTACTGTCTGTCTTGAGGGCCAAGGCAGATGTAAGATTGAGAATTTCATTGGCAACTTCGATGATCCTGAAGCAACCTGACTGGATAAGCTTGATAATGGCCTGCAAGATCTCGCTTTTATTTTTCTTAAACCAATCAAAATCGCCTTTGTCGGCACGATTAGTCATCGCACATGCCAAGACCTGGATAATTGGAATGAGTGCGTCGAAGCGAAGAGCCATTCGAATATTGTCCTGCTGCTCCTGCTGCTGGTGAATTATTCTGTTTGGAGCAATTGCGGGGACTTGTAACCGCTGGGACAACTCCGCACAGGACATCAGCTCCGCGAAGAAGGAGGGAAGAATCCCGTCGGTAAAACGAGTGTTTTTCAAGTACGAAAAAGGTGATGATACACGTTTCAAAAATAAGAGAAGGATTTCCAGCGCTGTTGAGCGGAGCGCAAGCGGTATAAGCGACCCTGTCTCTGAGGACCTGGAACCTGCTAACACCTTCGATTCGCTTGACTCGGAAACACTTGCAGTGTCCCGATCAGCACTTCTCGTTAAGTCCGGCCCTTGGAGTTCTGGGTTTGCATGTGGGTTTGGGCGGCCGGACTGAGTTCGCTGCATCGGAGGATGGCCGAGGAGTTTGGAAAAAGAAGCAAGGACAGAGTCTGGATACGAGGCAACTTGGGCGAAACCTTGTTCGATGAGCTTCATCAACCCGGTGATAAAACCAGGGGCGAGAGGGTCAAAACCATGCCCAACTGGACGACCGGCCTCCCTTAATAACAACTCGCAAGCCAAGTACTTCAGCATGCAGTAGTCCAGACGCAGCTGGCGGTAAACAGGGTCATTTCCCATTAAACTCGCAGCAAACATGCAGTGGTGATGCAGTGATGCCATCGCATCGCGATTTGATAAAATCTCAGACACTCCAGGAGATTTTGAGACGGAGTCTACAATCCTGTTTGCAATGCACGCCAGAGGATGGGAACGGTTGACGCAAGCCGAAGGTTGCAGCTGCTCTGTGTTGGCCGCCGGATGACGTGGGGAGCCATCTTCGAACCTGCGCTTGCAAAGCTCAACAGCATCATTCTCCATCATTCTTGATGAAGGTCCAGTGGAGCAATTTTGAGTTCCTTTGATTGACAGTGTGCAGAGCAGCTGAAAAGTGAACATAGGGCCTGTGTTTTCACCGCTTGCTACTTGTGCTGTTGAAGGAAAGTAAGTTTGAGCTGTTGTTGGACACATGCCTTTTGCATAGACGCACTGGAAGGATGAAGTGAGCTCGGCCCACGAGAACAATGATGAAGGAAGGTTAACGCAAGCCAATGAAGTAGGAAACTGTGTTACTGGGCAGAGAAATTCTTCAGCCCAATATACAAGTGCATGGTTAAGGGCCGTCAAGTCGGTCGCAGGAACGTCCGAAAACACAGCAGGGCAAGCTTTACTTGTGGCAGACAGGCAAAACATTGTGGCGATAACAATTTGCACATGTGAAGATTTCAGGCAACGGATCAACTGCTGAAGCAAGCGGCTCTGCGGGGAGAGGGATGAATTAGGAACAGGAGCACGAACTGGATGTAGCCCAGGCTGAGAATCACTCCGACTGCGCGAGCCCAGCACAAACACCCGAGAGCAAATTTGCAAGACATATTCAAGAGGAGGCAAGGAGCTCTCGAGCATGTCCCCGTTTCCAACTTTGGAGTTACACCCAAAAGAAGTACAGTAGTAGGCATGGATATCGAGAGGATAATTTTCCAAGAGAGAAGCCAAACGTGAACAGCAAAGATCAAGCAAGTCGGGAGGGAGCCAATAAGTCGATGACAACTGAGTTTCTAACGCCGAAATGGTATCTGCTATGACACTATTTGGAGCTGCATGGAATTGTTCGACTGCGCTGGCCAATCCACATGGCGATTCCGCGGAGTCCATGTGCAAGCCAAAGCTCTAGATTTTCGAATCTCAGCCGAGCGGCGTGCGCTTTCTG
>Ga0255259_1000075_pt1 | contig 10507 bp, 5 predicted proteins | sample LawtaT_13_FD_189964 | JGI IMG/M metagenome (GOLD analysis project Ga0255259, IMG submission 189964) | Metatranscriptome of freshwater microbial communities from St. Lawrence River, New York, United States - Law_Yuk_RepB_8d (Metagenome... | ecosystem: Environmental > Aquatic > Freshwater > River ... | reverse complement strand
TTGTTCGTTCACTTCGGCCGAAACGGTCAATGTCCCAGGTTCTGGCGAACGGGCGGGGGGGCTTGAGTTGGGCAAGAGAGCGCTGCTGCCCTGGTCCGTCACCAATGCTGGATCAGAGTCAGGGTCCGCGAGCTGGCCTTGGACATTCGTTTCAGTTGGATGATCCGTCTGCGCGGATTTGGCGGCATCGTTTTGAAAAAGGTCCTCTTTGGGTTTCGCAGCACTTTCAGGCGTCCAGGTGCCGAAGTTGCGCTCTTGGGATTGATCCCAGAAGGTTCGGGCAAACTCCGGGCGTTGCTGTTTGCCGGCCAGCAGAGTATCGGACTTCCATTGCAATTTGTTGGTTTCTGCTGAATTCATTTCACAAATTGCAAATTTTGGATGGCGTTGAGCGGCTTTGACTTGGCTTGAAATCCATTCAAGCTCGGATATTGATGGTGGGTCTCAAGGGCTTTGTGGCTTTGGGCATGAAACCTCTGCAATATTCGCCGTCCGCTCTGAGCACCTCCAAAGAGGGGAGCCACCTGGATCTGAAGCCCATCAAATTGCAGCTGTATGGCGCAGCACGCAAATAAGTCATCTTCAAGTGTTCACATTTCCAGCAATCCGGTCCGCGACTGTCTGCTTGAACATCAGGCGGAGGCAAAGGTGCTTTGGTGGATGCTTTCATGTGTCAGGCTGAGCGAAGATGGCCGATCAACCTTGCAGGAGCTTGAGCACGGATTGTTGGTCCGTATTGGCCTGGGCCAAAACAGCGGTGGCCGCCTGTTGGATGATTTGCGTGCGGGCGAGTTCGCTGCTGGCCTTGGCAAAGTCGGCGTCTTCAATACGGCTGCGCGAAGCAGATGTGTTGATGGAAATATTGGTCAGGTTATCGATCGCGAAATTCAAGCGGTTGATTTTGGCACCCACATCGGCACGGAATTCATCCACATCGCCCAGGGCGGCGTCGATTTTGTCCAGAGCAGTTTGCGAGGCGACGTGGCTGGACACGTCCAGACCGGAAATCCCCAGTGTGGCTGACGTTAAATCTACAAACTCCACAGAAATGGTCGAGTCTTCGTTGTTGGCAATGCCCACCTGGAATGTTTTTGTTCCGCCTTGACCGTCCAGGATCGGCATATTGTTCCACTTGGTGTTTTTGGAAATGCGCGTGATTTCCGCTTCCAGTTCCACCATTTCCTTGTCCAGGGCCAGTCGGTCATTTTCGCTGTAGGTGTCATTGGCCGCTTGCACAGACAACTCGCGCATGCGTTGCAGCATGTTGGTGATTTCTTGGGTTGCGCCTTCGGCCGTCTGCAGCATTGAAATGCCGTCATTGGCGTTACGCACCGCCTGGTTCAGCCCCCGAATTTGGGACGTCATCTTGTTGCTGATGGCCAGGCCCGCTGCATCATCCGCTGCAGAGTTGATGCGCTTGCCTGTGGACAGTTGTTCCATGGCTTTGGCCACATCGCGGCCGTTGCGGGTCAGCGCATTTTGCGAAATCAATGACTTGATGTTGGTATTGATGACTGACATGCAGTAACTCCTGGTTTTAGGCTAACTTATCTGACTGACGGCTATTCATGACCGTACAGGGGTTTGTGTAGTGAAAAGCACAATGCGTGCCAGAAATTCACCGAGCCAAGGCCGGGCGAACGACGGAATCCCGTCAAGCGCCTGCGGTGCCCGTTTTTTTCACATGAGAAGACGAGGTCAGCATGTCGTCGACAAATTGCTGCAGATCCGTGGAAGACGGATGCTGGCGCAATGCTTGTTGCGCAACCGAAAGGGCACTTTGGTGTTGACCTTCGCAGCGCAAAACGCGCGCCAGGTGATGCCAGACTTGAGCCGGTGTGTTGCCGGACTGGACTTTGATCAGGTGTTCAAGCAGTTCTCGGGAATGTCGCCAATCCTGCTGAACTTCTGCCACCAATGCAGCGATGACCAGAACGTCTTCGCTGTCGGGATACAGGGCAAGACCCGCATCTGCCAGTGCAATGGCCAATGAGAGGTGGTTCTGCTCGAACAGCTCAGCCACCCATTCGCGGACTTTGACGGGGGAAGGGGGATCCAGCTCAAGGTTGAGAGGAAAGTCTGGCAAACCAAATTGGGTTGGCCTGTGTGCTGCGGCAATGGACATGTGTTGCTCCTGACATGCCACACCGGCAAACGGTTGCCGGTGTGGGGTTCACGTCAGATAAGCAATTCACATGCCACCCTTGGGGTGGTGCCGTGCCGGTTAAGCGTCAGTGCGCAAGTCAGCGATCTGCGCTGTCGTCAGTTGCGAAAGCTGGGTTGCAGTCAACAGGGCTGGTGCGTCGGTGGTCCCGACCTGAGCCGATGTGAACACCGCTGCCACATCAGACGAGTTGGCGGTAACCAAGCTGCTGATCTGAGTGGCCGACAACCTGGCAATTTGTTCTGTCGTCAAAGCTTGGGTCTGCTCGGTACTCAATCCCGAAACCGCCGTCGTGCTCAAGGTCGAAATCTGGCTGGCTCGCAAGTTTTGCAAGTCAGCGGTCTCAATCGCCTGGATCTGGGTCGAGCTCAGTCCGTTGATTTGTGCCGCGGAAACTGCGCCCATTTGGGACGTGGTCAAAGCTGCAAGGTCATCCGTGCCCAGCTGCGCAAACTGAGAGGCCGTCAATTTACCGACTTGCGCAGAAGACAGTGCCTCAACCTGACCCGTGGTCAGACCTTCGATGAAGCCGGTGGACAAACTGGCCACCTGGTAAATGTCGATGGCCGCGACATCGCTGGTTTCCAGCGCGCCGATCTGGCTGCTGTCCAGGGCATTGAGCTGTGTGGCCAACAGGGCATCCATTTGCGTGGTGTTCAGTGCCACCAAGGCGTCTGTGCTCAGGCTGGCCATTTGTGTCGTTGTCAGGCCTTTGACTTGGCTTGCGGTCAGAACCTCAACCTGATTGGTGCTCAAGGCATTCAGCTGGCTGGTGTTCAGTCCGCCAATCTGTGTGGCTGACAGCGAAGTGATCTTGTCGGTTGCAATGGCCGTCAAATCAGCGGTGTCCAGCGCATTGAGCTGGTCGGCCGACAGGCCCTTGAGCTGGCTTGCGGTCAACGAACTGACTTGCCCGCTGGTCAGCGCCTGGACAAAACTGGTGTCAAGGCCCGTGATTTGCGTGCCGCTCAAGGCCACCAGATCAGCGGTTTCGATGGCAGCAATCTGGATCGAGCTCATCGCGTTGAGTTCATCGGTGGCCAGCACACGGATCTGGGTGGAGGTCATGGCCGCTACCTTGGTGTCGGTCAGGCTACTGATCTGGGTCGAACCCAGTGCCGTGAACTGTGTCGCGGTCAGTGCGCCAAACTGGGCGGTCGTCAATGCATCCATGAAGGATGTGCTCAGTGTCGAAATCTGATCAGCCGTGAGCTGGTTGATTTGTGTTGTGCTCAAACCCTCCACATCCCCGGCATCCAGCGCAGTGAGTTGAGCGGCGCTCAGTGCCTTCAGCTGGGTGTTGGTCATGTTGACCACCTGGCTGGAAGTCAAGGCCTGAATCACCGCGGTGCTCAATGCAGACAAGTTGGTGGCCGAGATGGCCGCCACATCTTCGGTGCCCAGTGAAGCCACTTGGTCGGCATTCAAGGCATTGAGTTGTGCAGTGCCCATGGCTTTGACTTGCGTGCTGGTCAACGCGGCCACTTGCTCGACACTCAGTACCCCAATTTGCGTTGTGGTCAGGGCGGTCACTTGTCCAACGTCCAGATTGGCCACCTGGCTTGTTGTCAAGTTTTGCAGCATGGTGTCAGACAACTTGCTGACTTGTTCCGTGGTGAGCTTGCTGATTTGACCGGTGGTCAACTGGGCAAAGTCTTCTGGCTCCAGACTGTTCAGCTGTGCTGTGCTCAGCGCTTGCAGTTGCGTGTCGGTCAGGGCCTGAATCTGGCCCGAGCTCAAGGCCTGCAGCTGGGTGCTGCTCAGTCCGCTGATTTGGCCTGTGGTCAGGCTGACTAAGTCGGCGGTTTCCAAGGCATTGAGCTGGTCTTGCGTCAGTGCATTGAGTTGCGTTGTACTCAGCGCTTTGACTTGCGTGCTGGTCAAGGCCTGAACCTGACCCGTGCTCAACAACTGCAGTGGAGCGGTGGGCAAGGCGTCAATCTGGGCGGTTGTCAACGCCGAGACGTCTGTACCAATGGAGGTGATCTGGTCCTCGTTCATGGCGGCAAACTGGCTCGACTGCAGGCTTTGCAGCTGGCCGGTACCCAAGGCACCCACCTGGCTCGGTGTCAGCACCGCGATCTGCGCAGTGCCGAAGGCGGCCACTTGCGCTGTGGTCATGGCGGCCACTTGTGTGGTGGTCAATGCTTCCAGCGATGCATTGCTCAGCTTGTTCACCTGCAAGGTCGACAGCGAGGCGATCTGGCTGGTGCTCATGGCACCAATGTCGTCGGCGTCCAGCGCGTTGATCTGACCAGTGCCCAGTGTGGGCAATTGGGTGGTGGTCAAGGCTTGGACCTGCGCAGAGCTCAACTCCGTCATGGTGGCATTGCTCAGGCCAGCCAGCTGGCTGGTGGTCAATGCGGCCACGTCCGCCGTGTTCAGTGCTTGAATTTGCTCTTCGCTCATGGCGTTGAGCTGGGTGGTGGTCAAGCTGCTCACTTGATCTGTGCTGAGTGCCTGGATCTGGGCGGTGGTCATCAAGGAGACGGCACCACTGCCCATGGAAGCCACTTGGGCCGTGCTCAAGGCCGCCACCTCTGCGGTGGACATGGCCTGCACCTGGCTTTCGCTCAGGGCGGCAAACTGACCAGAGGTCAATCCTGCCAGCTGGCTGGTGCCCATGGCGGTGAATTGGGCATCGCTGACCACGGCCAGCTGGCTGGTCGTCAAGGCCGAAACCTGGCTGGAGCTGAGAGCGGCCACTTGTGCTGTGCCCAGTGCCTCCACAAGGGTATTGCTCAGCTTGCTGATTTGGGCCGTGCTCAGGGCCGCGATCTGGTCGGTGCCCATGGCGGTCACGTCGGCCGCATCAAGGGCGTTGATTTGCGCGGTGGACAGCGACTGCAGCTGGTCACTGCCCAACACCCTCACTTGGGCGGACGTCAGCGCGGCCACGTTGCTGGTGGACAGTTGGGACAGCTGGGCGGTTGTCAGTGCGGCAATATCGGCCGTGTCCAGCGACTGTACTTTTTCTGCGCTCAGGGCATTGAGTTGCGCGCTGCTCAGGGTCTGCACCTGGGCAGTGCCCAGTGCCTGGACTTGTGCCGTGCTCAAGGCCGCCACTTGTGTGGTGGTCAAGGCCGCCACCTGGGCTGTGCTCAAGGCCGCCACTTGGCTGGTCGTCAAAGCGGCAATTTTGTCGGATTGAACTTGTGACAGTTGCGTGGTGGTCAAGGGATCTGGCTGGTGCCCATGGCGGCCACATCGGCGGTGTCCAGCGCATTGAGCTGCGCCGAGCTCAGGGCTTGCAACTGAACGGAGTTCAATGTGTTGACCTGAGTCGAAGTCAGTGCGGCGACGCCGCTGGTGGCCAGCCCACTCACTTGTGCGCTGGTCAGGGCGGCCACATCGGCTGTTTCGATGGCCTGCACTTGAGTGCTGCTCAAGGCGTTGAGCTGGGTGGTGCTCAAAGCGCTGACTTGGGCGGTGCCCAGTGCCGCCACCTGTGCGGTGCTCAGCGACTGAATAACGCTGGTGGTCAAGCCGGTGATTTGCCCAGTGGTCAGGCTGGCCAGGTCGGCAGTCTGGATGGCCGCAATCTGGCTGCTGGACATCGAGGCGATTTGGTTGCTGCCCAAAGCCTGGACCTGTGTGGTCGTCAAGGACTCGACCTGGCGGGTGGTCAGGCTGGCGACCTGGCCCGTGGTGAGACCTGCGACTTGGGAGCTGGTCAAGGCCTGGATCTGACCCGTGGTGAGCGCTGTGACCCGGTCGGTGGACAGGCTGGCCACCTGGTTCGCGGTCAAGGCCTGGATCTGGCCGGTGCCCATGGCGGCTACGTCGGCGGTGTCCAGCGCATTGAGCTGCGCCGAGCTCAGGGCTTGCAACTGAACGGAGTTCAATGTGTTGACCTGCGTCGAGGTCAGTGCTGCGATGCTGCCAGTGGCCAGACCGCTCAGTTGTGCGCTGGTCAGGGCGGCCACATCGGCTGTTTCGATGGCCTGCACTTGAGCGCTGCTCAAGGCGTTGAGCTGGGTGTTGGTCAAAACGCTGACTTGGGCGGTGCTCAAGCCGGCCACTTGCGCGGTGCTCAGTGACTGGATGGCGCTGGTGGTCAAACCGGTGATTTGCCCGGTGGTCAAGCTGGCCAGGTCGGCGGTTTGGATGGCCGCAATCTGGCTGCTGGACATCGAGGCAATCTGGTTGCTGCCCAAGGCCTGAATTTGCGTGGTCGTCAAGGACTCGACCTGGCTGGTGGTCAGGCTGGCGACCTGCCCTGTGGTGAGGTTGGCAATTTGAGTGCTGGTCAAGGCCTGGATCTGACCCGAAGTCAGCGCCGTCACCCGGTCGGTCGACAGGCTGGCCACCTGGTTCGCGGTCAAGGCCTGGATCTGGCCGGTGCCCATAGCGGCTACGTCGGCGGTGTCCAGCGCATTGAGCTGCGCCGAGCTCAGGGCTTGCAACTGTGTCGAATCCAGTGCCCTGACTTGGCTTGAAGTGAGCGCCGCCACGTTGCCCGTGCTCAGGGTGCTGACGATGCGGGCGTCCAACGCAGCAACGTCGGCAGTCTCCAGGGATGCCATTTGCGCGCTTGACAAGGCATTGAGTTGGGTGCCGTTGAAAGAGCCGATCTGGGTGGTGGTCAACGCGGCCAACGAAGCCGTGTTCAGGCCCGCCATCTGTCCCGTGGTCAACGCCCGAATCTGGGTGTTGGTCAAAGACTGTGCCTGGCCCGTTGTCATGGCCGCCAGTTGCTCGGTTGACAAGCTGCCAATCTGGCCACCGCTCAGGCCTGCAATGGCGCTGGAGCTGATCTTGCTGATCTGGGCAGTGCTCAAGGCTTCCAGTTGTTGCGCCTTCAAACCTGTCACCTGCTCGGAGTTGAGCGTGGCGATGGCTTCGGTCTTCAGATTGCTGATTTGGGCTGTGGTCAAGCTGCCCAACTGTGCGTCCGACATGGCCGCGACTTGCGTGGTGGTGAGTACATTCAGCTGGCCTGTGGTCATGCCCTGCAGCTGATCGGAGCGCAGTGCTGCCACTTGGGCGGTGCCCATGGCGGCCAGGTCGGCCGTGTCCAGTGCATTGATTTGGTCGGCCGTGAGCGAGCGCAGTGCTGTCACGTTGATGGCAGCCACCTGGGTGCTGGACAGGGACTGCACGCTGTCGGTGGACAGGCGCGAGATGTGTGCACCGCTGAGTGCGTTGATCTGGGCTGTGCTCAAACGTCCCAGTTGTGTGGTGCTGAGCCCACCCACCTGATCGGCCTTGAAGGCAGCCACCTGGCTGGTAGTCAGTTTCTCTACATCAGCTTGCTCCATGGCATTGAGCTGGTCGGTGGTGAGTGCCTTGATCTGGGTGGCACTCAGCTGTGTGACCTGGCTGGTGGTCAATGCCTGGATGGCGGAAGTGCTCAAGCCGGCCACGGCATTGACGTTCAAAGCGACGAGATCTTCGGTGGTCAATGAAGCAATCGAGTTGCGCGCATTGAGCTGTGAAGCTGTGATCGAGCTGAACTGGCTGGTGGTCAGGCTGTTCAGGTCATCGCTGCTGAGGGCTGCAAACTGCGCCGTGGTCATGGCGGCCACTTGTGAGCCGGTGAGCGAGCGCAATTGGTCGGTATCCAGACCGTCCAGTTGGGCGGTGGTCAAACCACTGATCTGACTGGCTTTGAGGCCGCTGAGCTGGGTGGTGTTGAGTTCGGTGACATCATCACCCAGGGCCTGCAGTTGCGCAGAGCTGAGCGATTGAAGCTGCTGACCGCCCAAGGCTTTGACTTGGTCACTGCTCAGGGCACCCACGTTGGCCGTGGACAGTTTGCTCAGGGCCGAAGCGTTCAGCGCGGCCACGTCAGCGGTGTCCATGCTGCCAATCTGGCCGGTCGTCAGGCCATTGAGCTGTGTGGCGGTCAAACCGGCGGCCTGGCCTGTTGTCAGTGCTTTGACGAGGTCTGTTGACAGGCTGGCCATTTGTGCGGTGGACAAGCCCCCAACCTGAATGGCCGACAGCGATGCAAATTGCGTGGTGGTCAGGCTGTTGAGTTGACCGGTTGAGAGAGATTTGATCTGACTGGCGGACAAAGCGGCAATTTGCGATGTGCCCAGCTGGACCAGGTCTGCGGTGGCCAGTGCATTGAGCTGGCTGCTGCTCATGGACTGGATCTGCTTGTTGGTCAATTGGCTCATTTGCCCGGTGGTCAGAGCTTGAAGCGTACCGGTGGACAGTTTGGCAAATGCGCCTTCATTGATGGACGACAGTGCGGTGGAGGTCAGGCCTGCCACTTGGTCAGAGCTGAGCGCATTGAGCTGCGTGGCCGAGAAGGCCTTGACTTGATCGCTGCCCAGGGTGGCCAGATTGGCCGTGGTCAAGGAGCCCATTTGAGCGGTGGTCAAACCGACCAATTGTTTGGCCTCCAGGCTTTGCAGCTGGCTGCTGCTCAGGTTGTTCAGTTGCGCGGTGGTCAGTTGCCCCAACTGGTCTGCGCGCAGCATGTTGAGCTGTGATGTGCTCATCTTGGCCAAGTCACCCGTTTCCAGGGCCTGCAACTGCACACTGGTCATGCCTGCCAGCTGTGTTTTGTCCAGGGCCTTGACCTGGTCAGAGGTGAGGGCTTGCACAAAGGCGGTGGACAGTTTGCCTGCTGCGGCGCCCGAAATCGCGGCGATGTCGGTGGTTTCAAGGGCGCTGATCTTGGCAGTGCTGATCGCATTGAGCTGATCGGCGCTCAATTGCTTGACCTGGGTGGTGGTGAGCGATGCGATTTTGTCTGTGGATAAAGAAGCCACCTGAGCCGTGGTCATGCCCCGAAGCTGTCGTGCATCCAAAGCACTGAATTGGGTGGTGGTCAGGGCATCGAGCTGACCTGTGCTGAGCCCTGACACCTGATCGGCCGTGAGCTGCACAAGTTGGCTGGTGCTCATGTTGGTCAGATCGACGGTGTCCAGCGCATTGAGCTGGGCCGTGCTGAGACTGCGCAACTGGCTGGCATTGAGGGCGGCCACTTGACCCGAGCTCAGAGCCTTGACCGAGGCGGTAGACAAGCCCGCTGCCGTCGTTCCAGCAAGTGCGGCGACGTCTGCCGTTTCGATGCTGGCGATTTGGGCGCTGCTCAGGGCGTTGACTTGGTCTGCGCTGAGTGTTTTGGCCTGGGCGGTGGTCAAGGCGGTCAATTGGTCGGTGCTCAGTGCCGACATTTGTGTGCTGGTCAAACCGCGAATCTGGTTGGCACCCAAAGCCTGAATCTGCTGGGTACCCAAGGCCTTGACCTGGGCGGTGGTGAGCTGACCGATTTGATCTGGTTTGAACTGCGAAATTTGACCCGTGCTGAGCGCCGCAATGTCGACCGTGTCCAAGGCTTTGATCTGGTTGGCACTGAGGCCTTTGAGCTGCTGTTCGGTCAGGTTCTGAACTTGGGACGAGCTGAGCGCCTGGATTTGCGATGTGCCCAGGGCCCCCATGGTTGTGCCCCTGATGGCAGCCAAATCGGCCGATTCAAGTGACTGAATCTGTGCGCTGCTCAGTCCATTGAGCTGTGCAGCGATCAGTCCATTGAACTGCCCAGTGGTCAGAGACTGGAGGTTGCTGGTTGACAGACTGCCCAACTGGCTGCTGGTAAGGCCTTTGAGTTGTGCATTGCTCAGACTCTGAATCTGGCTGCTGCTCATCGCGTTGAGCTGCGTGCTGCTCAAGCCCCCAATTTGTTCGGCTTTAAGGCCCTGCAATTGGCTGCTGCTGAGCGATGCCACCACATTGGTAGACAAGGCGTTGAACTGGTTGGCCGACAAGGCCCCCATGTCGCGTGCGTCCAGCGCAGCCGCGTGTTCCGTGGTGAAGGCCGCCAGTTGTGCGGTGGTCAGGTTGGCCAGCTGGCTGCCGGTGATGGCCTGCAGTTTGTTCTTGTCATAAGTCAGCAAGCCATCCCTGAAGTTAGAGGGATCGAAAGCGCTGATCTGTTTAGCGCTCAACTGCACAAAATCGGCTGTTTCGATGGCACCGATCTGGGCACTGGACAGCTGGCTGATCTGGCTGGTGGTGAGTTCCTTGATCTGGCTGGGCGAGAGCGCAGCGACATCGGCCGTGGCAAGGCTCGGAATGCTGAGCTGACGGATCTGGCTGGCCGAATATGAGCTGATGGATGAGACCATGGGAACCCCTTTAAATTGTTGGCTTGCACTGTCACAAAGTGACCGGCTTTACAAAAATCCTGGCGAAAACTGCTCGCCTAACTTGTGCTTATCTGTCGTATCGGCAGCAGCTGAGCAAACTTGAGGGGTGGCGGAGAAACTTGTTCTCCAGCCCCTTGCGTATCGGCAAAGCGGCGGCAAACTGAACCCGCTTTCGGCAGTTTCTTGCCGTCAGAGGCCTTCAGATCGTCGAAAAAATGACGCTTTCCTTCAAACTGAA
>Ga0255259_1000069_pt1 | contig 10785 bp, 7 predicted proteins | sample LawtaT_13_FD_189964 | JGI IMG/M metagenome (GOLD analysis project Ga0255259, IMG submission 189964) | Metatranscriptome of freshwater microbial communities from St. Lawrence River, New York, United States - Law_Yuk_RepB_8d (Metagenome... | ecosystem: Environmental > Aquatic > Freshwater > River ... | reverse complement strand
GTCTGTAGGTCCCAGTGTGCTCCGAGCACTTCCAAGAGGGGGGTGTTCATACTGCGACTCCCTGTGCCAAACATTGCTCGAGCTGCATCTGCAGCGCGTGCTCATCCAAATTGCGACCGATGAGTACCACGCGCGAGTGGCGTGGCTCATCAGGTCCCCAGGCGCGGTCGGCGCCACTGTCTACGGTCATGTGAACGGTCTGGAAAACGAAACGTTTGTCGTTGCCGCGCAACGCGACGATGCCTTTGCCGCGCAGCAGATCTTTGCCCTGTTCGATCACGAGGCGCTGCAGCCATTCGAAGAAAGGTCGGCCTTCGAACTCCCGCTCGAAGGTGAACGAGGCGCAGCGCAGGTCGGTGCTGTGGCGGCCGCTGTCTACCCGGGTGTATGCCGGGCGGCCGTCGCCGGCCTGGCGGGCCAGCGGTGCGGTGGGGAAGCGCAGGTTGGTGATGTCAAAGGCTTCGCGCGCCAGCAATTGTTCGAGGGCGACATCACCATGCGAGCATCGCACGACCTCCGCCATCGGGTTGGCGTTCGCCACGGCGGCTTCGGCGGCGGCCAGTTCGTCCGGGCCGACGAGGTCCATCTTGTTAATTAGCACGAGGTCGGCCTGGGCCAGCTGCGCCGCCGCCTCGGGGGTCGAGCGCAGCTGTTCGGGCAGGTGACGGCCGTCCGCCACGCAGATCACGCTGTCGGGGCGGGTGTGCTGGCGCAGGAAGTCGTCGAAGTGCAGCGTTTGCAGGACCGGGGCCGGATCGGCAAGCCCGCTGCATTCGATGATGATGCCGTCGAATCGACCGGGGCGGCGAACCAGGCTGCTGATGACTCGGATGAGGTCGCCGCGGACTTTGCAGCAGACGCAGCCGTTGTTCAGCTCGTGCACCTCCTCGTCGGCGCCGACCACCAGCGCGCCGTCGATACCCAGCTCGCCGAACTCGTTGACGATCACCGCATAGCGCCGCCCCGCGGTGCCCCGCAGAATGCGGTTGAGCAGCGTGGTCTTGCCGGCGCCGAGGAAGCCGCTGAGCACGGTGACGGGGACTCTTGGATTCATGGGCAGTTGTGCTGGGCTTTGACGGGTCCTTGTCGGTGCGGCCGATCAAAAGCTTCGGCCCGCAAGGCGTCGCCATCGATGCGCAGCGCCGGGTGCGGGCCGTATCTGGAGCTCTTCGGGGCTTTATCCAGTCGAACCGAGGGTCTCCCCTTATCTGCAATCGATGTGCCACTGCCTGGCGGGATCGTGCTATCGCCGCCAGATCGTTGCCGGGTCGGGGGTGTTGTGGTGTTGATGCAGGTTTACCCGCATCCGGCGCGAAGTTTCCATGTCTTGTTTTAGGTCACATCGGCGTGGCGCGGGCGAGACGCCTGCCGGCGGTGCTTTCCCTTGTAATTAGTCAGCTACAACCTGCTCGCCCGCGGTCGCGGAAAAACTCGCGGCCTCGAGCGGTGATCCGCCCGGAGCGAACAAGGAGCCATCCCATGAAAACCATCCCGATTACCTTGACCGTGCCTGCGGGCGAATGCCACGAGGACGATGGGCGCGTGCCGAAGCTTGACCTGCCGCTCGCGCGGCGCGATCTCCTGAAGGGCTCCGGCGTGCTGATGGGGACCTTGGCGAGCGGTTCGCTGCTGGCAGCGCTGGCGCCGTCGACGGTGTGGGCCGTCGAGCTGAGCAAGCTGACCGAGGCGCAGGGGGGCGCGCTGATGGCGATGGGGCGTGTGCTGTATCCGCACAAGAAGCTGCCCGATGCGGTCTACGCCCTGCTGGCCAAGGACCTCGATGCGAAGGCTGCGGCCGATGCGAAGGTCGCCAAGCAGCTGCGGGATGGCATTGCGGCGCTTGATCGCGCTGCGGGTGGTCGTTTCGCCGCTGCGCCGGCCGACAAGCAGCTCGCGGTCGTCAAGGCCATCGAGGGCAAGCCGTTCTTCAATACGGTTCGCGGCCAGTGCATCACCTCCCTCTACAACAACGACCTGGCGTTCGCTGCGCTGGGCTATCCGGGGTCGTCGTGGGACAAGGGCGGCTACATCACGCGGGGCTTCCAGGACCTGAACTGGCTGCCGGCACCGCCGGCCGAGGCCAGCCCGCCGGTCTTCGGCAGCTGAGTTGCTTGAGCGTCGAGCAATTCCCGATCTTCACGAGGCGCACAGCATCATGAAAAAGTTCGATTTCAACGACGACTCGGTGGTCGTCATCATCGGTTCCGGTGCCGGCGGCGGCACCCTGGCGAACGAGCTCTGCCAGAAGGGCATCAAGGTGGTCGTGCTGGAGGCGGGTGCGCTCCAGTCGAGCGAGACCTTCATCAACGACGAGTGGAAGTCGTTCAGCCAGCTGGCCTGGCTCGACCAGCGCACCACCTCGGGCAACTGGCGCGTCGCCAAGGACTTCCCGGGGCTGCCGGCCTGGATCTGCAAGACCGTTGGCGGCACCACCACGCACTGGGCGGGCGCCTCGCTGCGCTTCCAGGAGCACGAGTTCAAGACCCGCACGGTCTACGGCGACCTCAAGGGCGCCAACCTGATGGACTGGCCGCTCACGCTCGCCGAGCTCGAGCCCTACTACAGCCGCGCCGAAGACAAGATGGGCGTGACCCGCACGCACGGCATCGCCGGCCTGCCGGGCAACAACAACTTCCGCGTGATGCACGCCGGCGCGACCAAGCTCGGCTACAAGGAAGTGCACACCGGCAACATGGCGATCAACAGCGCGCCGCGCGACGATCGCGCCGCGTGCCTGCAGCTCGGCTTCTGCTTCCAGGGCTGCAAGAGCGGCGCGAAGTGGAGCACGCTATATACCGAGCTGCCGAAGGCCGAGCGCACTGGCAACCTCGATCTGCGTCCCGAGAGCCATGTGACGCGCATCGAGCATGACCGCAAGGGCAAGGTCACCGGCGTCGTCTATCGCGACAAGGATGGCAAGGAGCAGCGTCAGCGCGCCCGCATCGTCGCGGTGGCCGGCAACTCGATCGAGACGCCGCGTCTGCTGATGCTGTCCGCCTCGAACATGTTCAAGGACGGCCTGGCGAACAGCTCGGGTCAGGTGGGCCGCAACTACATGCGCCACATGACGGGCTCGGTCTACGCAATGTTCAAGGACCCGGTCCACATGTACCGCGGCACCGTGATGGCGGGCATCGTGCGTGACGAGGCGCATCCCAACACGAAGCGTGGCTTCGTCGGCGGCTACGAGATGGAGACCCTGTCGCTGGGCCTGCCGTTCCTGGCGGCCTTCCTGAATCCGGGTGGCTGGGGCAACGAGGTCTCGGAATACCTCGAGAACTACACGCACGTCGCCGGCATGTGGCTGGTGGGCGAGGACATGCCCCGCGAAACCAACCGCGTCACGCTGCACAAGACCCTGAAGGACAAGTGGGGCAACGCGATCCCGAACGTGCACTTCGACGACCACGACAACGACATCGCGATGCGCGAGCACGCGTTCACCCAGGGCCAGCGTGTCTACGAGGCTGCGGGCGCGACCAAGTCGTTCCGCACGCCGCCGTATCCCTCCACGCACAACCTCGGCACCTGCCGCATGGGCAAGTCGGCGAAGGACAGCGTCTGCAACTCTTACGGTCAGACGCACGACATTTCCAACCTGTTCATCTCCGATGGCAGCCAGTTCACCACGGGTGGTGCGGAGAACCCGACGCTGACGATCGTCACGCTCGCTATCCGGCAAGCGGAGTACATCGCCAAGCAGATGACGGCAAGGACGATCTGAGTGAAAGCAGAGGGGCGCCGACCACGGTCGGCGCCCCTTATTCCAGGCGCGGTCATCCAGTGACCTCGACCCCATCATGAGAGCCGCCGTGCGTATCGGCGCAACGGTGTACGAAGGAGACTGAGGATGCTTAAGAATCTCGAGAGAGAAGGTGGTGGTATTCGCATGCTGGTCAGTTTGCTGACCTCGGCGATGCCGATTGCCATCATTGGCGGGCTGCTGTACGCCGGCTTCTTTGTGAAGGCCGAGGCGGTCATTCAGAAAGTCGAGCCCAAGGCGGTCGAGCGGCGCGACAACTTCTTCAGTCTCGCCCTGCCGTCCGACAAGGTGGTGTGGGCGGCCGGCACCGGCGGCAAGATCGTCCGTTCCAGCGATGGCGGCAACACCTGGCAGCGCCAGGAAGTGCCGACGCACGTCAACCTGCAGGGCATTGCGGCCTGGGATGATCAGCATGCGGTGGCGGTCGGCAACAACGGCACCATCCTCTACACCGCCGATGGCGGTGGCAGCTGGAAGGCGGCGGCGGTCCCGAAGACCGACAACCCCAACAAGCTGCTGCGCGCTCGCATCTTCAATGGCGTGGCCTGGGCGGTCGGCGAGTTCGGCGGCCTGCTGCGCTCCGATGACAAGGGCGCGACCTGGACGCGCGTGCTGCCCGAGAAGGACCGCGCCTGGAACGCGATCTACTTCCTCGACCAGAACGGCTGGCTCGTCGGTGAATTCGGCTCGGTGATGCGCACCACCGACGGCGGGGTCACCTGGACCGAAGTCGAGGTCGCCAACAAGGTCAGCCTGATGGGCGTGGTCTTCCGCGATCCGATGCACGGCGTCGCGGTCGGCCTGACCGGCACGGTGATCACCACCGCCGACGGCGGCGTGACCTGGACCGACGTGCCGCCGCTGACCCGCGAGCACCTGCTCGACGTCATTCTGGACGAAGGCCGTTGGGTGGCCGTTGGCGACAAGGGCGTGATGGTGAGTGCCAACGCCGAAACGCTGGACTGGAAGTTCAGCCGCATCTCGGAAGGCGACGTGGCCTGGCGAACCCAGATCGCCAAGTCCGGCAACCGCTACTACGTCGCAGGGGCCAACCTCGGCATCCTCGACGGGGGCAAGCTGACGATCGTCGGCCGCTAATCGAAGTACAGGCAGGAGACAGCCGTGAAAAACCAGAGCTTCAGCAAGCTCACCCACATCTTTGAGCTGCTGATCAAGCAGCGCAAATGGGTGATCATCATCGTGGCGCTATTGACCGCCGTCATGGGGTGGCTTGCCGCCCATGTCGAGGTCAAGACCGTCTTCAGCGACCTGCTGCCCAAGAACCACCCCTATGTCGCCGTGAACCAGAAGTTCAAGGCGACCTTCGGCGGCTCGAACATGGTCAGCATCATGCTCGAGACCGAGCAGGGCGACATCTTCGACAAGCGGGTTCTGGAGAAGGTCCAGAAGATCACTGTCGGCATGCAGCAGGTCGACAGCATCGACACCTACCAGATCATTTCGATCGCCTCGAAGAAGGTCAAGGAGGTGCGTGCATCGACCGAGGGCGTCGAATCGCGTCCGATCATGTGGCCGGCGCTCCCGCAGACGCCGGAGGACATGGTGAAGCTCCGCGAGGCGGTGCTCAACAACCCGCTCGTCTATGGTCCGTACGTGTCCATGGACCTGAAGGCCACGCTGATCACGGCGGACTTCCTGGATGGCGACATCAACTACAGCAAGGCCTTCGAGCAGATCATGGGTCTGGTCAAGGAGGCCTCGACTGATGGCGTCAAGGTGCGTGTGGTCGGCGAGCCCGTGCTGTATGGCTGGGTGAACTACTACCTCGACGAAACCATCACCATCTTCTTCCTGGCGATCGCATCGCTGGTGGTCATCCTGCTGCTGATCACCCGCACCTGGCATGGCACGCTGCTGCCGCTGCTCGCCGGCGTCATCAGCGCGATCTGGGCGCTGGGCGCCGCCGAGCTGATGGGCTTCCACCTCGACCCGCTGGTCATCGTGGTGGCCTTCCTGATCACGGCGCAGGCGATCTCCAACTCGGTCCAGCTGATCTCCCGCTACGACGACGAAATCGCCCGTGGCGCGACCAGCTCGGGTGCCGCGGCGCTGGCCAGTGCGAAGAACCTGTTCAAGCCCAGCATGCTGGCCATCGTGGCCGACGCGGGCTGCGTGCTGGTCGTTGCGCTGACCCCGATCCCGATGCTGGAGAAGATCTCCTACATCGGCACGGTCTGGATTCTGTCGATCTTCGTCAGCGCGCTGATCATGACCCCGGTCATGCTCTCGTTCTTCAAGCCGAAGCAGAGCTTCGTGCACCCGATCAACATCCGCCCGGTGCTGGACAAGATCCTGAGCGTCTGCGCTGGGGTGGTGACGACGCGCTGGCGCTACGGCGTGCTGGCCACGACGCTGGTTGTCTTCATCGTCTCGGGCTGGTACGCGTTCAACCTGAAGGTCGGTGACGCCAACCCCGGTTCGCCGATCCTGTGGCCTGATTCCTCGTACAACCGCGACGCGACCGACATCAACCGCCAGTTCCAAGGCTCGGACCGCATGTTCGTCGTGCTCGCCGGCAAGGAAAAGGGCGCGATGCGTGAGCCGGAAGTGCTCGACAGCATGGCCGACTTCCAGCGCTACATGGAGGCGCAGCCTGAAGTGGGCGGCAGCATCTCGCTGGCCGACATCCTGCCGCAGGTGCGTCGCGTGCTGCGCGAAGGCAATCCGATGTATGCCGAACTCGGTCGCGATGCGAACGAGAACGGTGAGCTGACCTACATGTTCGTTTCGGGCTCCGACCCTGGCGACATGGACCGCTACGCCGATGCCGACGCCCAGAACGGCGCCGTCACCCTGTTCTTCCGTGATCACCAGGGCGAGACCATCCGCACTGCCGTGGCGCGCGTCCAGGAATACGTCGCCAACAACCCGATCGAGAAGGCCGAGTACCTGCTCGCCGGCGGCCTGGTCGGCGTGCTCGCGGCGGTCAACGAGGTCATCCTGGCCGGCCAGATCGAGGCGATCGCCCTCGCGCTGCTGGTGCTCGTGGTGTGCTGCACGGTCACCTACCGTTCCACGGTGGCGGGCGTGTTCTTCATGATCCCGGTGATGCTGTCGAACACGATCACGTTCAGCTACATGGCGTGGAACGACATCGGCATGAACATCAACACGCTGCCGGTGGTGGCGCTGGGCATCGGCCTCGGGGTGGACTACACCTTCTACATCGTCGACGGCATCCGTGAGGAGCTGCATCACTCGACCGATGTCGAGGCGGCCATCATCAAGTCGCTGCGCAGCGCCGGTCGCGGTGTGCTGATCACGGCGCTGACGCTGATCACCAGCGTGGGCCTGTGGAGCTTCTCGTCGCTGCGTCTGCAAGCGGACATGGGTCTGTTGATTGCGCTGTGGCTGTTCATCTCGGCCTTCAGTGCGCTCTTCATCATGCCCGCCATCGTCTACGTGTTCCGTCCGGCCTTCATCGTGGGCAGCAAGCAGCGCCCGATCGAGCAGGCCGAAGAAGAGCCCGCGATGGCGTGAGCGGTGTGGGTGGCGTCCGGCGCGGTCTTACGGCAGCGGCGGACGCTTTCTCGTGGTTGAGGTAGTGAGCGATAACCAAAGGAAAGAGGCAACAATGAAGAGAGACAAGCAATTCAAGCGGACCCTCTGCGGGTTCGCGGCGATGGCAGCGCTGGGCGCAGTGGGGCTGCCCAATGCGTACGCAGCTGATGCGCAGGACGACGGCGGCTTCCAGTTCGCCCTGTCCGGCTACGCACGCGGCTGGCTTTCGATGAACCTCGAGAACCAGCCCGAGCTGAAGCAGTTCGGCCACAAGAGCGGCGGCAAGCTGTCGATGATCCGCGGCTCCGTGCTGCTGGACGCCGACGCCAAGGCTGGCCCGCTCAAGCTCAAGGCCATCGCGCGCCTGGACCGCGAGTACAAGACCAACTACCTTGAGGATCTGGAAGATCTTCGCGAGACGAACGGTACTGCCGGTGGCAAGAACATCACCGACAACTACAACAACTTCGATTTCCGCGAGCTCTGGGTCGAGACCGATCTCGGCGAGCGCACGACGGTCAAGTTCGGCCGCCAGCAGCTGGTCTGGGGCGAGTCGGACTTCTTCCACGCGATGGACCTGGTGCACGGCTACGATCTGAGCTGGCGCCTGTTCTTCGAAGGTGAGAACGAAGAGTGGCGCAAGCCCCTGATCCTGCTGTCGACCAAGATCCGCGTGCCGGAACTCAACGGCATGCTGGCCGCCTATGTTCGTCCGGGCTGGGATCGCTGCGAGGACATCGGCAACAGCTACGACATCGCCGGTGGCCGCTGGTTCTTCCAGCCCTACCGTGGCTTCGACCTGACCCAGGTCACGACGAAGAACTGCAATCACAAGTCTGGCGACTATGACGACCTGACCGGTGGCGTGCGTTGGTCGGGCGAGGCGGCGGACATCAACTACTCGGTCGCCTACCTGACCACCTTCGCGGCCGACCCGGTCGCCAGCTCGGTGTTCAACCCCTACAAGGGGGTGCCGATGCTCGACGCCGGTAACGTGTTCGATCGTATCCACCCGAAGATCGACGTTCTGGGTGTGACGGCCAGCGCCTACAGCGAGATGCTGGACGCGGTGTGGAGCGCCGAAGTGGCCTTCACGAAGGACCAGCCGTACAACTACGGCAGCGGCGCCTTCAACCCCGGCGACCCGAACAACGTCGGCATCGGTCTGCAAGGCATCAAGCTGAAGGACACGCTGACCACGATGCTGCGCCTGGACAAGAATCTGAAGTTCGAGAACATCCTGGGCACGAGCCGCCCGTCGTTCTCGTCGGTTCAGCTGTTCAACACGACGGTCCTGAGCTACGACAAGAACGAGGACCTGGTCCGTCTGTTCGCCTACGGCTCGCGTCTGAAGGAAAACAACACCATCCTGACGGCGTTCACCGTGCTGAACTACAGCAACGACGAGATCAACCCCGGCTTCGCGGTGGGCTTCGATCTGACCAATGGCGGTGGCTTCGCGATCCCGAGCGTGGCCCTGACGCTGGATGACAAGTGGGTGGCGAAGGTGGAGGCCGACATCTTCTGGGATGGCGGTAGGAGCAATAAGCAGCAGTTCAGCGGCCAGAAGGCGCAACTGTTCGGTTACTTCAGCAATGCCAGTCAGCTGGTGTTCCGTTTGACCCGGCAATTTTGATCAAAGGAGTGTTCACAATGAATTCCACCAAGATGCGCAGCGGCCTGTTCGGCGCCGTGGCGATCGCGGCTGCGATCGCTGCCAACCCGGTGATGGCGAAGGAGCTTGAGGCAGGCTTCGTCATCAACAAGGACAACTACGAGAGCGTCAAGAACGACACCTTCGAGAAGAAGACCATCGCCAGCATGGTCCCTGAGAAGCTCGAGTGGATGATCAAGAACTACAACTTGACCATCAAGCTCGCCAACTCGAAGAAGATCGAGATGGACCCGAAGTACGTCGAGTGGTCCAAGAAGAACATCAACACCGTCAAGTTCAACCCGGCCGATCGCACCGTGTCGGGCTGGCAGGCGGGCATGCTGTTCCCGCCTGAGACCATCAAGATGGACGACCCGCACGCGGGTGACAAGATCATCTGGAACCTCCGTGCGGCCACCTACGGCGCCACGATGGACCTGCGCGACATCGCCTGGGCCTTCCTGGATGCCAAGAAGGGCTACGAGCGCGTGCAGGCCTTCCAGTCGCGTCGCTACTACATGGAAGGCCGTCTGGACGGCGGTCCGATCACCGTCGGTGACGGCACCATCGCCCAGAAGACCTACTTCGTCGCGACCTACCCGCAGGACATCCGCGGTCTGGGCCTGTTCTCGGTCCGCTACAACCAGCCGGACTCGAAGAAGCCTGACGACTCCTTCGCCTACCTGAAGTCGGTGCGCCGCGTGCGCCGCCTGTCGGGTGGCGCGTGGATGGACCCGATCGGTGGTACCGACCAGCTGTACGACGACTGGGACATCTGGGACGCCGCTCCGACCAAGTACCTCTCGAACAAGCTGATCGAGAAGCGCTGGGTCCTCGCGATCGCCCACAGCCCGGAAATGAGCGTGGACGTCAAGCAGCCCTTCAGCGATCCGGCCAAGCGCTTCCCGCGCATCGGCATCAACATCCCGCCGCACTTCAACCCGGCGCCGGACATCGGCTGGGAGCCGCGTGAGGTCTATGTGGTCGAAGGCGTTTGCCCGCCGGAGCACCCGTACAGCAAGAAGACCGTGTACATGGAAGTGGACTTCCCGCGTCCGTACCTGGGCTTCGCGCTCGACCGCAAGGGCGAATTCTGGAAGATGTTCATCTTCCAAAACCGTCCTGACATCGGCGACGACGGCTACAAGGCGGTCATGCCTGTCATCGGCCACATCATCGACGTCAAGCGTGGCCACGCCACCAACTGGTCGTCGAACATGAAGTCGAACCCGAAGGGCGTGAAGGAGACCGACGTGGCCCTGAACGTTCTGGAAGAAGTCGCGACCGGCACGGGCAACTGAGCCAAAGCGACATGGTGACTGCCGGCTCGCGCTGGCGGTTGCCAGGCGTCTTTTAGAGAGCCCCGCCGCGCAAGCGGCGGGGCTTGTTCGAAAAGAGCCAGGTGTTTTCAAGTGTCGAGCGAGTCGACACCAAAACGGACCGATCTGCAGAGCCCAAGAGCTCGTGGACGGCGGCTACAGCGCCAGCGGACCGGCACTCCGTGTGCAGCCAGTCTGCGCTGGCGTCGAACCAGCTCCTCTGTCAGCCAATCAACGGGCTGATCTTTCGCGGCGTGGTCTCGTGCAGTATCGGGCCACGTCGCGCTTCTTTATCCAGGCCCCGACTGCCGGCTCCGGCAGCGCACAGGTCGCGCACCACAGCGTGGCGGCGCGCCGTGATGTGCCGCATCGACTGGACAGTCTTCCCTCGACAGCACAGGCAAGCGCCTCGATCGAAGCCGGCCCCGCGCAGAGCGCGATGCGCCCTCAGGCGCGTGCCGAATCCGCTCGATGTCTCAGGTGCCCGCTGGGGTGGCCTGCGAATCGACTGTGGACAGAGTCCCCGG
>Ga0255259_1000066_pt1 | contig 11025 bp, 22 predicted proteins | sample LawtaT_13_FD_189964 | JGI IMG/M metagenome (GOLD analysis project Ga0255259, IMG submission 189964) | Metatranscriptome of freshwater microbial communities from St. Lawrence River, New York, United States - Law_Yuk_RepB_8d (Metagenome... | ecosystem: Environmental > Aquatic > Freshwater > River ... | reverse complement strand
CGGGAGGGTCCCGCCGATCACTGCGCCTCTTCGGCCGGTGCCGCGACCGGCTCGGGGCGGTCGACCAGCTCGACGAAGGCCATCGGCGCGTTGTCGCCGACGCGAAAGCCCATCTTCAGGATGCGCGTGTAGCCGCCCGGGCGCGCCTGGTAGCGCGGGCCCAGCTCGTTGAACAGCTTGGTGACGACCGCGCGATCGCGGGTGCGGTCGAAGGCCAAGCGGCGGTTCGCGAGCGTCGGCTCCTTGGCCAGCGTGATCAGCGGCTCAACCACGCGACGCAGCTCCTTGGCCTTCGGCACGGTGGTCTTGATGGCCTCGTGCGTCAGCAGCGAGTTGGCCATGTTGCGCAGCATCGCGAGACGGTGCTCGGAGGTGCGGTTGAGCTTGCGGAGTCCTTGACGGTGACGCATGGTGCTTTCCTTTCTGACTGTCTAATGACCGCCAGCCGGATCAGGTACTGGCGGGTGCACCGGGGCCGCAAGCGGCCCCTTTCCTGAAAATCGATCAGCGCTTGTCGAGTCCCTGGGGCGGCCAGTTCTCGAGCCGCCCGCCGAGCGTGAGGCCGCGCGAGGCCAGCACTTCCTTGATCTCGTTGAGCGACTTGCGGCCCAGGTTCGGGGTCTTCAGCAGCTCGGTCTCGGTGCGCTGGATCAGATCGCCGATGTAGTAGATGTTCTCGGCCTTCAGGCAGTTGGCCGAGCGCACGGTGAGCTCGAGCTCGTCGACCGGGCGCAGCAGGATCGGGTCGAACTGGGCAGTCTCGCGCGGCTTCGAGCTCGGCTCGAAGATGCCCTCGACCTGATGGCCCTCGAGCTGGGCGAACACCGCCAGCTGCTCGACCAGGATCTTGGCCGATGCGCGGATCGCCTCCTCGGGCGTGATCGCGCCGTTGGTCTCGATCTCCATCACCAGCTTGTCGAGGTCGGTGCGTTGCTCGACGCGGGCGCTCTCGACCGTGTAGCTGACGCGCTTGACCGGCGAGAACGACGCGTCCAGCACGATACGGCCGATCGACTTGCTCGGCTCGTCGCCGAAGCGGCGCAGGTTGCCCGGCACGTAGCCGCGGCCCTTCTCGACCTTGATCTGCATGTCGAGCTTGCCGCCTTGCGACAGGTGCGCGATCACATGATCGGGGTTGATCACCTCGACGTCGTGCGGCGTCTGGATGTCGCCAGCCGTGACGGGGCCCTCGCCTTCCTTGCGCAGCACCAGCGTGACCTCGTCACGGTTGTGCAGGCGGAACACGACGCCCTTGAGGTTCAGCATGACATGGACCACGTCCTCCTGCACGCCGTCGATCGACGAGTATTCGTGCAGCACGTTCGCGATCGTGACGTCGGTGGGCGCGTAGCCGACCATCGACGACAGCAGCACGCGGCGCAGGGCATTGCCCAGCGTGTGGCCGTAGCCACGCTCGAAAGGCTCGAGCGTGACCTTGGCGCGATGGGCGCCCTTGGCGGCGCTCAGCGGCTCGACGTTGATGGCTTTCGGCTTCAGCAGATTGGTTTGCATCAGGTCTTCCTGTCACTACCCTCGGCTCGTTACACCGATAAGGCTGATGGAGCACCGGGACCCGCCCACGCTGTCGGCAAGCGGCCCCGGACCGGAAATGGCGCTGGCGAGGTACCCTGGGTACCCCGCGCGAGTCTCAGCGCGAATACAGTTCGACGATCAGCGACTCGTTGATGTCGGAGCCGAACTCGTCGCGGTCCGGCGTCTTCTTGAACACGCCTTCGAGCTTGGCGGCATCGACCGCGACCCAGCCGGGCATGCCGATCGATTCGGCCAGCTTCATCGACTCGGTCACGCGCAGCTGCTTCTTCGCCTTCTCGCGCACGGCCACCGTGTCGCCGGCCTTGACAAGCGCCGACGGAATGTTGATGACCTCGCCGTTCATCGTGATGCCCTTGTGCGAGACCAGCTGGCGCGCCTCGGCACGCGTCGACGCGAAGCCCATGCGGTAGACGACGTTGTCCAGACGCGACTCCAGCAGCAGCAGCAGGTTCGCGCCGGTGTTGCCCTTGCGGCGCTCGGCCTCGGCGAAGTAGCGGCGGAACTGGCGCTCGAGGACGCCGTACATGCGCTTGACCTTCTGCTTCTCGCGCAGCTGCAGACCGAAGTCCGAGGTGCGCGAACCCGAGGTGCGGCCATGCTGGCCGGGCTTGGTTTCGAACTTGGACTTGTCCCCGATCGGGCGGCGCGCGCTCTTGAGGAACAGGTCGGTGCCTTCACGGCGAGAGAGCTTGGCCTTGGGGCCGAGGTAACGTGCCACGTTGCTTCCTTGTCAATCTGACGCAGCCATCGAATGCTGCGCGAGTCCGGCGGATGTTGTTCTGGGTCCGGACGGTGGGCTTGCGGAGCTTCGCAGCTCCAACGAAAACCGCCGGCGGCACCTTCGTGCCTACCGGCGAGTCGGGAAAACGCGTATTGTAGCGCGCTTGAGCGCGCTACCGCGGTCGCTCAGATGCGACGGCGCTTCTGCGGGCGGCAGCCGTTGTGCGGCACCGGCGTCACGTCGGAGATCGACACGATCCGAATGCCCAGCGAGGCCAGCGCGCGAACCGACGATTCGCGACCCGGGCCCGGGCCCTTGATCTCGACCTCAAGGTTCTTGATGCCCTGGTCCTGGGCGGCGCGACCGGCGACTTCGGCAGCCACCTGGGCGGCGAACGGGGTCGACTTGCGCGAGCCCTTGAAGCCCTGGCCGCCGCTCGAGGCCCACGACAGCGCGTTGCCCTGGCGGTCGGTGATCGTGATGATCGTGTTGTTGAACGAGGCGTGGACGTGCGCCACACCATCCGCGATGTTCTTGCGGACCTTCTTGCGCACGCGCTGGGCGGCGGTGTTGACAGGTGCTTTGGCCATGGAGTGCTCTCTCGATTCTGTGGGGCGGCGCGATGCTGCTTACTTCTTCAGCGCGGCGGCCGACTTGCGCGGGCCCTTGCGGGTGCGGGCATTGGTCCGCGTGCGCTGGCCGCGCATCGGCAGGCCGCGACGATGACGCATGCCGCGATAGCAGCCGAGGTCCATCAGGCGCTTGATGTTGATCGTCGTCTCGCGGCGCAGGTCACCCTCGATCGTCATGCGACCGATCTCTTCGCGGATCTTCTCCAGATCGGAGTCGTTCAGATCCTTGATCTTCTTCGTGCGCTCGATGCCGCAGGTGTCGCAGATCTTCTGCGCGGTCGTGCGGCCGATGCCGTAGATCGCGGTCAGGCCGATTTCGGCGTGCTTCTGCGGCGGGATGTTGATGCCAGCGATACGTGCCATGGTGTTCCTCTAACTCAGTGCTTCGCGAACGCGCGGGTCAACCCTGGCGCTGCTTGTGACGCGGATCGGTGCAGATCACGCGCACCACGCCCTTGCGGCGGATGATCTTGCAATTGCGGCACATCTTCTTGACCGATGCGGCGACCTTCATGATCTTCTCCTTGACCTCTTACGCTCTTCCGGGTCTTTACTTGTCACTCACTTCGCCCGGAAGACGATGCGAGCACGACTCAAATCGTAGGGCGTGAGCTCCACGGTCACCTTGTCGCCCGGCAGGATGCGGATGTAGTGCATGCGCATCTTGCCGGAGATGTGACCGAGCACGACATGCCCGTTTTCCAGCTTCACTCGGAAGGTGGCGTTGGGCAGGTTCTCGAGGATCTCGCCCTGCATCTGGATGACGTCATCTTTGGCCATCTCAGCTTGCCTTGAAATTTGCCTTCTTCAGCAGCGACTCATACTGCTGCGACATCACGTAGCTCTGTACCTGCGCCCAGAAGTCCATCGTCACGACGACGATGATCAGCAGCGAAGTGCCACCAAAGTAGAACGGCACGTTGTACTTCAGCACCAGGAACTCGGGCAGCAGACACACCGCAGTGATGTAGACCGCACCACCCAGCGTCAGGCGACCAAGAATGCGATCGATATGCTTCGCGGTGTGCTCGCCAGGCCGGATGCCCGGAATGAAGGCACCGCTCTTCTTCAGGTTGTCGGCGGTCTCCCGGCTATTGAAGACGAGCGCCGTGTAGAAGAAGCAGAAGAACACGATGGCCGCCGCATACAGCATCACGTAGATCGGCTGCCCCGGCGAGAGCGCCGCCGCGAGATCGCGCAGCCAAGTCAGGCCGTCACCGGTCGCAAACCAGCTGACGATCGTCGTCGGCAGCAGGATGATCGACGACGCGAAGATCGGCGGGATCACGCCCGACATGTTGATCTTCAACGGCAGGTGCGAGCTCTGGCCGCCATAGACGCGGTTGCCGACCTGACGCTTGGCGTAGTTCACCAGGATCTTGCGCTGCCCGCGCTCGACGAACACCACCAGGTAGGTCACGCCGATCACCAGCACGATGATCAGCAGCGACACGATGATGCTCATCGCCCCGGTACGCACCAGCTCGAACAGCCCGCCGATCGCACTCGGCAGCCCGGCCGCAATGCCCGCGAAGATGATGATCGAGATGCCGTTGCCCAAGCCACGCTCGGTGATCTGCTCGCCCAGCCACATCAGGAACATGGTGCCGGCCACCAGACTCACCACCGCCGTCAACCGGAAGCCCATGCCCGGGCTGATCACCAGACCCGGCGATCCTTCAAGGGCCAGCGCGATGCCCATGGACTGGAAGATCGCCAGCGCCAGCGTGCCGTAGCGCGTGTACTGCGTGATCTTGCGACGCCCCGACTCGCCCTCCTTCTTCAGCGCCTCGAGCGAGGGCACCACGTGCGTCATCAACTGCATGATGATGGACGCCGAGATGTAGGGCATGATGCCCAGCGCAAAGACGGTGAAGCGCGACAGCGCGCCGCCGGAGAACATGTTGAACAGGCTGAGGATGCCGCCCTGCTGCCCCTGGAACAGCGCCGTCAGCTGGTCCGGGTTGATGCCCGGCACCGGGATGTGCGCCCCGATGCGGTACACCACCAGCGCCAGCAGCAGGAAGACCAAGCGACGGCGCAGGTCCCCGAACTTGCCGGTCTTGGCGAGTTGATTCGCGTTGGTTGCCACGCGCCAGTCCTGGAGGGGTCCGCTTGCCTCAGGCGACCGAACCGCCGGCAGCCTCGATCACGGCCTTCGCGCCCGCGGTCGCACCGACGCCCTTGAGCGCCACCTTGCGGCTGAGCTCACCCGACTTGATGACCTTGACCACCTTGGCCAGTTCACCCACCAGGCCCGCCTGCTTCAGCGTGGGCAGATCGACCTCGTCGGCGCCCAGCGCCTGCAGATCGGCCAGCGTGACCTCGGCGTTGTACTTCAGGCTCAGCGACTTGAAGCCCCGCTTGGGCAGACGGCGCTGCAGCGGCATCTGACCGCCTTCGAAGCCCACCTTGTGGTAACCACCGGCGCGCGACTTCTGACCCTTGTGGCCACGGCCCGCGGTCTTGCCCAGGCCCGAGCCGATGCCGCGACCGACGCGGCGGCGCGCCTTCTTGGCACCCGCGGCCGGCTTGATCGTGTTCAGTTCCATCGTCTTTTCCCGAAGGCTCAGAGCACCTGCACCAGGTAGCTCACCTTGTTGATCATGCCGCGCACGGCCGGCGTGTCCTCGAGGACGCGCACGCTGTTGAGCCCGCGCAGGCCGAGGCCACGCACGGTGTCGCGGTGGTCCGACTTGGTGCCGATCGGGCTGCGTACCAGCTTGACCGTCAGCGTCTTCTTGTCCGTCATGTGTTTCCCCTGCCGGCTCAGTTCAGGATCTCTTCGACCGTCTTGCCGCGCTTGGCCGCCACTTCGGCCGGCGTCGTCGAACGGCGCAGCGCATCGAAGGTGGCGCGCACCATGTTGTACGGGTTCGAGGTGCCCAGGCTCTTCGCGACGATGTCGGTAATGCCCATGACCTCGAACACCGCGCGCATCGGACCGCCGGCGATGATGCCGGTACCCGCGACGGCCGGCGCCAGCAGGACCTTGGCCGCACCGTGGGTGCCCGTCACGTTATGGTGCACGGTGCCGTTCTTCAGGCTGACCTTGACCATGTTGCGGCGAGCAGAGTCCATCGCCTTGGTGACGGCGACCGGCACTTCCTTGGCCTTGCCCTTGCCCATGCCGACGCGACCGTCGCCGTCGCCGACCACGGTCAGCGCCGCGAAGCTCATGGTGCGACCGCCCTTGACCACCTTGGTCACGCGGTTCACCTGGATCATCTTTTCCTTCAGGCCGTCGTCGCGGCCCTCGTCGGCGATGCGGGGTTGAAACTTTGCCATCTCGAATTCCTTCGGTGTGCCGTGCGCCGGCTCAGAACTGCAGGCCGGCTTCGCGCGCCGCCTCGGCCAGCGCCTTCACGCGCCCGTGGTAAGCGAAGCCCGCGCGGTCGAACGCGACCTTCTCGACGCCAGCGGCCTTGGCCTTCTCGGCGATGCGCTTGCCAACGAACGCCGCGGCGGCGGCATTGCCCCCCTTGCCGGCACCGAGGGCCTCGCGCACGTCCTTTTCGGCCGTCGACGCGCTGGCCAGCACACGCTGGCCGTCGTCGGAAATGACGCTGGCGTAGATGTGCAGGTTCGAGCGGAACACCGTCAGGCGCGCCACGTTCTGCAGCGCAATGCGCGCGCGGGTCTGCTTGGAACGACGCAGGCGCTGATCTTTGCGGTTCAACATCGTGCGGCTCCTTACTTCTTCTTGGTCTCTTTGAGCGAGACCTTCTCTTCGGCGTAGCGGATGCCCTTGCCCTTGTAAGGCTCGGGCGGGCGGATCGCGCGCACCTCGGCGGCGATCTGACCCACCACCTGGCGGTCCGCACCCTTGATCACGATCTCGGTCTGGGTCGGGCAGGCCACGGTGATGCCGGCGGGCATGTCCTTGACCACCGGGTGCGAGAAGCCGATCTGCAGGTTCAGCTTGGCGCCCTGCGCCTGGGCACGGAAGCCCACGCCGACCAGCGTCAGCTTGCGCTCGAAACCCTTGCTGACGCCGTTGACCATGTTGGCCACCAGCGCGCGCATCGTTCCGCTCATCGCATTCGCGGCCGCGCTCCCGTCGACGGGCGTGAAGCTCAGCGCGCCGCCTTCGTTCTTGACCGCCACCAGCGGGTTGGCCGCACGCACCAGCGCGCCGAGCGAACCCTTGACGCTGATCTGCTCAGCGGTGATCGCCACATCCACACCCTGCGGCACGGCGATCGGCATTTTTCCAACGCGGGACATTCTTCAGCTCCTTCGCGTCAGGCGACGTAGCACAGCACCTCGCCGCCGATACCGGCAGCGCGGGCCTTGCGGTCCGTCATCACACCCTTGGGCGTGGTCACGATCGCCACACCCAGGCCGTTCATGACCTGGGGAATCTCGTGGCGCCCCTTGTAGATGCGCAGGCCCGGGCGGCTGACGCGCTCGATGCGCTCGATCACCGGGCGACCGGCGTAATACTTCAGACCGATCTCGAGCTCGGACTTGCCCGACTCACCCTTGACGGCGTAGGCGTCGATGTAGCCCTCGTCCTTCAGGACCTGGGCGATCGCGACCTTCAACTTCGATGCGGGCATCACGACGACCGACTTCTCCACCATCTGCGCGTTGCGGATGCGGGTCAGCATGTCGGCGATAGGATCACTCATGCTCATAAGTTCTCTCCTGTACGTTCGCGTGCCGGCTTACCAGCTGGCCTTGACGACGCCGGGGATGTCACCCTTGAACGCCAGATCGCGGATCTTGCTGCGGGCAAGACCGAAGGTGCGGAAGGTGCCGCGCGGGCGCCCGGTCAGCTCGCAGCGGTTGCGCAGACGGCTGGGGTAGGCATTGCGCGGCAGCTTCTGCAGCGCCAGACGCGCTGCGTAGCGCTCTTCCTCGGACTTGCCTTGGTCGGCGATGACCGCCTTCAGTTCGGCATACTTCTTCGCGAACTTGGCGACCAGCTCTTCTCGCTTGAGCTCACGCTGCTTGATGGACTTCTTGGCCACAGGTCACCTCAGTTCTTGAAGGGGAACTTGAATGCAGCCAGCAGCGCCTTGCATTCTTCGTCGGTCTTGGCGGTCGTGGTGAAGCTGATGTTCATCCCGCGCAGCGCGTCGATCTTGTCGTACTCGATCTCGGGGAAGATGATCTGTTCCTTGACCCCGATGTTGTAGTTGCCGCGGCCATCGAAGGCACGACCCGAGATACCGCGGAAGTCGCGCACGCGCGGCAGCGCGATCGTGACGAAGCGGTCCAGGAATTCGTACATGCGCACGCCACGCAGCGTGACCATGCAGCCGATGGGCACGCCATCACGGATCTTGAAGCCGGCGATCGCCTTCTTCGACTTGGTGACGACAGGCTTCTGGCCGGCGATCTTGGTCAGGTCGCCGACGGCGTGTTCCATGACCTTCTTGTCCGACACCGCCTCGCTCACGCCCATGTTGAGCGTGATCTTCGAGAGGCGCGGAACCTCCATCACCGACTTGTAGCCGAACTTCTTGACCAGCTCGGGCACCACCGTCTGGCGGTAGACCTCTTGCAGGCGCGCAGTCTGTTGTTGAGCCATTGCTTACCCCGGCCTCAGGCCTTGATCTCTTCGCCGCTGGACTTGTAGACGCGCACCTTCTTGCCGTCGTCAAGCAGCTTGATGCCGACGCGATCGGCCTTGCCGGTTGCGGCGTTGTAGATCGCGACATTCGACTGGTGGATCGGCATGGTCTTGTCGACGATGCCGCCGGTCGCACCCTTCAGCGGGTTCGGCTTGACGTGCTTCTTGACGACGTTGACGCCCTCGACCACCAGGTGGTCGGCGTCAGCGCGCGAGGCCACGACGCCACGCTTGCCCTTGTCGCGACCAGTCAGCACGATGACCTGGTCACCCTTGCGAATCTTGTTCATGTCAGAGCACCTCGGGAGCGAGGGAGACGATCTTCATGAAGCGCTCGGTGCGCAGCTCGCGCGTCACCGGGCCGAAGATGCGGGTGCCGATCGGCTCAAGCTTGGCGTTCAGCAGCACGGCGGCATTGCCGTCGAACTTGACCAGCGAACCATCCTGACGGCGCACGCCCTTGGCAGTGCGCACGACCACGGCACTGTAGACCTCGCCCTTCTTGACGCGGCCGCGCGGCGCAGCCTCCTTGATGGAGACCTTGATCACGTCACCGATGCCGGCGTAGCGGCGCTTGGAGCCGCCCAGCACCTTGATGCACATGACGCTCTTCGCGCCCGTGTTGTCCGCGACGTCAAGTCGCGACTGCATTTGAATCATTGTCTGTCCCCAACTTGTCCCGCGGACCACCCACCATGGGCGACCCTCGGTCAGTCTTGGGCCCGTCATCGGGCGCCTTGGCAAGCGCCTTCTGCTTAGGGCGAAACCGGGATCCTCAGGAGCGTTCGGCCCGCCAGCGCTCAGCTGGCGGCACCGCGATCTCAAGCAGACCTTCGGCGAAGCCGCGCAGTATCCACGATCTGCGCGGCACTGTCAACCGGCAATTCAGAGGCTGCGAGCCTGGGCCAGCAGCGTGGCCGCATCGCTGACCTCGAACTTGCCGGGCCCCTCGACATTCAGCGTCTTGACGACGCCATCCTTCACGAGCATCGAGTAGCGTTGCGAACGCAGACCCAGGCCGCGCGCCGCCAGGTCCAGCGTCAGCCCGGTCGCCTTCGCGAAGTCGGCACTGCCGTCGGCCATCATGCGCACCTTGCCCGCCGTCTGCTGCTCGCGCCCCCACGCCCCCATCACGAAAGCGTCGTTGACCGAGATGCACCAGATCTCGTCGACGCCAGCCGCCTTGAAGTCGGCCGCGTGCTGCACATACCCCGGCACGTGCTGGGCCGAGCAGGTCGGCGTGAAGGCCCCCGGCAGCGCGAACACCGCAATCGTCTTGCCGGCAGCCAGCTGGCCGATGTCGAAGCTGTTCGGGCCCAGCGAGCAGCCATTGCCCTCGACCTCGATGTATTCCTGCAGCGTGCCCGCGGGCAGCTTGTCTCCGACCTTCAGCATCGTTGTCTCCTTGGATGGATGGACGCAAAAGCAAAAACGACCGGTCGCCAGCAAGCCAGCGAACCGGTCGTCGGCACCGGCAGCTTTTCCAAGCCCCCGGTGATGACAGGCTTCAGACGACCTGGGCCTTCTGGACCAGGCGCGTCACGACCCAGGCCTTGGTCTTGGAGACCGGGCGGCCTTCCGAGATCTCGACCAGGTCGCCGATCTTGTACTCGTTGTTCTCGTCGTGCGCGTGGTACTTGCGCGAACGGGCAACGATCTTGCCGTACAGCTCGTGCTTGACGCGACGCTCGACCAGCACGGTGATGGTCTTGGCACGCTGATCACTGACGACGCGGCCGACCAGGGTGCGCGTGTTCTTGACGGTCTCTTGGGTCGTCATTGGGCGGCTCCCTTCTTCTTCTCGGCCAGGATGGTCTTGGCACGGGCGATGTCACGGCGGGTACGGCCGAGGCTGGCGGTATTGCCCAGCTGCTGGGTGCCCTTCTGCATGCGCAGGCCGAAGTGCGCCTTGAGCAGGGCCTTGACCTCCTGCTCGAGCGCGGCGACGTCCTTGGCGCGGAGTTCGGATGCTTTCATCGTGTTCTCCTCAAGCACCGATCTGGCGCGCCACGAAGGTGCAGCGCAGCGGCAGCTTGGCGGCAGCCAGGGTGAAGGCCTCACGGGCCAGCGCCTCGGGCACGCCGTTGATTTCGTAGAGCACCTTGCCCGGCTGGATCTCAGCCACGTAGTACTCGGGGTTGCCCTTGCCGTTGCCCATGCGGACTTCGGCCGGCTTCTGCGAGATCGGCTTGTCAGGGAAGATGCGGATCCAGATGCGGCCACCGCGCTTGACGTGACGCGAGATCGCGCGTCGCGCGGCCTCGATCTGACGAGCGGTGATTCGGCCGCGCTCGGTGGCCTTCAGGCCGAAGTCGCCGAACGACACATTGGCGCCGCGCGTGGCGATGCCGGTGTTGCGACCCTTCTGCTCCTTGCGGAACTTGCGACGGGCGGGTTGCAGCATGCTTATTCTCCTTTCGACTCGCCACCAGGCGCGGCGACCTTGCGCACACGCTTGACGGCAGCCGTCTTCGGCGCCTCGGCCGCACCGGCCTCGGCCGGCTTGTCGGCGCCCTCGGTCGGGTTGACGACGTCGG
>Ga0255259_1000054_pt1 | contig 12317 bp, 1 predicted proteins | sample LawtaT_13_FD_189964 | JGI IMG/M metagenome (GOLD analysis project Ga0255259, IMG submission 189964) | Metatranscriptome of freshwater microbial communities from St. Lawrence River, New York, United States - Law_Yuk_RepB_8d (Metagenome... | ecosystem: Environmental > Aquatic > Freshwater > River ... | reverse complement strand
TTTTAAAAAAACCCGCTCGACATAGTTCGTGTTATTCTTCTCTAAAGATCAGTTTCTCGTGCGATGCCGCAGGGCGGTCCCGGGCAACATCATGATGCGACGATCAAGTTTGAGGAGCAGAATAAAGCAGGGATCGATTTGCAACTCAAACCTTTGAGCAAGTTGAACGGTGGCCCGAATAGCGCCAAAAGTGGTGGGCTCAGAAACATTCACCAGTCTCCAATCACCGGATTACTGAGGGACATTTTGATTCCTCACTCGCGCCATAATGGAGGTGACGAGAAAGGATCTGCACACCCCAGAAACGACACGAATGAAGATCAAATTCCTTCCTCGAACACAGCAGTATCCAGAACAAATATCAGTATGGTGAAATACGAGAAAAACCTCGGGTTGGTGACTGGGGAGCACGCAATCACTTTTTTTGCTCGCAACGGAAGTCAAGCGCCTGTTAAGTTTTTTTATTGTAACGCGGCAGTGAAAGAAAGCGACAGTTATCGGCCAAATTTTCGTCCATATGATCTGATCATCGTTTCTCGTAAAGAAGTGGATTCTGAATATTTTACGATATCTGCTTCTGGTGTTGTTCATGTGAAGCCGAACCGACCCTCGGAATTTGTTTCTTTGGCAGAGTGGATGCATCACTCGAACGCCTTTAATGCGATTCGCAGTATACGTTTCTTCAAGAATTACCTTATTTGCAAGGCGTTTCAGCTATGGCAGCGAAACGTAAGATATCGCAAATATTGCAAGCAGCGCGACAAGCTTTTTCACAAACTTTATTTAGCTCGAACTTCATTCTGTGGCCCTTTGATCGAAATTAACAAATTATTTCACGAAATGCATGAGGTAGATGTTTGTGTCTTGAAACTCGATGATAAAAAGGCAGAGGACTTTGATGCAATCCAACGCGAAAAGCGCACAGAGGCCGCCAAAAAATTCGAAAGCGTTATTGACAAACTTGAAGGGAAAGTTGAGACGGTCTGTCGAAGCGTGAAAGAACGATTGCGGTCTTACAAGGGCAAAGACAATGACGATACTACCAACTCCCGATTTGCTCAACACCTCCTTGGTGGAAATGGCCGTGTAAAGTCCATGCACGCTGTCAAGTTGGAAAAAGCTGAGCGCAAGCGTAAGCTTCAACACGCTAAAGATGAAAAAGAAATGCTCGGAAGCTTTGTTCGATTGATTGACTACATGGAAACTAACCATCTTGTCTCCATCGCTACTAATAGTGTTAGCGCATGGCACCATGATTTACTTAATCTTAAGCGATACATGTTTCTCACCAAGGTCCAATTCGTTCCTCAAAGATTGAGATGCACTCCTGATGATGAGCATATTTTGAAGATTGTTCATGACATGATTGAAGGTATCATCAGTGTTATGGACACTGTTGAACGAATTGTTTTCATGTCGAAATTCAAGACTCATATGAAGGAGCAAATTCCAAAAGAGCACCAAGCCCAAGTGAGCAAGATTATCCATACCGATCGAGGGTTTGGCTTGTTGTATCACCGCATTAGAAAGAAGATAAAAGATGATTATGTTCTCTTGCAGCATCGTGTTTCGGAGGATCTTGAAAAACATCGTCAGGTGTTCGATTTCGGCGAGCGATGGAATTTTGAGGATTACTGTAGTCGCAACTCTGATATAAATGTCATTCAAGTTGACATGGTGCAGCAAGAGCAATGGAGAATAGAGCTTAAGAAGCTTAAGATTGAGGCTTTTGGTGGTCAATCTTTCGTGGCTCCTCTCCAAGAAATAAACGATCTGTTGTTGGGAGTCACACAAAGAGCGTTAGAGGGAATGCAACGCAATCTTCAGAATGTATTTCATCGTTTTGTGATAGAAGTCAAAACCGAATATGAAACCACGAATTCTAAACTCGAGGAGAGTTACCAATCTTTATCTGGATTTGCTGGTTTTATCAAGTATACCACTGAAGTAAAGGCTTGCCAGAGCCAGCAGGAGGATCGATATCTCCAAGTTACCAAAATGCATAACATCATGAAGGAGCAAAAGGATCCCTTTACTAATAGCAAAGTTCAAATCGACCCTGCGGATGATGTTGCTTTTGAGGACCTCGACCATGAACACAAAAAATTCAATAGCGTGATGGAAAATGCGGAACTTTTAATTAAAAAAAACGTCGAAGACAAGGCTCAAGAAGTAACCCTTTTAGTAAACGCGCTGAAAAAAGATACAGAAGCTGAAGAAGCAAGCTTACATCAAGGAATATTTATTGAGAATGTTCAAGGCAAAGACAAAACCAAGGAAGTTCTCAAGGCTTTGGACGCGGTCAAAGCATCTCTCGATGCAAAGGTTGTTCAATCTAACCTCTATTCCGAATGGTTGGAGCGATTTGAGCGTGAGCCGTCAGAAAATGTCAGTTTGAAGTCTGCTATGGCTGCTTATGAAAAAAAACGTCAGTTTTGGGAGTTGTATAACAACTGGAAAGAAAAGCAACGAGAATGGAACCAATCCGATTTCTCAGCTTTAGATCACAAGAAAATGGACGATGAAGTCAATGAGTTCTTTTCGACTGCTTTTGAACTGAACAAGTTTTATAAAGGAATAGCTGTGACTGCAAAATTGAAAAGCGATATTTTTGAGTTCCAGCAAATTATGCCATTAATTTTATTATTGGGGTCCAAAGCTATCAAACCAGCTCATTGGAGACTTCTGTTCGCATCTATTACTCCTCCTCAGCCTTTTGTGGCAAACGAAAAAATCAAACTTAGCAAACTTATTACGATGTCGGCCTTTAAGTTCAAACAAAAAATTCGAGAAATCGCTGGTCAAGCGCAAGGCGAATTTTTGTTGGCTGAGGCACTTGAAAAGATCCAAAACACTTGGTCTGTCGAAGAATTCAAATTTTCACAGTATCCGCGCTCGCCGGATGTATCCGTAATTGGAGAAATCGAAGATACTATGCAGAAGCTAGAGGAAAATCAAGTAGCTTTGAACAATATGCTTGCTTCTCCTTACGTTGCTCCTGAGCTTAAAAATGTTGAACTCTGGGCTAATACTCTGCGATTTATGTCCGAAACTCTTGAAGAGTGGATCAATTGTCAAAAGAATTGGTTGTATTTGGAGCCAATTTTTACATCGCCTGATATGCAGCGTCAACTTCCTGCAGAAACTGCATCATTTCTTGATGTGGACCGTTTTTGGCGCGACTTGATGCGAAAAACTGCGCTGACAAAAAATGTAAAAAATTCCATGGCTAATCAGAGCATCAAGGCTAATTTGCAGAAATCGAACAAGGAGTTGGATCGGATTCAGAAGTTGCTGGAAAAATATTTGGAAACGAAGCGTGCTGCCTTTCCTCGATTTTACTTTCTTTCTGACGAAGAATTGTTGGCTATTTTGTCCCAAGCGCGCTCTCCTCAAGCCGTTCAACCGCACTTAATTAAATGTTTTGACAACATTGCAAGTTTGGTCTTTACTAATGTTCCCAACAGCACTGAGGTGACTGCCATGATAAGTTGCGAAGGTGAAGTTGCAAATTTTGCTCGTTCTGTCATGACAGTCGGAAATACGGAGACTTGGCTTAAGGACATTGAGTACATCATGCGCATGTCCGTGAAATCTTATCTCAAGAGCTCCCTGGGCGCCTATCCTCAAGGCAAAGCGGACCGCGCAGACTGGATCAAAGCTTGGCCTGCTCAGACTGTACTGACTATTTCGGCTGTTTACTGGACTTTTGGCGCTACCGAGGCCTTACTCAAAATTGAAAACAATTCAGATCCTCAAGCGCTTACTAAATTTCTGGTTTTCTCTCGCGAACAAATTGCAAAACTGGTCGACATGGTGCGTGGTTCCCTGGCCAAACAGGAGCGTCTTTTGTGTGGTTCGTTGATGATCATGGATATCCATGCACGAGACGTTATTTCCGACATGGTAGAAATCAAGTGTTCGAAACGCTCGGACTATTCCTGGATTAAGCAACTGCGCTATTATTGGGAGGAGAACGAACATCCTGACCCATCTATGGTTCAAGAGGATGAGAGCATGAAGGTTCCTGGACTTCCAGAACACGAAGATTGTATAGCCAGGCAAACAAACGCGCGTTTTGACTATCGCTACGAATACTTAGGGAATCCAACACGTCTTGTGATCACCCCCTTAACAGATAAATGTTATTTAACGCTGACAACTGCCATGTCACTTCATTTTGGAGGAGCCCCGGCAGGGCCCGCTGGTACCGGCAAAACTGAAACTGTCAAGGACTTGGGTAAATCCCTTGCAAACCAAGTTGTCGTCTTCAACTGTTCTGATGGTCTGAAAGTTAAAATTATCACTCAATTTTTTTGTGGGTTAGCTAGTGCAGGGGCCTGGGCCTGTTTTGACGAATTCAATCGTATCGACATTGAAGTATTGTCGGTCATTGCCCAACAAATTATGACCATTCAGCAAGCGATTATACAGCAAAAATCCCCCTTTAATTTCTGCGGACGCATGTTGCCTTTGGATTCACATTTTGGTGTGTTTATCACAATGAACCCTGGGTACGCCGGCCGCACGGAGCTTCCCGATAATCTCAAGGCTTTGTTCCGACCAGTAGCCATGATGGTTCCAGATTATGGCCTCATCGCGCAAATCATCCTATTTTCGGAAGGATTTCAAGACGCGACGTCTCTGTCGAAGAAAATGGCGCAAATGTACAAGTTGGCATCCGAACAGCTTTCCAAGCAAGACCACTACGATTTCGGTATGCGCGCAGTCAAGTCCGTGCTAGTCATGGCAGGAGCCATGAAACGTAGGGATCCAGACTTGCCGGAAAACATCCTGCTGATTCGGGCGCTTCGAGATAGCAACATACCCAAGTTTCTTGCCCATGACGTGCCTTTATTTTTGGGAATTATTTCTGACCTGTTTCCTGGAGTTGAAGTTCCCACCCAAAATCGGCAGGTGCTGATTGAGGCCATCAATCATCAAATGATCTCAATGAATCTTCAGAAAGTTCCGGCTATGATTACTAAGATTATTCAATTGCGCGAAACGATGGAAGTTCGTCATGGTGTGATGGTTGTTGGAGAAACTATGGCTGGAAAGTCGACTGTCATTAAAATTCTAGAGAAAGCCTTGACTCAACTTCACCAACAAGGTGTCTCCGAATACAAAAACGTGCAATTTACTTGCTTGAACCCTAAGTCTATTTCGATGGATGAGTTGTTTGGTTATACGAAGTTGTCGAACGAGTGGCAAGACGGGCTCGTTGCATTTATCATTCGCCAGGCCGCCAAGGATACCACTGGTTCAGCTAAGTGGGTATGTTTTGATGGCCCCGTAGACGCATTGTGGATCGAGAACATGAACACTGTACTCGACGACAATAAAATGCTCTGTCTGGCCAACGCCGAACGCATCAAACTTCCTGTCGGTACCACGATGATGTTCGAAACCCAAGATCTTTCAGTTGCTTCACCCGCTACAGTTAGTCGTTGCGGAATGGTCTTTATGGAGCCTAAAGGGCTGGGTTGGCTTCCTATATTGGAATCCTGGCAAAAAGATTTTCAACCTGTTCTTGGTCTTGAGCTGATGGACTATGTGGTGGATATTCTCAAGAAATACATCCAGCCGCTCGTCGATTTTATCTATGGCAACTGTCAAATGCTTATCCCGGCTGTACCTGGCAACTTGATGGTGAGTTGTCTGAAACTGTTTGAAGCCTTGATTCTTCCTTTGAAAGAGCGGTTGGCTGCAGGCGCAGGGGATGACGAAGACCGAAATCAGGAACGTAAGCATACTAATGGAGATGATTTTACACATCTCGTCGATATGTGTCTTCTCTTCTCTATCATTTGGTCCTTTGGTGGAAACATCGCCGATGACAATGTCACTAAATTCAACGGATTCATCCGTGATAATTTCGGAACTGTTCTGAAAGGCCTTCCGCATCGCGGCGATGTATTCGATTATTGCATTGACGAAACTGTCGGTGAATTTGTAACTTGGAATAAGAATCTTGTTGACTTTACATACAATCCTGCCACTCCCTTTTTTAATATTCTTGTGCCCACCACAGACACTACGAAATACACCTTTCTTCTGGATGTTTTGTTTCGTCAGAACCGCAATGTGCTCTTGATGGGCAGCACGGGTGTAGGAAAAACTGTTGTAGTGCAGGACTATTTACGAAAAGTGTCCGATGGCGGCGGTCCATTCGTGCCTGCGGCAATTACATTCTCGGCGCAAACCTCTGCAAACAACATGCAAGATTGTTTGGAAATCAAAATGGAGAAAAAGTTTAAAACATTGCTTGGCGCACCGGTGGGTAAACGTGTGGTCATTTTTGTGGACGATATGAACATGCCTTTGAAAGAAAAATATGGGGCCCAACCTCCTCTCGAGCTGTTCCGCCAATGTCTTGATCAGAAAGGCTTTTACGATCGAAAGGAATTGTTTTTTCGTCGAATTCAAGACGTTATATTTGTGGCAGCTTGTGCCGAGCCTGGAGGTGGTCGTAACGTCATGACCCCACGTGTTACACGCCATTTCCACATGCTCTGGCAACCACAACTATCTGAGACCTCAATGAATCGCATATTTTCTTTGATCTTGGGTGGTTACTTGTCGAATCTCTGTCGCGACTGGAAAGAAGATGTGCGCAGCTTCGCCGATAAAGTAGTGCAATCCACTGTAACAAGATATTTCACTATTAAAGCGAAAATGTTGCCCATTCCAAGCAAGTCGCATTATACTTTCAATCTCAGAGATTTAGGTAAGGTTATCCAAGGTATCACTCAGGTAGATGATCAAAACCACTTGAAGACATCCGAAACGTTGCTTAAGCTGTGGACCCACGAAGCTTCGCGTGTGTTCCGCGACCGCTTGGTCGACGACAAGGACGGATCTTGGTATGACTTGCGCTGGTCGGAAATGCTGCGCGAGTCTTTTCAATGCAACTGGGACTCAAAGTATGTCAACAGTATTTTGTTTGGTGATTTCTTGGATGAATCCAAATCTTATCAAGATATCAGCGAACGCTCTCATGAAATTCCTTCTCGCTTGAATACGTCCTTGCGAGATATCAACGCTACCAACGGCCGCATTGGAGATCTGGTCTTTTTCCGAGATGCTATTTTCCATTTTTCTCGTATCTCTCGTATTTTGCGCAACCCGCGGGGCAATGCATTGCTTGTGGGCGTGGGTGGTAGCGGTCGGAAGAGTTTGGCTAAATTGGCTATCTTCATCAATGGATTCAAGATGAAAACAATTGAAATTACTCGCGCTTACAAGTTCAAGGAATGGCACGAGGACTTGAAGTCAATATGTCTTGTTGCTGGTGTTAAACGGAATACAATTGTATTCCTAATTAGTGACACACAACTTGTGATGCCCATCATGCTGGAAGATATAAACAATTTACTGAACGCTGGTGAAGTTCCTAACTTGTTTGAGCATGATGAAGTCGATAAAATTTGTTCAGATTTGAGGGACCTGGCGTATTTTCGTGAGAATAAAATCAATTTGACTAAAGAAAATATCATGGAATACTTTGTGCAACAGGTGCGCGAGAACTTGCACGTTGTTTTGTGCATGAGTCCTGTTGGGGACGGCTTCCGCTCGCGCTGCCGTCAGTATCCCTCACTTGTCAACTGCTGCACTATCGATTGGTATAGCCTGTGGCCAGAAGATGCCTTGCTCGTGGTTGCTGACCGCTTTTTGTCAGATGAGTCGCTTGGCATTAAAAAATACCAAGAAGCTTTGGGTCGAATTTGTGTGAACATCCACATGTCGGTAATGGAGTCCACAAAGTTGTTTTTTGCCCAATTGCGTCGTTACAACTATGCTACACCTACCTCGTATCTGGAGTTGATCAAGCTGTTTAAGGTGCTTTTAACTGAACAGCAAGATATCGTGTCCACCAAGCTTTCCCGATATCGCAACGGCCTTGAGATGTTACGCACGACCAACGACAAAGTTGACAAACTCAAAGAAAAGCTCATTAAGTGGCAGCCGGAGCTCAAGAAACAAGGAGAGGAGTTGGCTATCACGCTTGTGGATCTAGAACGCGACAAAAAAGACGCCAACGCAAAGGCTGAGGTCTGTGGGCGAGAAGCCAAAGAAACAGCTGCGATTATGGCAGAAGTTCAAGCGATCAAAGATGACTGTGATGCCTCTTTGGCGATCTCCAAACCGGCCCTTGAAAAAGCCATGAAGAAAGTTGCAGAAATCAGCGCTAATGACATCACAATGATGAAGAACTATGCCCAACCACCCGACGCTGTCAAGCAGGTTATGGCAGCTGTCTGTATTTTATTTGGGGAAAAGAACACGGACTGGAAAACCTCTCTGGGTCTGCTTAAGGATCTGAAATTCAGAGACAAATGTATCAATTATATTAACGAAAGAGTTTTGGATGCGAAGACTATCAAGAAAATACAACCATACATTGAGGATAAAGAATTTGATCCTGAGATTATAACAAGATCATCTGTGCCTGCTGGAGGTTTGTGCTTGTGGGTACATGCTATGAATACATACTACAAAGCAAAGAAGGAGATTGAGCCGAAGGAGAAAAGTCTGGTGACTGCTACCGAAAAACTGAATGAAACGCAAAAATCTCTTAACATCAAACAGAAAGCGCTCAAAGAAGTCGAAGATAAAGTTGCCAGGCTCGAACGGGAATTCAATGAGAAGAATGATAAGCTTGCCGAGACCAAGGCGAATGTATTAAAGTCTACATTGCAATTAGAAAGGGCTGAGAAGCTGCTGGGTGGCTTGGGCAGTGAAGAAGCTCGGTGGAAAGTATCCGCGGCACAACTAGCTATCGACCTGGAGAATTTGGTGGGCAACATGATGCTGTCTGCAGGCCAGGTTGCTTACTCGGCACCTTTTACATCACATTTTCGCAAAGACATGGTACTGCAGTGGAACAAGTACTGCTTGGACTTGAAAGTGCCCGTGGATATGAAGTTCGATTTGGTGCGTATTCTGGGTGACCCGGTTGTGATTCGACAGTGGAACATTTTTGGACTTCCTGCGGATAATTACTCTTTGGAAAACGGGATTATTACCCACCGAGGCACGCGCTGGCCATTGATGATTGATCCCCAAGAACAGGGCAATCGTTGGATTAAGCAGCTGCACAAAAAGAGGAACGTGGCAGTGTGCAAGTTCTCGGATGCGACCTACCTTAAAACCATCGACGGTGCGCTGCGATTTGGGCAGCCTTTGTTGCTGGAGAGTGTAGGTGAGGTGCTGGAACCCCCAATCGAACCTGTACTACTGAAACAGCTTTTCATCGCGGGCGGCCAACTCAACATCCGCTTTGATGAAAAAGATGTACCGTACTCAGATGACTTTCGCTTTTTCATCACCACGAAGTTGGCTAACCCTCACTACTTGCCTGAAGTGTTCGTCAAAGTAACTATCATCAATTTCACTGTGACTCAAGAAGGCCTGACCGACCAGCTGCTGGTGGTGGTGTGCGGGATGGAGCGCGCCGACTTGGAAGAAAAGAACGATCGCTTGGTGGTCTCTATTGCGAAGGATCAGCAGGAGTTGAACGACATGGAAATAAAGATTTTGGCCTTGCTGGCCTCGTCTAACCCTGATGAGATATTGGACGACGAGAAGCTCATCGAGGCCCTGGCAGCCAGCAAAAAGACCTCCATCAAGGTGTCTGAGCGTATGGCCGATGCCGAAAAGGTTGTTAAGACTATTCAGGTTGTTCGCGAGGAGTATCGAGTGGTGGCTGTGCGGGCGTCCATCTTGTACTTTGTTGTGGCCGATCTGGCGAGAATTGACCCCATGTATCAGTACTCATTGCTCTATTACACCAATTTGTTCCGGGGACGCATTCGAGAGACTCCCAAAGCTGAGCTGCGTGAGCGTCTGCAAATTCTCTTGGACGACTTAAATCTCAGTATGTATCTCACCATATGTCGTGGGTTGTTTGAAAAAGACAAGTTGCTCTTCTCCTTCCTTATGACCATCCAGATCGCCCGCAACGCGGGCACCGTACCCAACGACGAATGGGCGGCGTTTCTCAAAGGCGCCGACGGTTCTCGGCTGGCAAACCTGTCCTCCAACCCCGTGTCGTCGTGGCTGCCAGATAGCACCTGGATGAACCTCCACGCTTCCTTGCCTGCTGTGGCGGAGGTGACCAAAGATCTTGCTGACGCCAAGAAAGCCACTGTTTGGCAGCGCTGGTACGCAGCATTTGGGGACGCCCCCACTGGTGCCCCCGTCCCATCCATTTTCACCGGTACCATCTTTCAGCAGCTATTGTTACGCAACGTGTTTCTGCGGCAGTGTACTATCTTCGCCATCCAAGACTACATCGCTCAAGCCATGGGTGCTGAGTTCGTGAAGTCCCCACCGTTCGATTTGGAAGCGGTGTACCAAGCTTCGAGCCCGAACACTCCCATCATCTTCGTGCTGTCCCCAGGTGCTAACCCTATGGAATATATCCTCAAGCTGGCGCGCACCAAGGGTCAGGAAGAAAAACTGCATCAGATCTCGCTCGGGCAGGGGCAGGGACCGCTAGCTGAGGAGCTAATGACTAACGGTCGCCGAGATGGTGATTGGGTAGTGTTGGAGAACTGTCACTTGTCTACGTCGTGGATGCCTCAGCTGGAACAAATCCTAGACCAAACGTCGCAGCAAGAGGTGCACGACGGTTATCGCCTGTTCTTGACTTCTATGCCTTCCGCGGCCTTCCCTGTTGCCATTCTACAGAGCGGGATTAAAATTGTCAATGAACCTCCGCGTGGTTTAGCCAACAATTTACGGGGAACTTTCCTGGATATTTCCCAAGATTATTATGACTCATGTTCCAAATCTCATGCCTTCAAGAAATTGTTTTTCGGGCTGGCGTTTTTCCATGCCGCGATTCAGGAACGCCGCAGATTCGGCCCCATAGGCTGGAACATTCCGTACGAGTGGATGAACAGCGATCTCATTGTGAGCAAAATGCAGCTGAAACTCTACCTGGACGAGACAGACCACGTGCCCTACCAGACGCTAAGAGAACTCATTGGTGAGGTGAATTATGCAGGGCGCGTGACGGATGATAAAGACCAAAATTGCATCACGAGTATGCTAAAGCAGTGCATTAATGAAAATGTGTTGACTGACGGCTATTGCTTCACCACTTCTAATGACTACCAAGCTCCCTCGTCGGACGCAAAAATAACAGACGTTCTGAAATTAATAGAATCACTACCTATTGACACGCCTGGTACATTCGGTTTACATTCAAATGCTGATATCACCTTTCAATTAAATGAAACAAATCTTATTCTAAACAAGTTAATTTCCATTCAGCCTCGAACGGCTGTGGCTGCGGGCGGCAAGTCAAGCGATGACACTATCAAAGAACTCGCGCAGTCTTTCATAGCTAAACTCCCCCCCAAACTTGATACCAAAACTGCTCACCCGTCCACCTTCGCGGGCATTTTCGACGGAACGAACACATTGGGTGTGTTTTTCGGTCAAGAGTTAGATCGCTTCAACAAGTTGTTGTCTGTGATTCGCAAGGTGCTCATCGACTTGCAGGATGCCATTGCTGGCACGGTTGTCATGTCTCAAGACTTGGACAACGTCTACAACAAGTTATTGATAAACCAAGTGCCTGAAAAGTTTGAAGAAAACGCCTGGCCCTCACTGAAGAACATGCAGGACTGGTTTGATGATGTGTGTCTGCGCGTGCAGATGATGCGTGAATGGCTGGTGGGTGGTGCCCCTAACTGCTTTTGGATTTCCGGGTTCTTCTTCCCGCAAGGCTTTTGCACTTCAGTGCTGCAGAAGTACGCGAGGGCTACTTCTATTTCTATCGATACTTTGCGGTTTCGTTCACATGTCATGCCGACCCGAGTCCCAGAGGAACTTAAGCACCTTGAAAAAGGAGCGTATATCCGTGGCATGTATTTGCAAGGCGGTGGTTGGGATATGGAGGGGAAAACCATGTGTGAATCTACACCAGGAGAGCTCTTTCAGCTTCTGCCCATTGTCTGGATGGAACCAGAAACTATCGATCAACCACTACCACAGAAATCTTATAATTGTCCATCTTACAAAACATCCTTACGTGCGGGTACTTTGTCGACCACGGGGCACTCGACCAATTTCGTGCAATATATTCAGCTGCCCACCAAGAACCATTCTGCTGATCATTGGGTGCGCCGTGGTTGTGCACTTTTGCTCACTCTGGACTCAACAACCTGAATGATCTGATACATAGCTTCAATATTAATAATATCCTTCATTTAAATTTTGTTAATTGATTCTACATTTTTATTTGCGAAAGTTAAGTGATAAATTTTAACGCATTGTCAAATTGTTTATTTTTAATGTCGTCA
>Ga0255259_1000049_pt1 | contig 12636 bp, 2 predicted proteins | sample LawtaT_13_FD_189964 | JGI IMG/M metagenome (GOLD analysis project Ga0255259, IMG submission 189964) | Metatranscriptome of freshwater microbial communities from St. Lawrence River, New York, United States - Law_Yuk_RepB_8d (Metagenome... | ecosystem: Environmental > Aquatic > Freshwater > River ... | reverse complement strand
TTTTAATCAAAACTTTGAATTAACTTGTCGGAAGTTCAGGTAATACTGGAGCATCCTTACAAACCTCACAGGCGCGAACCTTTTTAGAAACTTTTCCGTCTGCAGTGGTCAACACAACTTGATACTTGGAACAATTTTGGCAAAAAATATGTCCGCAAATTCGGCAGTGGTGTCGACGCAAGAACATCGTAAATGTTTTAGAACACAAATAACATGTCGTTGCATTATCATCATGATCCCATTTTACTTCAGAGACCCGATCAGAAGCATAAAATTCATCTTTCCACAATTCGTAAAAAGGACCTTCGGGCTGCTCATAGCTGGAAACAGCGGTCAACAAGCCAAAGTGATCCGCCAGCCACAAACTGCCTTTCTTTCCACCCGTCCCGCTGTCGTCCCATATGCGCTGGGGTGTGTATTTAGTGGGATGAACCCAACCTGATGGGATACAGCGCGTGAGGTTAACGGAAGGCTCCTTCGCGTCAGTTGTACATATCATTCCTAAAGCAACAAAGCCATCGCTAGGTGCCACTGGCTTCCAAACATAAAGCGAGTTCGTGTTGAGCTCTTTTTTCCAGATCTGAGTATATTTTGTGGGAAACGGCAAGAGGCGGTCTGCGACCACACGCAAATTTTCACCAGAGAACCTTGCGGTGCTGGTATCAACAAGCTCAAAGATAAAGAACGGGGAGTTCGCAGAAGGCTCTGGTGCAGACCCTGCCGTGGTAGTGCAATAATGACCAATGCATATCTGAAGCTTGCTCCACGACGACACCAATCGAGGCGCCCAAATCGTCACAGGACTACGTGCAGTTGTACCGTCCGTGGACCAGATTTTATCAAACCGACTTACTTTGACACGCTTCACCTTCACTTTGGCAAACAAGGAGTCTTCAGTAATTTTGCTTTCCTTCTTTACTTCTGCAACCTGAAATAGTTCTTGCATTTCTCGGGGAGGCACCACGTCTGCAACAACGCGCTCACCATCCGCAACGGTATCAGTTTCGAGTGCTGCCTTGAATTCTTTGTTATCAGCATCTTCACTAACACGTGGATCAGCAAATACAAGTAGAAACTCGTTGGGTGTAAGCATACCCAACGGACTCTCGTTGCGATGACCCCTACGCATAATCTAGTGAATTTCATCCGGGGCTATTTCAAATTGTAGCCAGGTAATACCACCATAAAGCTCAGAACATCCGACAAGATTGTTGCGATCGGAATCAAACACGCGAAACGCATCCATTAACAACATACCCTTAAAATGAATCAGTCGCCGAATGCGTGAGATCAGGGCGCGAAAATCCAACACACTAAATTGATCGGGCAAAGAAAAAAGGCGAGCAATCGATGTTTCGGATTCATCACATAGCAGCCGCCGTCTACAAGACCGAATCTCACGGAAAAAGGCACGCCGGTTATCAACAGAATTGTGTTCGATTGCTCGAAGCAAAATACTTAAGTCTCGTTCGGAGTATTGGGTCTCTGAGTCGAGAAACCGCACGAGCTGTTCAGCTTGGGTTTGCTGGTAGTTGCCAGCCATTTCAAATCCATACGAGGCATCGAGTAAATAGGATCCCACTCTCAATGCAATCGATGTCGAACAACTACCATCTTCTCCAATAATCCAACGCGAGCCCGATGAATGGATTTGAGCTCTCAATGACTGCGCTTCAGCAAGCGAAACCGCAACGTAATAACGTCCATTTTGAATTCGCGCAAATCTATTTCTCGATATGAATTCAGTGAGCGCCGCCAAAGTGAAGCTCGAGCCATAATCAGCTAGAATTAAAGGAACTAATTCATCCTCGTCGGACGAAGAAACATCCAAGGCGCGCAACAATTCACGGATTTCGCTTTCGTTGAGACCCAAAAATTTGTCTGTACTCGACGGGTTCAATTGAAAACGCGAGTAGGCACGAGCAAGCAACATCTGCTGGGTCTCAGTCAATGTCCGAATCTGCGTGAAAGGCGTTTGCACAACTTTCGCATCTGGTACCCATTCTAGAACAACCATGACGTTCTTTAATCGACGGTGCGAAGCGAGGGTCCACTGCCGGTAAAAGTGATCGTTTGATATCATGAGATAAGAAGGAAATTTCAGTGTCTTAGGACGCAATTTAAGCCCATTGAACACTCCAAAATCAGAAGCAGAGTAAAATGGAGGTTTTGAAAGAGCAAGGCTTTCGGGATCGTTGGCAAGGGTATCAAGTCTCCACAAGGTTGGCTCCTGCAACTTTCGGCTCCAATTCTTTTGTTCGAATCCTTCTGGCACCTTTTCGACGTTGACAACGACTTGTTCTTGTTCCTGCTCTTGCTCCTGTTCCTGTTCCTGTTCTTGCTCCTGTTCTTGAACTTGCTCTTGGTGAAAAACTATATGTTGCGCCGCATTGTCTAATTCCGCATCGACAAGCCCGATAGCAGTTTCATCGTTCGATTTAACCTGTTTACGACTGGCATCATCGAAAAAGCCACCTTCCTGAGCTTTCTCAGCTTTTTCGGTCTGTTTTGCTAGGTCTCCCTCCTCCTTGTGCTTTTGATCGGCGAGTTGAACAGACCACAAAAGCTTCTTGGTTTGATTCACTGAATTAAGCTGTGTATGATCATCGACCAGATCAGCGTACTGGATTATTTGACGTTCAATTTTTTCACGAAACGAAACTATTTGAGGAACTGCGTTTTCAACACTATAATCAATACGATCGCGGAAAATGTCCAAGTAAGTGTGCAAGCTTTCAGTCGCCTTACGATCACCACGGCCGAATTTGGCAGAGTTGTCCAGCAATTGCTTAAAACCCGCTTTGCGCCAGACATTATTGACATTTTGTTGACACAGCATATTAAATTGAAGTTTTTCAGTGCGGAAACTGTTCACTACGAGCCACGCGGTGATATCACAAAGGATCTGGTTTGGTTTAGGATTAGCAACCGGTCGAATGTTAGCTCGAATGAGCTTTACGACTTCAGGAATCGCTAGCAACTTCAGAGTTTGTCCTTGCCCAAGTCCGCGCATTCGAAACGCCCCTTGAGCATAATCTCGAAAGACCATGTCTTTGCCCAAAGTAAGTAACGCAGAAGCGTTGACAAGTTGTGGGATGTCCATCCCAGTTGTATGTATCTGATCAAAGAAAGAAAAGCGCAGCTCAAGGCTAATTCCACATTGAGCCCAGGGAATCACGTGCATTCCCTCTCGGACCAACACCATCTTGCGATCATCCTCATCCAAAAATACGACGCACTGAGCTTCAGGCAGACCGCGCTCTAATAGGTACTGTGCCACCTCAATATTCGTCATGCCTGTAATAAGAGCTCCGGTGTCGATTAACGCATGAAATGGAGGATTGGCGCTGGCGATCATGTCGAGAATGCCTTTTACAGACCAAGCTGACTCGGTTTCAATCAAGCTACATATGGCGGGGGACGTTAAGAAATGCAAAATACGTCCGTCTGTACCTTTCTCATACTGGCAATGACCGAGTTCTAAAGGCAACAAGTCACTGGGAGTGCCCGAAAAACCAAGGCGGTGATCAAATAACATTGAACCACCCAGCTCTTGACCACAAGCGCTGAGCTTCAAACCTTGGTGCCGCATGACCTCTGGAAATACAATTTCGTCCAGATACCACTGAATAATGTTTGGAAGCTTGTGCAACAACTTGTAAAGGGCAGCTACTTGTTGTTTATCAGCCATGTCCGTTAATTGCAGAGGGAAAAACTCATCAGCAACATCTTGAAATACTTCGGTTTCATATAATAACATGGCTTGTTCTTCACGTTGCAAATGCTCAATGAGACCCAGAGAGGTCCAGCTCGATGCTTGCAGGTTGACCTCTGCTGTAGACAAATCTTGCTTCCCAAACCAACCTCCACCACCTAGTTTTCCCCTTCTCGTAACAGGACCACCCTCCAGACGACGAGACCCCCTCACACGACCACCTGCATTTGTTATCCATTTGGAATACAAAATACAGGAAGGGCGCAGTCGAAACGCGCCCATTTCCTTCTTCATTTTCTTAATGAAAGCTTTTAATACAGCCTGGAAATCCGACTGCCGCAGACCCTCGTAGCGATATGCAAGAATCGTGACACCAATGACCACATCAGGATGGGAAAACTCAGAGCTTTTACTGGGAACATCTTTGCCGACAAACGGGACCGCGGCTAGCTCGCGGGATTTGGGCATGTTTGTAAATTCAGCGCGGGCACGCTCCAGATCACTAGGTTGCAATAAACCGAAAGAAACGCGGTCAATCTTTGATAAGACATGGGGCAAGATTGAACTCAACCAGTCATAACATAGGTTAAGCATCTTGATATATTCCTCTCGCAAACGTGCCGTGATCAATTTTACAGCATCCCGGTGCTGCTTATCTCCAGCTTGGACGGTACCACCTTTAAGAAGATACAGCATGATATGTTCGTTCAGCACTCCTCTCATTCGTTGGGCGAGCAGCCATAATAACATCCACTCTGCCAAAAGAGGTTTTATTTGCCTATGATAGAACCCACGCGACAGCAGAACCAAATGTGGGGTTGTTTGCAATAACTTATCACGGCGCCCGATTTCGATAACAGCTTGAAGACGCTGTAGAATCACGGCAGCTTCCCGGGACTGAGCAAACGGAGTGCCCGAAAGCTTGCTATCACCCGTATGAAAAAAAAAAAACGCATCCAAGAGGTGGAAAGGAATTTTGTAGCGAAGGCCATCCGCACTTTCGTTGCGCGTAAAATCAAGGTTTTCTTTAAGCCCGATGGGCCAATTCAGCTCTGATTTAAGAGGATGTAATAAAAGATCAATTTCATCCAAAATTAGATGACCTGACCGAAATAACCCCAAAACTTGTATTGTATGCTTGAGCTCATCCTTCACGCGGGTATCTGAGGTGTCTCCACGAGTGTCATATTCATCCAGGGTATGTAAACATTCTACAAATTTTAGAAAAAAAGATTTGATTGCTGTCGGGGTAGTGATCAATACAGCTCGTCGCTCTTTGGCCTTCACCAGCTTTTTGTACAAGTCCATCGGAACTGGTGAAAACCGATCAAAAGAAAAAGTGTAGATGGGTTTGTGGATAATTGCAGAAAACCTGGAGCGTAGCACGGAGCGAGAAAAGTCCAGAAGAGCGGAGGGACAAACCTGCGTTACCAAAGTATTTCCATCCGCGAGGAGTAGAGCCAATAAAGGTCCGACAACTGTCGTTTTGCCAGCACCCATAATCATTTGGTGGACGGGTGAGCGACCTTCTTTGAGAGCAACGATGAAAGTATGAATGAGCTCAACTTGACTCTTGCGAAGCACAATGTTGTAAATAAATTCGAACACCAAGAAACGAGGATCGTAAACCAATGCAGAGCCAACAGGGGATTCATCGCTAGGAGGTCCAACAAAAAATCGTGAGCACATTAACTCATTGGAGAGAGCAGCAGCTTGAAGCGCAATGCTTGAGCTCAGTAAATCCTTTGCACGAACTCTGGCGCCAGCATCTAGGCTTTGCATCGCAGAAACCTTCTGGGATAGTCCAGTCAACATGCTTAATAGTTTTGAGCCTTGATCTATACAGCGAATAACTTGACCGATGCGATTAACATGAAACATAATATGCACTGTCAGATCGAATACAGCAGCGATCAAGTCGGGTGTGAGAAATGGATTGATATTTTGCAAGTCGTGAACCGAACGACTTGAAAGTAGAACGGCGACAAGATATTCAAATCGAATCTGGACCTCTTTCCCTCCGTGCCGAGCACAAAGAAATGCTTCCCACGAAACTGGGCTGTAATCCTTCATTGGATTCGTCGAGGACGTGAGCGGGCGTTCAAGTGGGTCCGTCCCAAGCTCACATGGGTCAACTTTAACATCCTGGTGGCCGTTACTGTTGACCATGGTTAAAACTGTCGAAATCGCGGAGGCTACGTACGTTTCATCCGCAACTTGTCGAGCACGGAGTTCGTCCAGAAGTTTTCCCACCTGTGATACCGTTGTTGACAACTCCGGGCATTCAGGTGAAGACACATACTGCTTGACATCTGACTCAAAGAGTTGCCCAAGACAATATGTGAGGCGATTGTTTTCTGATTCGGCAAAGCTGTTACACTCGGCACGCAGCCGATCCAGAATCGCCTGACCAACATGTGTTGCCGAGGAAGGGTGGTAAGAAATATCGAAAGGCAACTCCGCAGAAACAGGTTCCAACTGCTGAGAAGAACGGGTTCGTGGTTTTACATAACTAATAAACCCTTTCAAAGGCATTTTCGAAAGGATGGATACGTCTCGAGCCAGGATTGCACCTTCTTTTTCAACAGAACCAGTCTCGACACCGCGAAATAACTCTCGCTGAGCAAGGGAATAGTCCTGGATTGATGGCACAACACGAGTTCGAAAGCGATCTTCGCGAAAGCAGTCTGAAGGAAGAAAAAATTGCGGTTGGCTAGAAAGCCCAGGAACAGGTTCTGGCCAATTCAGGTTGACTCTAGATTTTTCATCTAAACGAAACTGAACAAACTTTTCAAGAGAACCAATAAGTTTACCAAAAGGAGTGAAAGACATTGTAACCATTGTAGCGAATCTCATTTTGGTGTCTTGGTAGCGCGGCATAGTGGAATCAGAAGCTATACCTGGGTTATTAGATAGTAACTGAAGAATGGAATGAAATAGCCCCTGGTTAAGAAATTCGGCAGGAGGTAGGAGGCGAAGCAGCAAGCAACCAAGTATGTAGGGCGAGTCTGTCGGGGTGATGCGAATATTAAGAGATCCAGTCAGTAGCTCAAAGAAAAAAATGAATCCGAGAGAGTTTTTGCTGCCCGCCAAGTCGAGGCCTGAGTCGAGCGAATTTCGGAGCATCAGGATTGCTTCAGTCGCCTTCACTTCCAGCGGACGATTGTAGGCAGTAGTGAGTAGTTTGCTGCCAAAAGCCTTTGCATGAGTCCAGGTTAGATCCTTTATAGAACCCCATTCTTCCACGCGCTTAGCTGGCGGGAGCTGTGGAGAGATCGAGGTGTTCTGTTGAGTTAAGGCGAGCAATGCCATGTGGCGATTGTTAAGTGCAAAAGAGCGGCGGATTTTTTCTCCAAGCTGATCATAGAGAAGTAATTCTTCAGAGCTCGAAAGTCGACAACCTCGAGAAACGTTTTCAAGCTTCCGTACATAATTCTGCATTTCTTTATAAATATCCCACTTGATTTCAATTTTCGTTCCTTCAGCAAGCAAAAAAAGCTTTAATCTACAAGCATGCGCATCTGGATGTTGATCGTATGACATGCTGGTAATTTTTTCAAGAATTTGCTTTTCTTCAGTGCTTGGTGCCGTATCCGTTATACACATATCAGTTGAACGAAACACTTCTTCGTATTGACCATCCATCAGTCGGAAAAGAAGCAAATATAAAGACGAGGCCACCGAAGGCGTGAACAGAAATGTACGGGAGAGATGAACGGGATAAACATAGTAGCGGCCCAGCAAGTTATTATTCCAATCAGAGTTGCGACGATCAAACACAAGTGAAGAACCAATTAACTGGCCATTCTTCAAAGGCCTCTGAGGAATGCAAGTAGCCGCAACCAGCACAGCAAGCTGTTTTGAGTTATTTTCGAGTAATATCGCATTCGGTAAGCCCGCCATCAAGCGCACAACATGAGCGTCGCGGTAATTGGAAATAAAATAGCCCGTTTCATCTTGCGAATAGTAGCGGAAGAGAGGCGCCTTAGATTCTTCTTCTGTGACACTAGCTAAATGTGGTTTTGAAAAGAAAGTGAGACGGATTCTTGGTAACTCAATGCGATCTGCAGGGCATAATACAGCTTTTTCAACCGCATTGCCAGAAAAAGGATCGATTTTGCTCCACACAAGGATATGAGACAAGTTATCAAGACGCATCAATAACTGGCGCAGGTCAAAAAGTTTGCTATTTTCTGAAACATCCAACATGCTGAGCAAGTACAGCGTCGGTTCTTTTCCACTCAAATCCACTCGGCTTACTCGAGCCAATTCATTCGAAGGCAAGACGAGTCCAGAAAGTAGGCCTTCCTTTTTGAATTCAATCCTTAATATTTCAGTTTGTGCTCTCTTGTCTTCGGACGAAGCCTTCGGATAGCCGGTAATAGAGTCATCGTCTTCAGATTGCCAAAATTGATGAGTATCAATCAGCGCATCAGGCAACAACCCAGTCAAAAGGTAAGGAGGAATATAAGTTTGAGTCGAGCTATCAGAAGATAACAACCGAGTGACAACCAATGATTCAGAGGGTTTGAAATAGAAATATGGGTTGCCGCATTCATAATAAACGAGTTGTTGATTTCCCTCTGAACGGGCAGTTAGGCGCGGGGTCAAATCAGCATAAGAATACTGTAAATCAGAAGAAAAACGAAGTACTCTATAAAACTTTCGTCCATACTCCACAATTTCAAAAATGTGCACAATTTTGATGGAGCGATATAACACTATTTCTTTAAAAACAGAACTTTTAGCTGAAGCTACAGCAGGGCCCCCCTCCGAAGCCAACTTGCGCTTGCGTTCATTCTCAAGCTCACGCTCTTTCGGATCTGGAGTCGGAGCTGTTGAAGATGAACCTTGCGTTCCAGCTGGAGTGTTAATTAAGCCCATGGCTGCCACAGTAACTACAGAATCGGAAGACGAAATATCTGGAAAGATCAAAGTGAGGTCTGAAAAATGTTTCATATGAGGTGCTAGCAAATCTGTGATCCATTTGTCACCATCCGACAGAGATTTTTTGTCTCTGGTGAAACGTCCTCCAAGCGCCAAACTGATATAACTATCTTCTGGAGGTTTCCACAGGAAAACATCATGTCGACGTCCCACTAAACGATACCAGAGCCTGCGTGTTGTATGCTTCACTTCTGCGCATTGAATGGTAGCATCTTGAACATTTTCGCCAAATATGTCTTTCATAACTGGGAAACGAAGAAAATAAGCCTCCAAAATCTGAAGTCGCGAGGTGCGGAGAGTAAAATCCCCGAGTTGTAAGTTTATTTCTGTGTCCACATTTCCGTGCGCATCTTGTGCACGACGAAGATAAGATTCGTACGAATCCTCTGAGCTAAATGGAATCTGCACAATTCCTTGCTTGCGATCTCTACTTTCAGGAATGAAACGTCCTGCCCCACCAGTACAATTTAACTGCTCCCAAAGACGATTTACAGGAGCATTGGCAGGGCGCTGACGAGTACCAGTGCGAGTAGCAACACGAACTACAGACTCTAGCACTTCGTTTGCATCAGTAGGGTTGTCCAATAGCCATTTGTAAATCTTGGCACGATGTTTTTGGAAAAGATCGAATACTTCACTATCTGATATTTCAAGGCTCCATTCCTCCATCGAAGCCTCGTTTTTTTTTGATTCCTCTCGCTTCGAAGATTGATAACGACGGGCGTCTAAAGAAAAATTGTAACGAGTCGTCAAAAAAATTTGACTAGAGAGCAATGTCGAAACAACCCTGGTGGTGAGTTCACTGGCCTCCACATCTCGAAATAAATAAGCAAGATGCGCTCGCAACTTCGCAGCAATAATAACTTCATCGTCTTGGCTGGATGCACGATCACACCATCGCTCCAGAATAGAATACACCCGACCATATAATACTTTCCGAATATGCCCTAGTGCTGGTTCAAGCACATGGATACACTGTTCTTTAGCAGCCAGTCCACGCACATGATTGGCCCACCCGGAATTCGTTACATTACGCTCGTCAGCAGTACAATTTTTCAGCCAATAGAAGTGCTTGACGAGGTAACTTAAAAAACCAGAAACCCGAACAAGAAGACGAACAATATACAAGATCAAGCCAGAGGTAGATGGAGCCCAAGTTCGTGTTTCCAAATCTAAAGCAATATCCAGTAGATTTTGAAGACTTAACAAAATTCCCTGAGGAGAATTTTGAAATTCATTAAAAAGCAAACCAACCGGAGTAGCCAAATGAAAGCGCATATCTTGAAAAGGAAGCTGGACATCAGCCAGCCTGCCATGATGCGGACGATCTTGAAGGGGTAGCTGCCAATAACCAGGCTCGAACAATGCGCAATCCAAAATAAATTGCAGTTTTGGAACAGATAAGGCACGGATGTTCTCTTCTTTTGCAAAGAAAGCCAAAAGCAATGGAATACGAATGTAAGGTGCAGTAAGATATGAAATTAATAACTCGCAATTGCGCTGGCTCAGTTTATCTCCAAAGGAGGGCAGTTCCAGAATGTGTAAAACATCTTCCTCTTCGTCAATTTTTGCTCCGCACAGAGAGCTTGGATCTGCTCCACTGGGAGGCGCACGGGTCTGCACCGAGAACATTCCCGAAAAAAATCCTAAAAATCCTCCTGTGCTTTCAGTTTTCGCCTTGACCTCATTTAATTGCAATTCTTCGCAGCGCAAAGACCGACCAAATCCTTGAACAACAAAACCTGTTTGTGGCTTAAAACTCCAAATGAGTCGAGAAGAATGATGCTGCCATGCCTTCACTTCGGGAAGTGCTTCACTTTTGGGAGTGATCAAAAGCTTAAAGTAAAATACGATATCTCGGTACAAAGGGAGCTCTGGATAAAAATCTACTATCTCGGAAGCTTCTCCTGAAAGATAATAGCCCATCGGCTTGGTACGATCAAACGCCATTTCCCAGCATATTTGCATCAAAAGTGCTTCTATATTTCCAGGCATCATGGAATTCGAAAAATCAAATAAAACATGATCTGGTCTCAATGTTCTCTCGACACTTCGAAAATAATCCAGAACTTGTGTCCGGGCAGTCACATAGTCGGGATTGGTGAGGGTCATAAATTCGCTTTGAATATGAAAGTTTCCAAGCTGAAACCCAAACGGATGAGAGGGACCGGGAGCCTTGCCGCTCAAGTGAAGACAAAATTGAGATGGAATGTCTGAAGCAACAATACGCACAAGGGCATCCGCAATGGACGCAATGCAAGCCATAGTTAAAGTGCGAGTAGCATCAAGTGAGCGCGTTACTTGCAAAGATAGCGCGGAAACGACGAAATGTCTGCAAACACGATGCAAAGAGCGCAATAAGTCCAATTGCAGATGATAATGCATGGGTTGAGACCAAATACACTGAGACTTATTGGGATCATCAAGTGGAAGCGGTAAAGGAACAACGTGAGTAAATAGGTGCTGTATAAGGGCAACACGTAAGTAATAGGTGTTCCGAATAATTTCAGTTTGAGATGACAGTAATTGACAGACATGATCACAATGACGTAGCGCATGAGATATATCCAGATGGGACGTCACATAATCAGGAACTAAAGTCAGCTGTGCCGGGCGGAGAATAGGTGGCAGAGAAAAGTCTCCCTCAAGGTCATCTAATGATCCAGTTGAACGGAACCTATCAAACAGTTTGCTCAAAGCAGCGTTACGCCAAAGATTATCATTGGGCTTGGGACTACTCACAATCGCAGGAGGAAGAGATTGCGGAGGAGAAAAAATACGAACGGCTTGGACTAGATCTGATGAGACTCGACGAATAGCCGCCAGCTCAGCAACTGTCATTGCTGACCAGGCTGGGTCACTGCTAGATTTTCCTGCCAATGATGTCAATTCATGGGCTGCGTGAAGTAGCAACGAACTTTCAGCCCCTGATATAGAGGAAACATCTCGGATCTGAGTGAGAGCCTCTCGCAGCATGGAGTAGCGAAGCATAACGTGCATCTTACGTGTCTGAGCCTGGGACAGGCCCATACGTCGAAGGATATAAAATAGAGTTCTGGTGACACACATAAAATATGAATTGTCAGACAAGAGAGGTAGAGTAGCCCAATCCACAGAGTTGTCTGCCACTGTACAATTATAGTTTGTGGCATATGATTTGTTATTCAGAAACGGGACGAGAACTTCATATAATAGCTTAGTTGGAGAGGGCATAGCGGATGAGCCTGACAACAGACTAGAATTGGGGAAAAATTGGGCCTTATACAAGACAAACCAAAATGCGGAGTCAATAATACGTTCTCGTGGGATGTCGGCAACAACAAACACTAGCTTTTGAACCACGCAAGATGGATCGGTCGGTAAAACTGAGTGAGGATGATAATCAATGCCGTTTTGTCCCCAAGGCCCATTATTAAACACTGAAAACCGAAATGAATTACTTGATGTCAATTCGACACAATAGAGCACGCGATGATGGCTTTTGGGACCGTCACTCCAGCCTCCTGGCAAGATGGTGATATCTCCGGAACGCAAAGTGGCCATTCGTGAACAAATATAATTTAGCACTTCAAAAAAGCGATCGTTCGTCTCTTCGGTAGTAGGTGAAGGCTGTGAAAAAGGCCTGTGCATAATCTGGTACAGTTTCAAGCAGTCCTGAAAAGCAAAAATTGATTTTGCCAGCACTTCACGCTCTTCCACCAACTGAAGCAATAAATATTCATCCGAGATACTCAACACTGATTCGAGCTGCTTCTTAGCCAGATTAACAGAACGAATGATCTCCCCATCATGAGCATGCGGAGTCTCGAGAACGCTTTCTTCAGAAGGTGAAACTATGGCATCACCAAATTCCTCGATAAATTGCAATTGGGCCCAAATTGGACGATCAGTTAGCGAGGTAAGTGGTCGAGGTTCAGATGCAGCTGAACCTGTCCTTTGGAGTCCTGTCGGCGGGGGAGCCGCGGACATTTAAC
>Ga0255259_1000032_pt1 | contig 13539 bp, 11 predicted proteins | sample LawtaT_13_FD_189964 | JGI IMG/M metagenome (GOLD analysis project Ga0255259, IMG submission 189964) | Metatranscriptome of freshwater microbial communities from St. Lawrence River, New York, United States - Law_Yuk_RepB_8d (Metagenome... | ecosystem: Environmental > Aquatic > Freshwater > River ... | reverse complement strand
GAAGTACCGGCGATTTACTCATCGCAGGAATGTGGCTCATGCGGGCACGTTCACCAGGACAACCGCGTGTCTCAATCCGGGTTTGTCTGTAAAAGCTGTGGACACGCTGCTCATGCAGAACACGACGCGGCAAGCGTCATTGCCATGCACGGTGTCTCGCAATTGCTGGCGGGCAAGGGTGTCAAGAAAGAGGAGAAGACGTGCCGGATCAAAAGACAAAAGGTAGGGGTGGAATGCTCCGAACCGGGTGTGGCAACGCTCCCTGCGCTTGGTGAGACTGAGGTAAGTCGTCGCGGTGGCAACACCCGGCGCTCTGGTCGCTGACCCAAGAAACCCCCGCTATAGCTTTGGCTTCCGGGCGGGAGATTTCGATGAGCCAGAGCGACAATACTAGCGCCCTATCCAATTAGGCTTGCGCTTTCCGACAAAGGCCGCGATGCCCTCTCGGGCATCTGGATGCTCCATGTTGCGGGCCACGACTTCACCTGCGTACTCGTAGGCATCGGAAAGGCTCATTTGCGACTGGCGGTAGAAGGCGTTCTTGCCCAATGCCAAGGTATATGTCGATTTTTCAGCAATTTCGTTCGCTAGTGCGTCCACCGCGGCGTCAAGCTGATCGGACTCGACCACTTCGTTGACCAAACCAACCGCCAAGGCAAAGTCTGCATCGAAAAGGCGCCCCGTGGCCAGCATCTGCATCGCGTGTTTGGGTGCGATGCTGCGGCTGATCGCCACCATCGGGGTGAGGCACCACAATCCGATATTCACGCCGGGCGTGGCGAAACGGGCACCGCGCTCGGCCAACGCGAGATCGGCGCTTGCCACCAGCTGGCAGCCTGCCGCCGTAGCCACACCACGCACCTTGGCGATGATGATCTGCGGCTGCGCCCTGAACGCTTGCATCATGGCGGAACAGCGGGTTGCCAGCTGTTTTGAAAATTCCGGCTGGGCTTCGGCTGCGAACTCCTTGAGGTCGTGCCCAGCACAAAAAATTCGTCCGCCCATGCCTTCGAGCACGATGACCGCGATGGACTTCTCTTCACGCAACTCCAGCAGGCGCTGATGCAAAGCTTCAATCATGTCCAGCGACAGACTGTTGCCCTGCTGCGGTCGGTTCAGCGCTAAGTAGGCGACGTGACGGCGATCAACGCGGGTCACGAGCTCATTGGGTTGGTTCGACATGCGAGGTCTCCTGTAATCGCCAGGCGGCATCCACTCACTGAATGGGATGACCCCGGCGGCGAACATGAAATACTGAAATGAGTCAAGCCGACTTTGGCTTGGGCTTGGGCTTGGGCTTGCTTGTCTCGGCCGCCTGCTGGATACCGCGCGCGAGAAATCCGGAAAAAATGCCGGCAACCTGCTCGCCGGAGAGACGGCCTTCGTCGTTAAACCACTGGGGAATCGAGGTAATAGCCCCCATGAACCAGAAAACAGCCAGCTTGCAGTCGCAAGGCACGACAGACCCATCACGCACGCCGTCTTCCAGTACCTGTCTCAATTGAAGATCGAACGCGCGCCGACGCGCCAAGATCTTCTTCTGATCAATCGCTGTCATCGAGCTGATATCGTGCAAAAGCGCAGGAGCACCCAATTCGTTGGTCAGCAGATCGATGTAGCTGCGCACAAACGACTGGATGCGCGCGTAGCCGGAGCCCTCGCTGGCAACCGCCTGCTCAAGCGCACGATCGCCGATCGACATGGCCAGTTCATGGCACTCATAAATCAATTCCTGCTTGTTTTTGAAGTAATAGTAGAGTGCCGGCTTGGTCACATGGAGGGCCTTGGCGATCTCGTCAAGCGAGACGTTCTGATAACCACGCCGGCCAAAAGAGCGCGAAGCCTCCGCGATCACTGCGTTCTTCTTCAGCTGGTACTGCTCGTCCCTGCTCTCCACCACGTTGTTCCACTTGGCAGGCTTGGGCACGCGACGCGACGCGCTATGGACTTTGACGGGCGACTTCGCATCCGCTTTCGTGGTCATATTGAATAAAAAAACTTACTGATTGTTGAAGCCTGGTCATCAGCCGTGACAGTGATCGGAGGTTGGTGCCAAACCAAATGGGAGAAGGGTATCTTACGGCGTGGCACCGTGGGTCCGTTCAAAGAATTTCACGCGCAATGATCAGCTTCTGGATGTGGCTGGTACCTTCGTAGATTTTGGTGACACGCACGTCGCGATAGTAGCGCTCGACCGGGAAGTCATTGACATAACCATAGCCGCCAAGCACCTGGATCGCATCCGAACAGACTTTTTCTGCCATTTCACTGGCAAACAGCTTGGCCATCGCAGCCTCCTTGATGCAGGGCAGGCCGGCATCGTTCATGCGCGCTGCATGCAACGTGAACTGCCGCGCCACTTCGACCTGCATGGCCATATCGGCGAGGTCGAAGCTGACGGCTTGCAGAGTTGAAATAGGCTTGCCGTAGGCCTCGCGCTCCTTGGCGTATTTGATGGCGACCTCCAGCGCCGCCCGGGCGATCCCCACCGCCACCGCCGCGATGGCGATGCGGCCTTCGGACAGCAGCCCGAGCACCTTGGCGTAGCCGCGCCCCTCCTCGCCGACCAGGTCCTCGGCCGGAACACGCAGATTTTCCAAAAGAATTTGCGCCGTATGCGCCGTGTGCTGCCCCAGCTTGTTCTCCACGCGCAGCGCCTTGTAACCGGGGGCCTTGGGGTTGACAATAAACAGACTGAACCTGTTGCGACTGCCGGGCTCGCCAGTGGCGGCAAGGGCAAAAGCGAATCCAGCCTCGCTGCCATTGGATATCCATTGCTTGGTGCCGTTGAGAACGTAGTCCCCGTTCTCCCTGCGCGCGGTAGTGCGCAAGGCGGCCGTATCCGATCCCGCATGCGGCTCCGACAAGAGAAAAGCACCAATGCTTCGACCACTTGCGATCTCGGGCAGGTAGCGCTGCTGCTGCGCCTCTGTTCCGTGGCCCCGCAGCACGAGACCGGTCGAGTTGTGCACGTGCATGATCGTGGCAAAGCCTCCGTCGGCGGCTGCAAACTCTTCAAGCGCCAGGCAATACTCGACAAAGCTCAGCCCCGAGCCGCCGTAAGCCTGCGGCGTAAGCATGCCCATGAAGCCGGCTTCGGCCACGGTCTTCAGTTCCTCGCGCGGCCAGACGCTGTTGCGGTCACGCTCGGCGGCTGTAGGTGCCACGACCTCCTGCGCGAGGCGCCGTGCAGACTCGCGGACCAGAATCTCTTGTTCACTCAGGAAAGCATTCTCTGCGCTGCTCATAATAATTCCTTGTTTCAGTGTTGTAGGTTCTCTGGGATCAACCCAGCCAGCGTTTGCGCCGACGGTAGTGCTTCATGTCGCGGTAACTCTTGCGCTCGCCTTCCATGTTCAGCCCGAGATAGAACTCGCGCACGTCTTCGTTGGACTTGAGGTCATGAGACGGTCCTTCCAGCACCACGCGTCCACTTTCCATCACATAGCCATAGTCAGCCAGTTCGAGTGCCACCCGCGTGTTCTGCTCAACAATCAGCAGCGTCAGCCCGCTGGCCTTGAGCTGCGCCAGTAGCCCGTAGACCTCCTCGACCATCAGGGGCGCCAGGCCCAGGGAGGGCTCGTCGATCATGACGAGCCTGGGGTCGGCCATCAGCGCCCGGCCAATGACCAGCAACTGCTGTTCTCCGCCCGAAAGGTAGCCGGCAGTGCGGTTGCGCAGCGCGGCCAGGCGCTTGATACGCCCATAGACGTCCTCCAGACGCCGGCGAGCCTCGGGCCCGTCAGTCATGTGGCCGCCTACGACGAGGTTCTGCTCCACAGTCATGTGTCGCAACACCTTGCGGCCCTCCATGACATGGACGATGCCGCGGCGCACCACATCAGTCGGATCGGCGCCAGTGATATCCGCCCCGGCAAAACCAATGTTGCCCGCTGTGACGCGTCCGTCCTCGGTCTTGATCAGGTTGGAGATGGCTTTGAGCGTGGTGCTCTTGCCCGCCCCATTGGCCCCCAGCAGCGTCACGCACTGACCCTGGGGGACTTTGGCAGAAATGCCTTTGACAGCAAGTATCACGTCGCTGTAAAGGACCTCGACGTTATTGAGTTCAAGCACGGGAAGCTCCATCTGATGGAGCCCGGGCATCGCCTGAACGATGCCCGGGCTCAGTTGCAATCGTTACCACTTGCTGATGGCGGGCGCTGGAATGCCCTGCCCGACGATCTTGTAGACGCCCTTTTCCACCGTGCCGATGTTCACGCTGATATTCACGGTGGGGAAGGGAGCATCCTTGGTGTACTGAACAGCGGGCAACACACCAAAGGTCTGTTCGACCTTGAGCGGATTGCTCAGGATGGCAGCACGCAGCTCTTCGCCAGTCACGCCCTTCGGCCCCTTGACCTTGACCACCTGCTCCATGGCGCGGACGGTGATCAGCCCCATGCTCATGCCCATCATGCAGGGCGTGGTGTAGCTGACGTCGGCCTTGTAGGTGCTGCGCAGCTTATCGAAGAAGGCACGCGCGCTGGTCTTTTCCTCTGTCGGAATGGCCATGCCATAGACCTCGTAGCTACCTTCCATCTGGTTGAGATCACCGATCGCCTTGCCCGATGACAGCAGTCCGTTGTGCGCGGACATGACGATGGGAATATTGGTCTTTCCCAAGCTTTGCAACGCACGCCGGGTCGCCACCACCGAGGCTGTGTTGTTGAAAACCTGGATCACTGTTGCGCCCTTGCGAACCAGCCGGTTAACCTGCTGCATCAGATCGGTCGGCTGGGCTTCGGTGTAAATGGTCTCTACCACCTCGACCACACTGGGGTTTTCCTTGGCAAACTTCTCGGTGCCCTTATGAATGTCCACATAGGCCGGCGAGACTTCGGAGGAAATGATGCCGATCTTGAGCGGCGCTTTACCGCCCTGCTTCTTCTGCAGCCACTGGTAAAAGGCCGCGACTTCATGAGGATAGGTGGGACGTGCGTTGATCACCCAACTGTCTGGCTTCCATCCAAAGCCATAGCCGGCGGTAGCAAGAATCAGCGGAATCTTGTCGGAGGGCAGGCGCTGCTGAAGTGCCGCAGTGTCTGGTCCGCCCAAGCCCAGCACGGCGACTGGATTAAGCTCCGATTTCACGCCAGGCCACAGACTGGCGATCTGTGCCACGTCGTAGCGACTATCGTACTCCTTGATCTTGAGAGCCACTCCCAGAGAGGCTCCGACCTCTTGGTTCCACCAGTCCAAGACCCCTTTGCGGCAACCGGCGATGTCCTTCATGACGTCTGCGTAGGGGCCGGTGAAGTCGGCAATGCCGGCGACGTTGTAGGTCGTCTGGGCCTGCGCTTGAACTGCCCCCACCAAGACCAATGCGCCCAGGGCAACGCCATGGCGAGTCCGGAAGCTTTCGCTGCGGAACATTGAAAGAATTTTCTTCGAGCTTTTCATGCTTATCTCCTTGTGAATAACGCTGTCCAACATGACGCGACCACCCCTCAGCGCACAAAGCGGTCGCGGAAAATGTTCGTTCAATACGAATAGGGCCAAAGGCGATAGGAACGCTTGAGGATCGTCCAGCGGTGCATCAGTCCCCGTGGCTCAAAGATCAGGAAGCCCGAGATGACGCCGCCCAGGAAAATGTTCATGGCCGCGAAAACGACATCGCCGGTAAGGAAAGAGAAGTGCTCGATCAGCTTCGGTCCCATACTGCTGATGGTTTCCTGGGACAGTCGAATCAAAAACACACCGATCAGCGCACCGGTGATCGAGCCCATGCCACCGACGATGATCATGGCGATGAACCAGATCGAATGGATCAGCGTGAACTGGTCAATGGCGACAAAGCGCACGTAGTAGGCCCAAAGGCCGCCGCCGATGCCTGCATAGAACGCACCGAGCAGAAAAGCCATGGCCTTGGTGCGCACCACGTCGATGCCCATCATGCCTGAGGCCACATCATCATCGCGCACGGCAAAGAAAGCCCGGCCGTGGCGGCTGCGCGCCACGCCATAAGCCCCAGCGATCATCACACAGGCAACGACCAGACACAGGTAGTAAATGCTGCGGTCAGAATCCAGCACGTACCCAAACAGACGGGCCGGCTCCAAGGTCAGGCCATTTGCCCCGCCCAGCCAGTTGCTGGGGAGGTTGAGCACCAGGAAGTGAAACAGAATCTGCGCCGCAATCGTGGTTAATGCCAAATAAAAGCCTTTGATGCGCACGGCTGCCAGCCCGAACACAAGGCCAAAGATCGCTGCGGCCACGCCGCCCAGCGGCAGGGCTACCCAGAAAGGCAGTGACAGCTTGGTGGCCAGCAATGCCGTCGAATAGGCCCCCACCCCCATGAATGCAGCTTGGCCAAGATTGACCTGCCCTGCCAGACCGGTGTTGATCTGTAATCCCAGTACGACGACACCTGTAATCAGCATGGATGTCATGACGGCCACTGCTCGCGCATTGGCCAGCATTGGGAGGGCAAACATCAATCCGACAAACAGCAGCAGCGAAAGGGCCTGCTTGCGGGTTCGAATCAAAGCCTGGTCTTTGGCGAACGAAGTCGCGAATACGCCTGCGGGATCCATGGTTTACACCCTTTCAATGGTTTTCCAGCCAAACATGCCGGTGGGTCGAATCAAAAGCATCAGCAACATGATGATGAAAGGAAATACAGAGCCGATGGAGCCCCCCACCAAGGGGTCGAGGTAAGCCGACGCCAGCCCCTGCACGATGCCGACCAGCAGGCCCGCAAGCAGCAGGCCCGCAAGTGACTCCAGACCAGCCAGCAAAGCCACCGGCAGCGCTGACAGACCGATGTCGGAACTCAGCATGTTGATGGAGCGGCCACTCAAGTGCACCATCGCACCCAATGTGGACAGTACGGCTCCGAGCACCCAGGCAAAAGCGATTGAGCGCTGCACCGAAATTCCCATGGACATCGCCACCTGGTGGTCTTCGGCCACAGCCGTCATACGCAGACCAGCGCGGGTGTGGTTGAAAAACCAGGACAAGGCCAGACCAATCGCCACCGTAAGAATCCCACCATAAAGCATGGAACGTGAGATCAGAATCTCCCCCATGACGATGGGCTCCAGCGGAAAGACAACTGGAAACGGGCGCGACTGCGGTCCAAAGAGAACCAGCACCAGGCCTCGAATCAGGATCAGCAGCCCGATGGTGACCATCACCATGGAAAACACCGACTCCCCCACCAGGCGTGCAAAGAAGATGCGCTCTATCATCAGCCCGAACAACGCCGAGCAAGCAAAGGCCACCGGCAACCCGATCCACATGGGAAGACCCATCTGGATAATGGTCCACCAGACCATGTAACCGCCAAACACCACCAGCTCGCCTTGAGCGAAGTTGAAAACCTTGGAGGCGCGATAAATGACCACAAAGCCCATGGCAATGAGGGCGTAAAGCAACCCGGTGAGGACACCGTTGATCAGGTAGTTGATGAAATCGATCATGTTCGGCTCCTCGCTTGCTTGGCGTCCGCGCGATCACCCTCATGGCCTTGCGCGTCATGAATCAAAACCCGGGCCTTGAACTGGCTGCGTCGACCGTCCTGGTAAGTGACGGGAATTTCGATCTGCACTTCCTGGGCTCTGTTGTAGAGGCCCTCGATCAAGGCGCCGTAGCGCTCCAGCAGGAATTCGCGTCGCAGTTTGCGCGAACGCGTCAGTTCGCCTTCATCAGGGTCCAGCTCCTTGGGGAAATTTGCGAAACGTCGCACCCTCGCATGAACCGGCAGGAAGGTATTGACTCGCGCAATTTCCTGCCGAAGCAAAGCAGCAACCTCGGACTTCTGGGACAGGTCGGTGAAGGTCGAAAAGCCGATGCGTTTGTCTTCGGCCCAGCGTGAGACGACATCCATGTCGATGTTGATCAGGGCCGCAACGAAATCGCGTGTTTCATCCCCAACGGTCATGATGTCCTTGATAAAGGGGCTGAATCGCAGCCGGGTCTCGACGAACTGCGGAGGGAAAGTCTCACCGCCAGCCAAACGCTTGAGGTCGGACAATCGTTCCAGGAAAACCAACTCGCCGCGCTCGGTCTTGGTCACCGCATCGCCCGTGTGGAACCAGCCGTCGTAGACCTTGCCCTCCACGGAACCTGGGCGCCGGTAATAGCCCTGAAATGACACGCCTCCCTGAATCAGGAGTTCGCCGTCCTCCGTCATGCGCCATTGCAGAGGTGCCCCAACGTCACCGTGGGATTTCATCCAGCTCCCCACCGTTTCCAGATCAAAGCGGTCACCCTGGTGGCAGGTCAGCAAGCCGGTCTCTGTGGAGCCGTAGATATTGCGCAAGGGGACGCCTATGGCATGGAACATGCGGAAAACATCCGGGGCCATGGTGGCGCCGCCGCAGGTTGCAATACGCAGCCGGATCAGGCCCAATTGGTCGCGCAGCGGCCGCAGCACCAGCGCTTCGGCCACCGGGAACAGCAACCAGTCCAGGAGCCGGATGGACTTGCCGTCAAGCCGCGCCACGTTGACAGCATGGCCGATCTTGAGTCCCCAGTCATAGATCAGGCGGCGCAGTGGCCCCGCATCCAGCATGTGTGCCTGCATGGACGATGCCATGCTTTCCCACTGCCGTGGTGCAAAGGTCATGGCTTCGACCGCCAGCTCACGGATATTGCTCAGAACCTGTTCAGGCCCCTCAGGGAAATTGACCACCAACGGCAATCCGACACCCACCGTGATACCGATGATCTGCTCGGTCGCCCAGGCTGGAGCGATATAGCTGAGGTAGTCCATGCCTGGCCGAGCGTTGGTCGCGTCAATCAGTCGCTGGGCGTTATCGATCAGGTATCCATGCGTCAGAATGACGCCCTTGGGCTTACCCGTGGTCCCAGACGTATAGGAGAGCACGGCCACATCCTGTGGCCGGCCAGCATCCACCAAGGTACCGTACAGCATGGGCTCTTTTTCATGCAGCCTTCTTCCGAGCTGTTGAACCGCGTCGAACTTTTGCAGGATGGGGTCTTTGTAGGACCACATTCCGGTGTCGTCCCAATAGACAATGTGCCTTAGCAGCGGGAGACGGCCGCGAACGTCCAGGCCCTTGTCCACTTGCTCCTGGTCCTGGGCCAACAGACAGACGGATTCGCTGTCTTCCAGAAGGTAATGCACTTCCTCCGCCGTGAGGTCGGGGTAGAGTGAGACCACCTTGCAGCCCAGTGACAGGGCCGCAAACTCGGCCCAGAAATGTTCCGGCTCGTTCTCGCCGATGATGGCAACAGTCTGCCCGGACACCACGCCCAATTGGTGCAATCCCAGCGCAAGTTCACGCACATGCGCCTGCACCTGGCCAAAGCTGTATTCGCGCCAAATGCCCCGGTACTTGTGGCGCTGCGAGAGCCTGTCGGGCGTCTGCTGAGCATGTTCCCGCAGCAGTTGCGGCAGGGTGGAAATTTTGATTTTCATTGCTCTCCATCCCCCAGATAGGCTTTGAGGACGGCCGGGTCAGCCTGAATTTGTGCTGGCGTGCCCTCGGCGATCTTGCGACCGAAGTCCAGCACGGCTATGCGGTCAGCCAGGTCCATGACGACCCCCATGTCATGTTCGACCAGTACCACCGGGATGCGCTTGGCTTCACGCACGTCCAGGATGAACCGTGCGAGGTCTTCCTTTTCCTCGGTGTTCATGCCGGCCATGGGCTCGTCCATCAGCAGGATCTTGGGATCCTGCGCCAGCGCGCGGCCCAGATCGACGCGCTTGCGCAGGCCGTAGCCCAGGCTGCCGACCGGCTGATGGCGGATCGCCTCGATCTCCAGCAGTTCGATAATTTCCTCGACCGCCTCGCGATGCGCGATTTCCTCGCGTCGGCACGCGCCAAAGTAGAAAAATGCTTGCGCCAGCGATGTATTCATGTGCAGGTGACGCCCCACCATGATGTTTTCGACCACCGTCATGCCTGAAAAAATATGGGTACCCTGAAAGGTACGTGCCAAACCCAGACCGGCAATCTTGTGCACCGGAAGACCGCTGATATTGCGTCCACGCAGACGGATTTCACCCTTTCGTGGACGGTAAAAACCGCTCAGGCAGTTCATCAGAGAGGATTTGCCTGCGCCGTTGGGCCCGATGATGGCCAGTAGTTCGTCAGCACGCACGTCGATCGAGACGTCGCTCAAGGCGACGATGCCACCGAACTGCATGCGCACATCGTGGGCCGACAGAATGACCTCGGGGGCGCTGGATGAAGCTTGTGGTGCGCACGTCACAACAGCCCCCTTGCATCAAAACAATTGTCCATTTCGTCTCCTGATTTGTATGACCGACGGCGCCGCAGGTCCTGCGGACTGCCGCCTGCGATGCTCAGCGCGTTCCGACCCGCCCGCCACCATCGATGTCGATCGTGGTGGCATTGAGATAGGGGTTTTCGACAATGTGGCGGACGAGGCCCGCAAATTCGGAAGACTGGCCCATGCGATGTGGGAACAGCACCATGTTGTCGATCAGGTTTTGTGACACCTTGGGCGGCATGCCGGCAGACATGCCGGTCTCAAACAAACCGGGTGCAATCGCCAACACCCGGATCCCGTGCTCAGCCAGGTCACGTGCCACCGGCAGGATCATGCCGATCACCGCTGCCTTGCTGGCACTGTAAGCTGCCTGGCCCATCTGCCCTTGCCACGCCGCGCCCGACGCTGTATTAATGATGACGCCTCGTTCACCGTTTTCGTCGGGGGTGTTGGCTGTCATGGCTTGTGCCGCGTGGCGGATGACATTAAAGCTGCCCGTCAAATTGATGCCGATCACGCGGTTCCAAAGTTCCAGTGGAAATAATTTCCCCTTGGAAAGAGTCTTGCAGGGTCCCAGTATGCCGGCACAGTTGACCGCAATATGAATGCCACCAAAGGCCTCAACCGCGGAATCCACCGCTGCCTTGACACTGTCGTCGTCAGAGACATCAACCACTTGGGTACGCACCTGATCGCCCAGTACGGCCACCTCGCATTCCAGCCGTTCGCGATCAACGTCGAGCGCGAGCACCTTGACGCCGCCAGCCAGCAACGCCTTGCACGTGGCCAGTCCGAGTCCCGATCCGGCACCAGTCACGATGGCCACTTTGTTGTTCAGATTCATATCAACCTTTGTCTGCGTGGTGAATGAGGATTGCCAAGTCCGCTCAGCGGGCGAGGATCGTGATGCAGGCGACCGCTTCCTCGATGCCTTGCAGTCCCCCCCCGTTTTCGGCCAACGCGATGCGCGCGTCCTGTACCTGACGCGCCCCAGCCTCGCCGCGCAATTGCGTGACCAACTCATGCACCTGCGCAATACCCGTGGCACCGACCGGGTGCCCCTTCGATTCCAGGCCACCAGAGGGGTTGACAGGAATGCGACCACCGATGCGGGTCTCCCCGCGCTCTGCGATGCGTCCGCCAGCGCCGAACTCGCAGAAGCCCAAGTTCTCAACCTGAATGATCTCCCCCATTGCGGTGGCATCGTGTACCTCGGCCACCGACACATCCTGCGGTCCGATGCCGGCGAGTTCATAGGCCTTGCGCGAGGCCAGTGCAGTGCAATGCTGCGCAAAGTCATCGTCGCCACGATCAGTGCCGGTCTGGATCACCGAAGCGAGTACTTTGATCGCACGCTTGGCATCGATGCCAAGCCGCTTGAGCCCCGAGGCGGTGCACACAATGGCCGCCGCCGCGCCATCGGATACGGGCGAGCACATCGGCAGCGTGAGCGGATAGGTGATGGGCGGAGCGGCCAGCACTTCTTCGAGCGTGTAGGCAACCCGGTATTGCGATAGAGGGTTGTGCACCGAATGCGCATGGTTCTTGGCCGACACCGCTGCCAACTGACGCTGTGTGGTGCCGAAGCGGCGCATGTGGGCGCGCGCAAAGGCGGCATACACATCCATGAAGACGCTGTAAGGCTTGGGCGACGTGGATCCCGGTGGCACATCGACACCCTGACCGAGTTGCAGCAGTTCGTTGCGGATTTCATCAGCGCGCGAGAGATCCCACGCACTATCGAAAACCGAAAACATGCGATCCCTGTCGGTGGAGAACATCTTTTCAGCTCCCACTGCCAGGGCAACTTCGCCGCTCCCCGAACGCAGGTGGTTCACAGCCAGCACGAAGGCCGAAGAGCCGCTGGCGCAGGCGTTCTCGACATTGACCACCGGAATGCCACCAATGCCCATGGAACGCAGCGCGATCTGGCCGCGAATCATGTGCTGACCATCCATGTGGCCTTGCGATGCATTGCCGAAGAAGGCAGCCTGCAGATCGGAATTGACAAGACCGGCGTCGGTGAGCGCGGCCTGCGTCGCTTCACGGGTCAGCGTCTTGATGTCCTTTTCAAGCAGGCGTCCGAAGGGTGTCATGCCAACACCCACTACATAAATGTCTTCCACTTGCGATTCTCCTTGTTTAAATCGAGAGCACTCTCGTTATCTTCATCTTCAATTTATAAAATGTATTTTTGTTTTACTTTTGAGTAAAACAATTCCCAGAATGCGAAGGAAATGCAGCGGGAAATCATGGTCCTAGCATGCCTCCCCTGCGCCATCTAAAGGCGTAACTGCAGCGGATGGCAGGGCTGTGAAGCACAGTCCTCGCTGGGTCTCTATGGCCCCCTGCGGTGTCACGCGATACAGCCCACGCGCCTGGTTGTGTGGATGCGTTGCCGCCTCCATGAGGCTGAGGACCGGCGCATAGCAGGCCTCCGTACCCTGCAGAAGCTCCGTCCAATGGGCGCTTTGCTGCGTGAGGAACAAGGCGCCCAGTCGGCTCTTTAGCAAGGGCCATTGGGACCTGTCCATCTGTCGTCCAAGGTCCACATCGTCAAGGCCCAGACGACTCATTAGCTCGGCATAGAACTGCGGCTCGATAGCGCCTACGGTGACATACCGACCGTCCGCACACAGATACCGGTCATAAAACGGCGAATCATGGAAAACACTGGGCTGGTCGCCGGCCAGCCCTCCGATTGCATGTAGGGTCTGGACCAAGGGAGCCAACATGGCCAGAACGTCGACGATCGCGGCGTCAACCACGCATCCCTTCCCTGTCACCCGGGCCTGGTACAAACCTGAAACGATGCCACTGACCAGCCCAAGGGCACCCACCGCGTCACCCACGATCGTCGGCGGCAGCATGGGCGGATGACCTGGCCGCTGCGTCAGGGACATGAGTCCCGTCAGAGCAACGTAATTCATGTCGTGTCCAGCCGCTTGAGCCAGAGGTCCTTCCTGTCCCCATCCCGTCATGCGACCAAAGACCAACCTTGGATTCAAATCGGCACAGGTCTGCGGCCCAAGGCCCAGACGCTCCATCACACCCGGTCGATTGCCTTCGATCAAGGCATCAGCGCTGGCAATCAGCTGCAGTGCCTGAGCAAGATCCCCAGGCCGTTTGACATTCAACGCCACACGGTGTTTGCCACGCGTCAGCAAGGCATCTTGAGGCACCTTGATGTCATCGGGCAAAGCATTGCCGCCGGGGCGCTCAATCAGCGTGATCTCAGCGCCCATCTGCATCAGCATCAGTCCGGCCAACGGGGCTGGACCAATCCCTTCGAACTCGACGATCTTGACACCCGTGAGGGGCTGGAGATTTTTT
>Ga0255259_1000029_pt1 | contig 13636 bp, 2 predicted proteins | sample LawtaT_13_FD_189964 | JGI IMG/M metagenome (GOLD analysis project Ga0255259, IMG submission 189964) | Metatranscriptome of freshwater microbial communities from St. Lawrence River, New York, United States - Law_Yuk_RepB_8d (Metagenome... | ecosystem: Environmental > Aquatic > Freshwater > River ... | reverse complement strand
CATCAACTTCACGCTGAACGACTCCTACCTCACGACTGAACAGACTTTCAATCTGGGCAACGTGTCGCAATTCTTCGCCGGTGCAGTGAACGGCAAGTGGGGCGTCATCGCTGGCGACTCGGGAACTTCACAGGGTGAGTTTATGGAGTATCGCATGGCCTACTCGATGGCCACCGACAGCACTGAGGACGGCATTGTGCAAGGTGGAACGGGTTATAACCAATTCGCCGTGCGCACGGCTGCTGAATCGTTTCAGGTGTGGCTGAACCGCTCAGACGATGGCACCCGCGTGACGAATGCCCCGCTGACCTCAACAAACGTGGGTGACGTTTTCAATATCTATAACGACGGCGCTATCGGTCTTGACATGTACGCGCTGGGCCAGTTCTACGCGGGCGACTTGGTCAACGGTAGCGAATTGACTAACTGGATTTTCGACAATGGCTCTGTCCAGCTTGAAGGTTACGAGGATTCGTCCTTCGCCCCTCAGTCCAACTGGCGCCTGAACCTCGACACCAACCAGTTGGTCTACGCGCCGGCTGCCGCTCCCGTGCCGGTCCCGGCCGCACTGTGGCTGCTCGGCTCCGCGCTGATTGGAGTGGCGGGCATTCGCCGTCGCGCTTAACTGCCAACGAATTTCGCCGGGCGGTGCGAACCTCGTCTGTTCCCTCCGCCCAAGCGCTCGAAACAAAATTATCGTTATTGGAGACAGTACATGAACCGTAAACTGATTCTGAAATCCCTTACCGCCGCCATCGCCATGGCTTGCGCCGGCAGCGCGTCTGCGGTTGCCGTAGGCTCATTCAATGAGGCCTCTTCCACTCAGGTAACCCTCCGAGTCGGCGGTTCCACCGCGCACGACAAGGGCCTGCTCAACGTGCTGGCGCTCACCGCGACCGGCGCCCAGTTCTGCGTGCCGGGCACCCTGGACGTCTACACCAACGGCTCGTCCGTGCCGGGCAACCTTACGATTATGATGTGTTCTTCCGGCGCCGACTCCGGTGTGGGCACGGGCAAGGTTATCGCCCTCCTGCGCAACGGCAACTACGGCTCTGGCTCGGGCGTGTCCCACCTGGTGAAAGGCACGACCACGGCCACGGACTCCACAGGCGCCGCTGTGCTGTCCCAGTATCTTGATCCGACCAACCCTGCCGTAGCCACTTCGGGCTCGACAGTTGCCGCCGCTAACGGTCTCTCTGCCTACACCGTGCACACCGGCGTGCCGACCACTGCCGTCATCACGGCGCTTGCCGACATGGGTATCACCGACGAAGAGCCGAAGCTCTTCAAAGATGCCTTCTTGCCGGCCATCACGGGCACTGAAACCTCCGCGCTGACCGTGAAGGGTATTTCCGCCGTCATCTTCGGCGTGCCGGTCACGGACGTGCTCTACAAGCGCCTGCAGGCCCTGCAGTTCGCCACGGACACCTCCTGCCATCCGTCGAACTTCGGTACCTCCGGTGCGAACTTGACTGAAGCCTGCGTGCCTTCGCTGTCGCGCGACACGCTGACCGCCATCTACACCGGCGGTATCAGCGGCCTGGGTAGCATCCGGAGCGCCAACAACTCCACCGAAACTGCTGCCAGCGTCGCGCCGTATGGCCAGATCGGCACCAACTCGCTGTTCATTGAACGCCGCGTTGCCACGTCGGGCACCCAGCTCGCGTCCCAGGCCTACTTCGGCAGCCAGGGTTGCCTGGACGGCTCTCCCTCCCACCAAACCAGCACCACCGCCCGCGTCACGATGCATGGCGGTTCCAGTGGCGTTAGAAACGCGATGGTCTCTCGCAACACCAACGGGCAGGCCGCGGTCGGCGTGTTGAGCACGGAGTTGGCCACCACAGCCGCCACCGGGTACCACTTCATCAAAGTGGACGGCTACACCCCGACCGTGCTGAACGCCGTCAAGGGCAACTACGACTTCTGGTACGAGAGCGCGGTCAACTACCGCAAGGTCGCCATCGGCGGCGCTGCGGCGCTGGCTGGCAATCAGAAATCGGTCGCCGACAAAATCGCCGTCTTGCTGGGTAACACGGCCTCGGTGAAGCTGTTGAACGCATCCTTCAAGCTGGACAACACGCTGGGCACCGACGGCACCAGCCTCGGTCGCGGTGGTCTGTTGGTGAACGCGGTTGGTAACACGGCCAGCCAAGCCGTCACGCCGTACATCTCCACGGATACGGCAACGGCGACCAACGACGTGAACGCCCGCCCGGTGGCGAAGAGCACGCGCGGCCTCGGTGGTACACCGAACGCGTGCTTGAACCCGTCCCACCTGGGCACCACGCAGGCTGGTAACTAAAAAAGCAAAGAACCCGGGGTGGCAGCTGTGGCTGCCCCGGTCATTCCTGTGTTGATTGCATCAAGTTCAAATTGGGCGCCTCGGCATTCTTGCCGAGGCGTTCTTGTTTCCGGCCGGACTGTCCTGACGGCTCAAGTTTTGACTCCTCGAGTCGACAACGAGCCGGTAAGTCGAGATAAATCCTATGAGTAACAGCACTCACGAGCCCATGCTTCCGCCCTTCAAAACCACAGTGTTTCTGATGGCGGCCGTCCTTCCCACACTCGTGAGTCCTGCACTCAGCGCGGCCCCACTGCCGGTCCCAGCAAGTCTTTTCGTACAACCCGGCTCCGGCCGCGCGAGTTTGAGTGCGAAGGGCCCCACCGCTTTAACAATTAAGCAGCAAACGCCCAGAGTTACGCTTAACTGGAACAGCTTCAATATTGCCTCAGGGCATTCTGTTAACTTCGAGCAACCAGGTCCGGACGCGACCGCTCTCAATCTCATTCACGATGCCCGGCCTTCAGCGATTTTGGGTCGTCTGAGTGCAAATGGCGAAATCTGGCTTCTCAACCAAAATGGCATCGTTTTTGGGAGACAGTCGCAAACCAACGTCCGGGGCCTTATCGCTAGCAGTCTGGCCCCCAACGCTAATGCGCTATCGAACGGCATAGCGCCCAAGCCATCGCTGGCGTATTCGGGTCCAGCGTTTGAGCAGGCCCGCGACGGTAGCGGGGCGCCCATCCCTGCCGGGGACATTCACGTCCTGCAGGGCGCCAACATTCAGACCAACGACAGTAACGGGCGTGTGCTGATGATGGCGCCCGAAATCAGTAACGCAGGCACCATTACAGCCAACGATGGCCAGGTCGCGCTGGCAGCCGGTACTGAAGTGTTTATCCGACAGCCCGGGGCTTCGGAGGGCGGCGGTCTGGTGATTGAAGCCGGCGGCGGTGGCATCGTAACCAATGGCGTGAAGGGTAACGCGACCCAGTCTGACCCATCGAAACTGCTCGGACAGGTCATCGCTGACCGCGGCACCGCAACCCTCGTCGGGCTGTCGGTTAATCAATTAGGACGGGTGTCGGCTAACTCTGCCGTTCGGGCGAACGGCACAGTCCGTCTGCTGGCGAGAAACGCGACCACCGGATTCTCGCCGGGGGCCGTGGTGTTTACCGAAGGCGGTAACGTGAAGTTGGGGCAAAACAGCGTTACGAGTGCCAACCCGGACGCTAGCGATACCACCTTGGCGGTGGACGCGAGCAAGCCGCTCAAGGGCGCGGTGGCCATCTCCGGAAGTAAAGTGGTTCTGGAGAAAAACTCGCTGGTTCAATCGCACAGTGGCACCGTCTCCATCAACGCGAACGGCACCGGCGATCCCTCAGAACTCGTGCTAGATGCGTTGGTGGGTGATCCCAGCCGGATCGTGCTGGCCGCGGGCAGCAAAATTGATGTGTCTGGCCTCGACTCTGAAGTAGATCCCCAGCGGAACCTTCTGACGGTCAAGTTGCAGGGCGCTGAGTTAAAGGACCGCCCGGTGCAGCGGGATAGCGCATTGAGGGGCAAGACGATAACGGTTGACGTACGGAAGACGGGGACGCTTGCAGATGGCACGCCCTGGATTGGGACGCCGCTGGCCGACCTTCGGGGCGCGGCGGCAGCCGATACCCGTCGCAACAACACAGAACGCAACAGCACCGGCGGCAAAATCTCGCTGCGCTCGCAGGGTGGCGTACTTCAGGCCGCAGGTTCGGAACTCAACGTGTCGGGTGGTGTTCTGCACTATCCGGAAGGCGCGGCCGCCACCACCTTGCTGTTTAGGGAAGGCCAACTCGTCGACGTCTCCGATGCAGATCCCAATGTGCGCTATGACGGGCTGTACGGCGAAACCTCCCGAATCGCTCAAAAGTGGGGACCGATTGAGCGTTGGTCCTTTCTGACACAATCGGGCGAAGCGGCTAGCACCCCCGCCTACAACGAAGGCAAAGATGCCGGACTAATCTCAATCATCGCCCCCGCGCTGGTGCTGGCGGGTGAGCTCACAGGCTCGGCTCGTTCAGGCTTTTTCCAGCGCAAGGCCACCGATTTGACGCGCATCACAGATGAGTTGCGTCTGTCGCGTCCGTTCGACCAGCGCCCGCAACGCGGTGTTTTACAGCTGGGTCAAACGATTACCCGTGACTCGAGCGGGAAAGACCCGCAGTTCGTTGAGCCGGATGTGCGGATCATCGAGAAAGCCGGCGTCTTACCGACAGGGTTTGACGCCCTTGAAGGCGAGTTTGCCGACAGCGGGGTGATCAAACCTGAATTTGCCTTCGTGGAAATCTCTCGTCGATGGTTCGGTGAAGAGGCCATGGGTGGCCTTTTGGTGCTCTCGGAAGCCGAGTTCCGAATTGGTAAGGGTACCGACCTCGACCTCGGTGCCGGTGGGCAATTGGACGTTCAGGCAGGACAAATCCGCATCGAGGGTGAGATCACAGCCCCAGCCGGCGGCGTTAGCCTGTTGGCGCTGGATACCTCCGACCGTGCTGGCATTACCCAGAGTTCTGGCGAACTCAGTCTTGGGAAGACATCTCGCATTGACGTCAGTGCGCTGTTCACTAACGACTTTCCCTTGGTGGACTTGGCTAATTTGGATTCGCGCTTCCCGATTCTGCGGGATGCCGGCACCATCACGCTGCGTTCAGAGGCGAAATCCAGTGAGCTTGGTGGACTGTTCACCGAGCGAGGTAGCGTCTTGCTCGCTAACGGTGGCGCAAGTGTTAGCGAGCGTGGGGTGGTTACCGGAGGCAAGGGCGGCACGATCTCGTTGAGCGTCGGGCCAGACTTCATTAACTCAGACAATATCTGGTTCCCAACCAACATCTCTGTAGAAGGAAGCGCAAGTGCATTCGCGCTGGAAACTGGTGGGACGCTATCGATCGAGGCGCCTGCGATTTGCATAGGCGCTGGTTGTGGTGCGCCAGTCTCATCCCGGCTTGATCTGGCCCCAAGCCTGTTCCAGAACAGGGGCTTCGCACGCTTCGAATTGACTGCTTCCGTGGGTGATTTGACGGTCCAGCGCAATACCCAACTGGCGCCCGTACAACTCAACTACCTGCCAGATGTCAATCTTCTCGCGCAGGATTCTGGCGCGCTTCTGTCCGAAGTGTCTGAGTTGGTGCGTCTCCCGGATTTCATGCGCAAACCTGTCGCCCTCGCGTTAACCGCGAAAGCGGGGGACCCCTCCGCGTTGTTCGATCGGGGTAATTTCGGCAGCGCTGGTTTGCTAAACATTCAGGAAGGCGCCTCGCTGGTCGGCGATACCGGCGCCAAATTCTCGTTCAGCAGCGATACCCGGCTCTATATCGGCGGGGAGATCATCGTCCCGGCTGGAGAAATCTCGGCCAGATTAACCAACAAGATAACGGGCACCAGATTGGTCGAGTTCCTTCCCGCGCAAACGCTGTGGCTAGGCAGCAAGGCGGTGCTCAGTGTTGAAGGTACTGCGGTCACGCAAGATGACCCCTTGAACGGATTGACGGGCAGCGTGCTCGACGCAGGGACCATTAATCTGACGGCGCAAAGCGGCTACGTCATGGGCGAGCGGGGCGCTCTGCTCGACGTTCACGGGACGAAAGCCTTGCTGGACATTACGGAAACCGGTGGGCTTTTCACCTCCCGCCAGCGGCGTGAGATCTATGGCGGCGCCGGCGCAATTAATGTAACTGCCGCCGAAGGCATTTATTTCGACGGCACCTTTAATGCAGACGGTGCGACTGCCCTAGCGCCCCGCGGCTCTCTCAGCATGGTGCTAGACGCCAACTCAAGAGGTGATGACTCAACGTTTACGCCCGAGGCGCTCGGCTTGCCGGTTGGCCCGCGCGTCATTCGCGTCGCGGGAGGCGGCGCGTCCACTCCGAAGGTATTGCCGATATTTCGTGACGGTGTGCCCGACGCGCTAAACGGCGTGGGTATTGTTAACCAGCGCCAACTGGACGCTGCGGGTTTCGGCGATTTGCGGCTGGGTGCGCTGAACTTGTTTCGCCCAGGGACTGCATTGGCAGCAAGTGCCATATCGCTGGACGATGGAGTCAGCCTGTCGGCAAGCCGCAGACTCTACCTGGAAGGATCGGCCATCCAAGGAACAGGACGAACAAGCCTCTCAGCGCCCTATGTGTCGCTCGGAAATCCGGATGTCTCTTACGACGTCTTCGGCCAGCGCGTCGGCACGCTCACGGCTGGCAGCGGCCGGTTAAGGGTTGAGGCGGACCTGATCGATTTGGTCGGGAATTTTCAGCTCAACGGATGGCGGTCTACGGCATTTGTCAGCGACGGCGATATCCGGCTTCAAGGCGTGCAGGTGCTTGCCATTAAACCGGTTCCAACGTTCGGTGACGGCAGCCTCACCAGCAGCGGCGACCTCTCGTTTACCTCGAACCAGCTTTATCCTGCGACGCTCACCCACTATTTGTTAAATGTCGTTGGTGGTCCCGACGCTGCTATCAGCTTTTCTCGAAAGGGCGGTGATGCCACAGATGTCTATTCTGTAGGCGGCGAACTGACCGTTCGCGCTCCCTTTATCCGCCAGGAAGGGGTGCTGCGGGCCCCGATGGGGACGATCGCTCTGGAGGCCGGGCGCTCTCTCACGCTGGACAGTAACAGTCTCACGTCGACCTCACTGGAGGGCGTGACGGCGCCCTTCGGTAAGGTCGAACTTGGTAAAGACTGGGTTTACCAACTCTCCCAACAAACACGCATCCCTTCGCGTCTGGTCTTTACCGAGCAAACGAATCGAGCGGCCGATGTGTTTCCAAGTTCTCTGGTCAAGCTAGTTGGTCCTGATGTGTCCCTCCTGAAAGGAGCAGTAGTCGACCAATCTGGCGGTGGTGACCTTCTGGCCTACGAATTTCTGCCCGGATTGAACGGCAGCACGGATCCCCTCGCTGGATCAGGCGTCTATGCGATATTGCCGCAACTCGGCTCGCTCTATGCGCCGTTTGATCCACAGGAGCAAAACGGCTTTTCGCTAAAACCCGGGGCAACCGTCAATATTCTCTCCGATGCCCGAGGCCTGTCGGCAGGACGATATGCGTTGCTCCCTGCCCACTTCGCATTACTGCCCGGCGCCTACCTCGTGACCCCTCAAAGCAACTACCAAGACCTGGTTGCCGGCCAGACTCTCGATATTCCTAACAGTGGAACCATCGTTGCCGGCCGCTTCTCTTCGATGGGAGGGGTAGACCAACAGAGTCGCACCAGCGGTTTCCTCGTTCAAAATGCGTCTGATCTTGAAAATCTCGGCGCTTTTTCGCGGTCACTGGCGAGCAAATTCGAAGGCCTTGTCGGCCAGTCGCGCCCCCAAGATGCCGGTGTACTTCAGATCGCCGCGTCTAACTCGTTGAAGCTTGGTGGTAGCGTCGCGTCTCGGCCGGTGCTTGATGGCGTCGGTGCGCGCGCCGAGATTTCGGGTACCAACATTCGCGTAGTTCGCGAAGTTCGCGGCATATCGCCGGTGAACACCTTGCGGCTCGACGCCGACGAACTTACGGCATTGGGTGCTCCGATTCTGGTTTTGGGCGGCACAACGCAGGGCACTCGAGACAGCAGAAGTCTCTCGGTCACGGCCGACACAGTGACAGTAGAGTCCGGCGCAAAGCTCTCCGGCACCGATATCATCCTCGCGGCAACGGACGTCGTTCAGTTGGCAGCAGGTAGCGCGGTAAAAGGAAACGTCGCCGGTACCGGGCTTTTCGGCGAACTCACCGTGAACGGTGATGGCGCATTGCTTAGAGTGAGCGCGGGTGACGATATCCAGCTGGTTCGCACGAGTGAGTCGGGCAACCAAGGGCGCGTCCTGTTAGACCGCGGCGCCTTGCTCTCCGCGAGCAACTCTAGCTTGCTGGATGCCACGCTTGATGCCCAAATCAACGGCCAGCTGGATCTGTCCGGCTCGTTATCGTTGAGTTCCAGTCGAATTAGTCTCGGCCGACCGGCGCAGCTGGCTAATGGGGTAACCCTGTCCTTTGAAAGCCTTGGCGCATTGTCGATCGACACCCTCCGCCTTTCCGCCCGTCAAGGACTCGATGTTTACGGTGGCGGGACTGCGCGTTTCACCAATCTCGAAATTGACGCGCCGGGCATGGTTGGTTACGCCAATGTCGATGCGACAGCTTCACTGTTCGCCGATTCATCCTTGACGCTTGCGAATACGGCAGGTGCCGCCTACGTCTCGCCCAGCAATGGCGCGCTTCTCGGAACCGGAAACCTTCGTCTCAGCACCGCGCATTTAGATTTCGCATCGACCACTAACCAAGGGGATTTCAAGTTTAGTGGGTTCGACACAAACAAACTCACAGCCACTCAAGAAACCGTGGCAAGCGCCGCGTCTCATTTGGAAGTTGCAGGCCCGCTTACGCTCGACACGCCAATCCTGACCGTTGCCTCCGGCGCGCGACTGACATTGGCCGTCGATTCTGCTTTCAATCTTCTCAATAGCGCGGAGGTCAGAGAACCCACTAGCAGCGATCTGGGCGGTGCGATCCTCTTTGACGCGCAATCGGTTGTTCTCGGTAGCACCGTATACGCCCCTTCGGGTCAAGTCACTGCGCGCGCGAATGGCGGCGGTGCTAATGACGACATCCGCGTGACGGAAAATGGGAAAATCATTACGCGTGGCGCCGCGGTCAAATTCGGAAGCGCGACAGCGACCGCGCCTGGCGGACTGGTGGCACTTCAGTCTGCTCGCGGCGATGTCATCATCGACGCCGGCGGCCTGGTCGACGCGAGCGGTTCGGCGAAGGGTGGTGATGCGGGCAGCATTGAACTCAGTGCCCCGGATGGGAAAGTAACGTTCCCGCTTAGCGGAATCGAAGCGTCCGCCCGTTCTGGCTATCGCGGGGGGGCGATTTCGTTTGATGTGAAAACGTTCGCCACCCAGTCCTCGCTAGGCGAATTATTCACACAACTCAGCGCGTCGGGCTTCACTGACCACCTCGGCGCCCGGATTCGTGAGGGCAACGCGGATGCTCGCGCAGCAGGCGTGATTAAAGCCAAAGACATCGACATCTCACTTGATGCAGGCAGCCTGCTTGTCGACCAAACGCTAGACGCTACTGGAATCCGGGGCGGGACTATCTCGCTGTCGGCTCAAAACGGTATCCGGTTGAGCGACAGCGGTGCGCTCTACGCCAAAGGCACTGGTGGCGCTGGTGGTCGGGTGAGCCTTTCCTCTGGCACTGCTTCGGATGGGGCAGGCACGCCCGAAGGGCAGATCAATCTGGCGGCTGGCAGCCGGATTGACGTCGCCGGGTCAACTGGCGCGCGCGACGGCGAAGTGTTGCTGAGATTGCCACAGGCTAGTGCGCTCACGCTGGCCGATGCCGACGCCGCTAATGACCGCCTCGTTCTCGAAGGCCAAATTGTCGGCGCCCGTTCGATTTCGCTAGAAGGTTTTCGCGCCTACGACATGAACCTCATCGCCCCCGGCGACGTGGTGGCCACCGCAGGAAACGCGCTGTACGACGACGCGGTTGCGTTCATGGCGCTCAGTGCTGCGATTGAATCAAACTTGAACGCTATTGGCGCGCAAGCCCAGTTTCACGTCCGGCCCGGTGTTGAAATTCGAAGCGTCGGCGATACTCCGGCTCTGGCTGATGCCGATTTGAATCTGGATGCGATCTGGGATTTTTCAGCCTGGCGCTTCGGGACTGAACCCGGTTATCTGACACTCCGCGCTGCTGGAGACCTTACGCTCAGCGACATCATCTCCGACGGATTTCAGGGCACGTCTGACCTCGCGGCCAATTCCGGAGGTCGGTCCGTGCGGTGCCCTGACCCCTCTGCTTGTTTGGTTGATCGACCTGTCGATTTACCAATCCTTCTCGCCGACGAGTCTTGGTCTTACAGGCTGGTGGCGGGCGCCGATTTGAGCTCTGCCAACGTGATGGCGGTCCTCCCGGAATCCGAACTCACCCGAGGAGCCAGCACCGTTGGCAACTTGAACGTGATTGGCGGCACGCCAAGCGTGCCAAACCAGTCGGCCGGCTTGTTCGACCCGAAGTCAGAACGACCGATCCTGAATGCGGTTCGCACCGGCACCGGTTCCATTGAGATCAATGCGGCCAACAACCTCGTGCTTTCCGATCGTTCGGCGGTCATTTACACGGCCGGGAGAGATTCCCAGCTAGGCATCCTGCTAGGCGACAGTTCGCGCCGCACCACCCTTCAGGGCAATCCCTACCCTGACTTTGGGGGCGACATCAAAATCAACGCCGGCAAGTCTATCTACGGGGTAGACCCGAACTATGATTTCGGTTCATTCGACCCTCAGTCAGGACCCTTCCCGCGCCAGATGGTCAACAGCTGGTTACTCCGGCAGGGCAACGTGAATCCGGTTGACGAAGACGGTGGTATTTCCCGTGCAACCGGATGGACCGTGGCTTATCAATGGTTTGAGCAGGGAGTTGCGGCTCTCGGAGGCGGAAACCTTGCCGTTGCTGCCGGCGAAAACTTGGTCGACCTGTCGTTATCGGTTGCGTCCATCGGCCGGCAAGAGGGCGGGGCGACCATGGACGTCAGCAAGGTGACCGTCACGGGCGGCGGCGCTATGGATGTCACGGTGGACGGGGACGTGCTGGGCGGTGTGTTCTATCTGGGCAAGGGCGCCGCGCGAATGAAAGTAGGAGGAGCCCTGGGCGCCTCGCACGCTGTGGCGCCGGGGTCGGCCTCGCTTTTGTATCCGATCTTCGCGATCGGCGATGGCGCAATCGATGTGGTCTCAGGTCTTGATATCGATTTGGCGGCAGCCATCAATCCAACGATGACGCCGCAAGGTCCAGCCCAGTACGATTTCGTGTTCCCGACTCTCAACAGTCATTTCTTCACCTACGGAGACAACAGCGCGCTGAGTCTCACGAGCCTGAATGGCAACGTCAGCTTGCGCGACCCCAATGAAATTCGACAGGGAGCGTTTGAGAATTTAGGGGATTCTTATCCCGCCGAAGAAATCGCGCTGCGGGTGTATCCCGCAACGCTGGATGTCGCCGCGCTCAATGGCGCCGTCACCGTCGATGGGGCGGTGACGCTGTTCCCCTCGGCGCGCGGAAATATTGCATTGCTGGCGCAGAGCGATCTTTCGATCAACCAACCCTTGAGCCTGTCGGATGCGGACCCCAGCGCGCTGCCGAGTCCGACAAGACCGCTCTCACTTGCGGTTGATGGTGTATCGGTCGAGCTGGATCAATTGGTTAACCAGCTGACGCCAGGGCTCTATTCAAGTTTGAGCGCAATCCCGGTGCATTCGGGACATGACGCAGAGACGGCCAAATTCTTCGCTCTCACAGGGGACATCACGAGCGATGACCAAGATTTATTGTTTGTGTCGCGACCGGCCGAATTTTATGCGGGCAACGACATCAGTAACCTTATTACCATCATCGAGAACACCGAACATGATGACGTAAGTCTCATCAGCGCCGGTCGCGATATCCGATTTTTCACGCCGCGATTGCCGAGTGACACGGTATTAGGTTCCGCGGGCGCCTTGAGCGATACCGGGAATTTTATTGAGGTTTGGGGGCCTGGCAGGTTGCTGGTCACGGCTGGGCGGGATGTCGATTTGGGTACTGCCGGCGGTCTGTTGTCCCAGGGAAATTCGAAGAATCTGGGGCTCAGTGGAACGGGCGCCGCGATCAGTGTGTTCTCGGGCATGGGCCGGGAAGGTCTGAAGCTTGACGGTTTCATCACTGAATATGTGGCCCCGGATGTCGCTGCCACGCTCAAATCGTTCGTGCCGGAGTTCGCTGCAGACGGGAAGTTAAACGCCTTTGTCGGTTTCTTCACCCAGTTGGCGCCGGCGACCCAAGAGTTACTGATCGCTGAAGCGAAAGGCGGAATACCGTTAACCCCAAAGGCAAGTCGGCCCGATGAGAAATCGGTCGAGTCGCTGTTGCGGGAAAGGTCACCGGCTGAGCAGCAATTGCTGGCGGATTACCTGCGCCTGCTGACACCGGCAACTCGCAGCGAATTTGAGATGCAGGTTCGATCACCCGCGGCGCTGACTGCGTATCTGGATTTCCTGGAAGCGAACCCCTCGACACTGAGCGTTAGCGCTGATCAAGGCGCCCTCGGCAAGCGGTATAGCGAACACCTTTTGTTGCTGCCGACGGGACAACAGCTTGCCCCGGTGCTCGATATCTTTTTCGATGAACTTCGGTTCACCGGGCGTGCGGCAGCGGCAACCAAGAACCCGGACTACGCCCGAGGCTATGACGCGGTCAAATCGCTACTGCCGGCCACTGATTACAAAGGCAACGTCAACCTGTACTTCAGTCAAATCTTCACTATCAAAGGCGGCAACATCGACATCTTTGCGCCTGGGGGGGATATCAACGCAGGACTTGCCACACCGCCTGCCAGTTTTGGCATCAGCAAAGAAGCAAATCAGTTGGGGATCGTGACCGAAGGTACCGGCGATGTTCGGGTCTATCTGAAGGGCGATCTCAACGTAAACGAATCTCGCGTCTTCGCGGCCGACGGCGGCGATATCTTCGCCTGGTCAAACTTTGGCGACATCGACGCTGGCCGCGGCGCGCGCAGTGCAATCTCGGTGCCCGCGAACGGGTACCAGTTTGATGACGACGGCAAGGTGACGGTCTCGGTGCCGCCACCGATTCAGGGCAGTGGCATCCGGGCCCTGACGACGACGGTCGGCCGGACTTTCGGTAACGTAGACCTCGTCACCCCCCGAGGCGTTGTGAACGCAGGCGAGGCGGGTATCGAGAGCGCCGGCAACATCACCATCGCCGCGGTCGAAGTCCTTGGCTCCGAGAACATCAAGGCCGGTGGCGACACTGTGGGTGTGCCCGTGTCTTCAATCGGTTCGATTGGCGCTAGCGTTGGTGGAGCAGGGAACGCCGCCAACGCGGCCTCCCAGTCCGCTGCTGATGCAGCGAGTGGTGGTGGCGATCGCGGCGCGAATGCAGCGCCAATGGACGCGCCTTCCATGAGGGTCATTATTGTAGAATTCCTCGGGTTCGGCGCGTGAACGGGAGTGTCTTTTTGAATCGTAAATTTCTACCTGATACCCGCCGGACAGTGGGGGTGTTTTTCGCGCTTGCTGTTTCCTCGGCAACGCTGGCCATGGCGCCCGTCGTGGCTTGGGCGGAACCAGCCCCAGCGATCAGTGCAGACGAGTCCAAGGAATACTTTGATGTCTGGGAATATCAGGTCGAAGGCAACAGTCTCCTACCGACGGAAGATATCGAGCGGGCGGTTTACGGTCATCTCGGGGAGCACAAATCTATTGATGACGTGACAGCCGCTCAGCAACAACTTGAAGCGCTTTACCATTCCCGTGGTTATGGCACGGTGCTG
>Ga0255259_1000025_pt1 | contig 13956 bp, 1 predicted proteins | sample LawtaT_13_FD_189964 | JGI IMG/M metagenome (GOLD analysis project Ga0255259, IMG submission 189964) | Metatranscriptome of freshwater microbial communities from St. Lawrence River, New York, United States - Law_Yuk_RepB_8d (Metagenome... | ecosystem: Environmental > Aquatic > Freshwater > River ... | reverse complement strand
GGTACCAGGTCACTCCCTCATTGATGGGAATGAAATTGCCGACTTACTCGCCAATCGTGGTGCGGATGGGACTACTTGCTCCTCGATGCCCGACTTTCCCACCCTCATTGATCTTCGCCTCCAATGCAATCTTCCCCCATTAGTTTCGATTCCTGTTTCAGGCCTCTCTGTGCTTGCTTTCGCAAATTGCCTTTAATGATATTTATGCAATTCCTTCTCTGGTTTCTTTCCTTTTCCCTTTTCATTACTTACAATGGTTTAGTATTACTAAAAGCTCGACCCAAAATTTCTAATTTTTCTTGCAAACTTTCGGGACTAAATGTATAAAATAGAAACTGCACAGTGTTCAAAACAGTGGTTCATCGAACCGCCCCAGAGCCATAATATCTTCTGGAACTAAGGATTGATGAATTACTTGAACGTTTTTTACCCAGGCTCCTTGACAAGGTGCGTCCCCACTGAGCACCATCCAAGGTGAGCGCAAGGCAAACTCGGACTTGTCGAAAATTCTTCTGGGATTTACACAGGAAGAGGCAGCATGACCGTCCACATACGTACACACTTGGGAGCTGCTGATTTCCACGGTGATTGCAAGACGATGCCACTGACCAACAACTATGCGGTTGTTTGCCGTGGCATCCAACAAATCGACATGCGACTGTGTGCGCGTGTGCTTTTTAGAAACAGCCCAAAACACACCCGCATCATCGATCACCGCCAAAGGAGTGTGTGCCCGGTAAGGCCCGCACGCACCCACATGAATACCTCTGCGTTGAGTGGTAGTCAGAGAATCAAATTTGATGTCCACGAGAATCGTGTACGAGAGCAATGGAGCCTCGCTGGTATGAGTGGCACACAGACGAGAAAACGGCTGCCCAGAAAAGTGATAGCACTTATCGCAAGTGTCACAGGCCGCGCATAATTCTCCTAAAACGGTAAGATCTCCGCCGGGAACATCTTTTCCACCAAACTCGGCAGCCCCAAATCGCCAAGTTTGGGAGGCCACCAACGGCATGCTCGCAGTGCCGGAGGCGCTCGAGTGCTTACCATCAGAAACAGTGGAGTCGACTTGGAAGGCGGTCTCATTTGCGAACGCGACGGCCTGGGCGGCTGCTCCGGCAACTTTGTCTTCGGCGCGCAACACCAAACGCTGAACAGGCACAGGCATTTTCACAGGTGGAGGTACAAGGTTACTGGCAGAAGCCAAGGCTTCAGAGAACTCTTTAAAGTCCACCTGGCCGTCCCCAGACTTGTCAGCCCAGGCCACAAGCTCCGCAATGTCTGCGTCGGTCATACCCAGTTCGAGCCACGCCAAAGCGCGGTGCATTTCGGCACAATTCAGCCAGCCGTTCCCATCGCAATCGAAAATATCAAACGCCTGTTGCAAACTTAAGCCGCGCATGTCGATCACGGCACGCATGCGCGCAAGTTTGGCGCGGATACTTAGCACAGCCAGCTCGCTGGCGGTAGTGAGAATGGTCGCTACCGGCGCATCGGCCCATCGCGTGCGATCACGCCGACGGAACTGTAGGGACTTATCAAAGAACTCTCGCCGATTCGCTGCACTACTGCGTTTCAAGGCACGCAATAGCAATCTGACCTCTTCCTCGCTAAAAAACATATTGCCATCTACCCAACGAAATAAGGCAGCTGCAGTTTGTTGCTGCTGCACAGGGCAAGAGACAAACACGGGAGACTGACCCAGAGTGGGCCCGAAGCCCGGTTGTGCGTGCTCTCTGCGAAATACTTCCATAGTCATCCCCCCTTCCGCAGCCTCGGGGAGGGCCTCTATGATGAGGTGCAAACGAGCCATTGCCCCGTTTGATGCATTAGCAGCAGAGGCCCACACAGAATGACGCTGGTGCAGCGTCTGGCGAATACTTTCAGCTTCAGGAAGAGTGAGAGCCACAAAACGCCGCGAAGCGTCAGTTTGAGACTGCAAACGTTGCGCCAATAAAGTCTCAAATTCACTCAACCCTATTTGACCATCTCCATTCGCATCAAACTTGCGAGTAATGGCAGCCAGCTCTTGATCGGACACCTTTTCGTCCAGAGCGGCCAGTACCTCAGCCAACTCTTTCACATTAATGTTGCCTGAGCGATCAGTATCGAACTCATTGAAGGCCTGGCGTAACAATAGGCGATCCTGAGCGCTCAGCACAGCATCTTCTTCTTTTTCTGAAGAGGGCGAGGCAGTGAACGCCCATTCTAAAACGACAGAAACATTCGAGAGCTTGCGAGGCCTCTGGCTCAGTTCCGGGGGAAAAGAGGCAGCTGAGAGACACAAAAATTGAGGGAACAAAACCGAAGTTTTCAGTGAGTAAAACAGATAGTCTCTGCACGGATAAAACACATCTTTTTTCTCGTCGGCACGCGATACGAAACGACTAGCTTCACTATTTCCCAAAGTGCCTTCCTGCTTCAGCGTCGGCGCCGGCAGCGGTACCACTTCCCCGCACAGATTGCGGGTCAGAGCAATGACGGGCCAGGACGGGAAAGTTTCGGGCGGAAATGCATACTCCGCGCGCATTTCGCGGGCAACTTCTTGTTCGGCCTGTGTTTCAGTTTCAACCTCACGTTCCTGGACAATTTCACCTTCAAGGCCATTTCCTTGCCCTTCCTGTCGACTTTTCAAAACTTGTTCGAGAGCTTCTTGGTTTGGACGTGCGATCGCGAGCACTCTTCGCACGTCAGCAGCCGCCGCAGGATCTTGGAGCCAGCGGGCCTGCTTCTGAGCGATATTTGAGAGTGTCTCAGCTAATGAAGCATGAGAGGTAACGATTGCATCCGACACATCTGTATCGATGTTTTCCGTAAACAAATGCACGTTTTCAATCAGCCCGCGCTGAGGACCTTCAAACCATTTGCGTGGGGTTGTGTCCGCTGCCAGTTTCTCGGTGGGAGTAGTGGCAAGCAATGGACTAAAAGCAGCTTTGCGCGAAATGTTGGCCAAGTTTTGGTGGTTCAATTGCGCGAATTGAGCTTCCTCAAGCTGCATACCGTTAACAATCAGCCAAGCACAAGCATCTTCGCGCATATTGCCCGTCTTCTTATACTCGCTGGAGATCAACGTCTTCACTTCGGGCGAGACAATGAGGGTAACAGACTGGCCCATACCAAGCTGGCGCAAACGATAAGCTCCTTGCGCGTAGTCACGGAACGTCATGTCTTTGCCCAAAGTTATCGCACCTCTGGCATTATGAGCCTGCCGAATATCGATACCTGTGGTATGGATCTGATCGTAGAAGCTAAAGCGCGCCTCGACACCCAGGCCACACTCTTCTAGCGGCAAGACCACACCGCCGCGAAGGAGCACCATCTTCCGGTCGGAAGCATCCAGAAAAATGACCCCTTGTTTGCCTGGCAGCCCCAGTGCCAACAGCCGCTGCGCCACCTCCAGGTTAGTGTAGCCTGTGATGGCCGCGCCGGTGTCGATTAGTGCGTGGAACCCAGGTTCATGCGTGGCCACAAGAGCAAGCAGCGAGTCCACCGTCCAGCCCTCAGGAAGGTCGCATGTATTCACCACATCTGATCTGGTCAACACACTTACTACTTGCCCTTCCGTACCGGCCTCGAACTGACAGCCTCCAAGCTCAAGAGGAAGAATATCAGATGGTGTGCCCGAGAAGCCCAAGCGCACCTTAAACAACATGTCGCCTCCCAAATCTTGCCCTGATGCACTAAATTTGGCAGTTTGGCTGTACTTGACAGAGGGAAATACCATCATGCGGAGGTAATAATAAATTAAAAATGCATATTTGGAAGAAACTTGGTGGAATTTGCTTAACTGAGCACAGTCGCGAGGCTCAAACAAGGACAGCTTTGGCACAGACAGATTTTCAGAGCTCGCATCGGATGTTATCGATTTTTTATACTCAGCAAGGCACTGATTAAAGAGAATACATGAGGGACGGAATGCATGGGGGCCAGATTCTTGAGCAAAATCTGCTTTCAACTGCATCAGAAGGCGCTTGGTGTCGGCTAGACGAAGCCCGCCGAGACGAAACGCATAAATAGTAAGGCCAATCATGATGTCTGGGTGTGAGTATTCTGCGGCGGCACTAGGAACGTCCTTGCCAGCAAACGGTACTGCAGTGAGCCGGCGAGACATCGGCATAGTCAACAAGGCCTCCTTGGCAGCCTCCATATCAGCATCACTCAAAAGACCAAAGTTCACGCGATTGATTTTGCCGATCGTATGTGGGAGAAGGCTTTGAATCCATCTCCGGGCCAAATTCAGGATTTGCCTCGAAAGTACCGGAAGCGCGCGGACTTTGTCAGCCAACGCAGACTCGAGGCGATCTGCTCCCACGTAGGATATCACTTCAGGCTGTTCCAAGCCTTCCGCATGACCAGTTCGAAGCCATAAGCTTGCCCAGGTTGCCATTAGAGGTTTAAGCGATTTATGGTAGAACGCATCGTCTAGCAAGATGGGATGAGGGCGCCGCTGTAAAGCGTAGCAGGCAAAGCCCTCCTCCAGAGCTTTTGTCAACTTTTGCACAATATCTTTGCCCTCGCCTCGCCGAAAGTGGTCCAATACAACCGGTTGATCCATGGCAGCTGCACAAAAACCATCGATGATGTGCATCGGCAGCTCCCAGCGCAGGCCGCCTCGGGCTAGAGAGAGCTCTGACTTGTCGCCTCGAGGAAAGTTCAACTCGCTACGCATGGGATCCAAGACCATGTCCACTTCATCAACAAGTAACACTCCCGAGCGAAACAAAATCATGATTTGGCCGAGGATGTCAGCCAAAGCGGCTTTTTGTGCCAAATTGGCCTGAGCTTTTTCGGTTTGGGCCTTGGATGTCCCTTCCGCCAAACTTGAGGCTAGTTCCAGATACTTGAGCATCACTGACTTGATGGCTTCAGGGGTCGAACAAACTACAGCGCGATCCCGACAAGCTGTGTCCAGTTTCGCTTTTAAGGCCAATACATCCTCAACAGAGTCCACTTTGCGATCAAACTCAAATGTAAGGACAGGTTTGGCCAAAACCGACGAAAATGCATTGCGAAGCACCGAACGTGACATCTCCAGCAGCGCTTTGGGCACCACTTGCATCACGAGCCTCTTACCATCGGCAAGTAACAACGCCAGCAGAGGCGCGATAACCGTTGTCTTGCCAGCACCCATAATGAGCTGCCGCACCATTGAAACACCTCTTTCTGCAGACGCGCGGAAAGCGTGGACAAGATTCACTTGCTGGGAACGCATAACCATGTTGGACGAATACTCAAACACTAAGAGCCGAGGGTCATACAAAAAAGTTAAGCTTTTAATGTCATTCGATTCAATGGGCTGAAAAAATGCATGCTTCTGAGTCAAAAATCCCGCTAGTCTGTCCACAGCATTGCCAATAGCTGCGGCGCAAGCGCCAGCCATCTCGGGTCGCAAAGCACCCCCATTCACGTAAGGGAATAGAAGGGCCAAGGTGGCGGCAGCAGCAGCAAGGCAACGATTAATTTGACTGAGACGCACAGTAGTAAAGACGAATGAAGCTGTTGCATCAAGCAAAGCGCGAGCTGCAGCGGAGCTCAGAAAGGGATTGACATGTATTAAGAGCTCTTCGGCTTGATCACAAAGTAAGGCCTGCGTCAAAAACTCTGGCGTTATGCGTTGTTGGGCGCCCGCAGCACGACTGAGCAAAAACTGCAATTTCGAGACCGCTTGATCATCGCTTGCCGACAGCGGGATGCTATTGCTGTGCTTGATTATATGCTCCAGAGCAGAGCTGAGATAATTAATATCTCCACATTGCAAATTTTCGAGGTCAGTTTTTAGCGCAGAGAGAGTGGTAAATGCGCTCTGCAGATCTGCTCGTGTGCTGTCCTCAGAATTGGTTAAATAGTTCAGAATATGGGTGGGAGTAAGCAGACGCAGTACTGGGCGGCTTTGATTCACGGTGTCAATCTCAGCAAACTTCTTCATATCAATAGACAGCCGATTCACTGTGTTTTTAGCCAGGCGAGAGCTGATCGGCAGATTAAACGGCAGCTCACCACGAACAGGCACACCACTTGACTCGAGTGATGTAAACAAACCTTGACGACTTGCAGCAGCAGTCAATAAAGGACCGGCATGAGCCATAACATCAGCCTCTAACATCCAGGCTGTGCCGAAGTCAAAAGATTGTAGAGTACGGGAAGTGCATGCTGCAGACTCGATCGTGGTCACTGAAGCCTTCGGAAGAAGTTTGGCCAGTTCGCCGGAAAGGTGAGTCACGTGAGTCGGAAACCGAGCCGTTCCACTCCTGAGAGAACTATTCGGTTGGATGAGGTCGGCTTCGTCATCATTGGCATCCAACGACAGTTGCGCGAGCCGACGAAGAGTAGGCAGCTGAGCCTCAAGAAAGCTCGCCACAGGGCCAAGTTGACCTCGCGAGCGGTAAGCAGGATAAGGAACTTTGAGTTTGGAAATTTTGTCGGGTAATGGGGGCAAAGATGTTCCAACAGAACAACTGTTCACGGGGTCCAGAGCGGCCAAGAGAACAAAGCCTGGAAGCAAGTTAGATTGTTTATAATCAAAGCGATAAGCGACAATACTCAAGAGGAGGCGGGCAAGCGAAGGGGCACTGTCCGAGCTGGAAGCTGGAGTAGAAAGGCCGGTGAGTACGCAGCCCCCAGTCAAAATATCGTGCAGGAAGAGATATCCAAGTTGCGATTTGCGCCCACTCAAATCAGGTTCCTCGAGGAAGGCGTTGAGAAGCGCCGCCACGTTTGCGTCGCGTTCGGGGCGCTCGTATTTGAGATGAACAAACCAATTTAATGCTTTCTTGGTTCCTCTAGAAATCGTGAACTCTCGGGAAGCAGCGTGACGAATAATACGCCAGCTTTTACTAGGAAGCTTCATTGCCGGAGAATATAGTATCAGCTGTTTGTCTGGGTTGCCTTCAGAGGACTGTAAAAAAGTCCAGCGATTGCCAATGTCATAAGATTGCCGGTCTTTTTCCTCAAGTGAAACAATGAATGCCAACTCAGCTTTCGTATCAAGGAGACAAGCTTTGGAGACTCGCGGCAGTCCCCTTAAATAAGATTTATATTCATCTACAGCCTTAAATGGTAAAAGCTGGTTTGCACTACTGCTGTACATGAGTGCGATCGCCACTTTGAGGCGACATGCATGCGCATCAGGATGCTTGTCATCTTCTGATGCCCTCAACATCAGCAACATCCGGGATTCAGAAGCAGATAAGTCATAATCAACCGATAGCGCCAAACTTAAGGAGCCTGCACGCACGTACTGTCTGTGTAACATGAAAAGAGACAGTAAACAGAGACTCGCGCCAAGGGAAGACGGCTGCAGGAAAGTGCGGGAAGAGTGCACAGGAATCAAGAAACATCGAGAAGCGGGGTCCAAATCCCGAAGCCAACCCTGGTTCTGCCGGTGGGGCACTGTAAGGGTCGAGAAGGGACAAATCTGCACCTTGGGACGAGCAAGCGGAGCTGAAGAAACCAGAAAAGCCAATTCGTGAGCCGAATTCTCCAGAAGTAGTGCAAAGGGCCCCAGAGCGACGTGTAAGGTCTGCAACAGCTCATCGCGGACATCACTGATAAAAAAACCGGCATGGCTTAAACAAAACAACTGCCTGACTCCAAGATCATCCACACCAGGAGCAAACTTAAGCCCTAGGCGAGGCAGCTCTATCAGTACCAAATCGCTAAAGTGAGGATCTAAAGTAGGACGAGTCCAGACAAGTACTTGAGACAAGTTCTCGATACGAGTCAGCAAATCAATAAGTTGTCGTGCTTCTGGAGACTCACCAGCGGACATCAACAAATCACACAGGATCAGAGATTCTTGTTCCGCCTCGGCCGTCTTGCGAATACCAAGAAACTGGGCAGCTGAGGAGGGAAGAGAGTTCAAGGAACGACGAGTGATTTTCATGTTGAAGAAACTGCCGTCCAAATCCAACCAAAACGGGTGCTTGATCGGATTTTGAGGATAACCTCTGAGGGCACCAGTTAAAACATCTTGCCAAAATCCGTGACTTTGCAACAACGCGTCAGGAATCACTCCTCTGAAACAGCGAGGAGGAACGAAAGCTTCTGTCTCAGAGCGTTCAGAGATGGAGCGATAGACAACGAGCGAATTCTCGAGGAGAGGGGAACACTTCGTAAGTCCTGCGTGATTGCTGATCAATGTTGGGACAGGATAAGGACAGCCTGCATCATCTAACGATAATTCATGAAGGGCAAGATCTGCATCGCTCGTGTATATTAAACGCAACACCGTTCTACGACCATATTCATTAACTTGATAAATTTGAACGCATTCAGGTTCCTTGAAAACCCGAACGAATTCCCAATCTTCCATCACAATTTCAGGAACCGATGAGGGTAAAAGTATATTCTTTTTTCCATCCAGTTGTACTGTTTGAACAGTGGCGGGCGCTTTGCGCTTAGTGAGTCTCAGGAAGGAGACAACACCGGTATTAACAGTATTGTAAAAGTGATCTGCTTTCCGGAAGGCCTTGACTTGTCCCGACTCGGGTGCTTCCGCCCTCGGGTCAACATGAATTGACGCAGCAAGTTTTGCCTTTTCACGAGCGGCAGCAAGGTTATTCTCAGCACGCACCACTTTCTCAAACAATTCAATGGCCCATCCAATACTTTTCCTCAAAGAATCAGATATGGAAGTAACAAAGGTTTGTCCAAAAAAGGATACAGTAGCGCGCGACTTGTTTTCGAAGGCAGGTGCGCCCAGGATGATAGATTCGTTTGTATCGGCCTGCAGTGAGAGGGAGTGGGGTTCGTTCCAGTGGACCAGAGTGTAAAAACCTAATTGGCCGAGGATTTTATAAGCCTGGCGATATTGTTTCAAAGATAGAGGAACGCAGTATAGCTTCACATCCCCAAACACAGTTTGAAATTCATGCTCCTTAGTCAGTTGGCCGGGCAATGGTATAGGCTGCGTCTGTGAAGCAAATACTCGACAAACCTGCAAATCGACTTCTTGGAGAGTTTGTGTGTGGCGATAACGGCCTTCCGCAATAAGTTCCCACATACTATTAAATTCCTCGAATCGGTTCGGAACTTGCTCTTTCGCAGCAATGACATGCTGCTCCGCATTATGCTTTTTTCCCTCCTCTAAAGAGGGGAAGACGTAACGAACAACGGCATTCAAGAGCTCCGAAATTTTGCGAGGGGTGGATCGTGCAAGCCAATTGAACACCACCGGACGTTGTCTATTCCACATCATAAATATTTCGGCGTCTGGAATGAGCAACGGGTAGTTCTCATCGGCAGCCATGGCCACTTGTTGATTCTTTTTCAACTTCAATACTCGCTTTGAGTCTGATTCTTCTTCAAAGCCGTCAACGCCACTCCTTTCCACGGATCCTTCAGCACTTTGTGAGCAGTGCCATGTCATCACAAAAGCGAGAGGGCAAATGAAATCTTTGATTGTCTGGACATCAAGATCGCCTGCGGAGGTATTGCTCAGCAATAATGAAGCATGGGCGGCAAAAACGCATGTGTCAGCGACATTCATTGGACGTCGAGCAAGACTTGTGTTCAATAGATCACTAATCAAAGGTCTGCAGTCGTCTTTAAGAAGCTCTTGAATCATTTTCTGATAGTCACGCACTGTTTGCATGTTACTTTTCAAGTCTGATGATGAAGGACCAAAATTTGTAAAATCAAACAGATCAGGTTGGGACTGGACATCCCTAAGAAAATATGACACATAGCTCTCAGTTTTCACGAGCAGACGAAGCGAAAATAGAAAAAGTTGCATAGAAAAGCTGCCGAGTTGTACTTCGGAAATATTGATGGGCTTGGAGGCAGTCAGCAGAGACAAGCCGTAACGGCCAATATTAATTAAGGGTACAAGCGTGGCAGCAGGAGCATGTAACAACTCATTCAAGAGGAATCCCCACGGCGTCCCCAAATTTTGAGCATCGCCGGTGTCTCGCTGGGCGGGGATATGGGCAAGCTGGTTCGACGAGTAGGTAGGCCGATATAGACCGGGTTCGAACAAGCATGCTTCAACCACTTCTTGCAGATCGCGATTGATAAGAGCGGAGGTACGGTCTCGGGTTGTAAAAAAATTCAGAATCAGCGGAATTCGCATGTAAGGAACAGTTAAGTAGGACAATAATAGCTCGGAGTCTTCAGGCGATAAAATGTCATTGAAGTTAGGCAGGGTTTCAGTATGCAGTATAGCCAGTTCATCCGGGATCGTCTTTTGAGCGGGAAAGTAGAGCTTGACATCCGCAGCGCTGGGAGAGGCCTGATTTTGTGTTGTAAGATCAACACCAAATCCTTCCACAGTCAACTTAACTCCACCTCCGACTCCATCTACAGCTTCTCGTCCCTCGGCAATATTTTCGGCGTTCCAGGTCAACTCGACCAATGGACGCAATTTCTTGGGAATGAGACGAGCCAACTCAGACGACGGTAGGAAAGAGAATTTGAACAGAGCTACTAGATCGCGGTAAGCTATCAGAATGGGTAGCTTTGAAGCAACACTTTTCTCTGAGGCGAGATAGCGCGCAACAGCAGTAAGATAGCTTTCTTGATCTTTGGTCTCTACCGTGATTTGCAATTCGGCACACACCTCCGTTACAAACGTAAGAGTGTGATCACCTTGGAAGTATTCATCGCTGTAGTGTAATCGAAAAATCGAACGGGATTTTCCATACACTTGATGGCTTCGAAAATACTGGCAGAGATGATGGCGGCTTTCGATCTGAGTGGGTTCACTTATTTCCAAGTTCACCAAATAGCTTTCGAAAGCTGCACCATTTGAGTCGTCCGTACTTAAAGCATACCCTGCAAATCGAGTGTGCTCCCCGTCTTCCTTAGACTCCGATTCGCGGGCAGAAGTGACCGACGTTGAGCCGCTCAAAACAACAGCCAACACACACGGACCTTCAGAAGGGTGCGTACGAGCCAAGCGATCGACGATGGCAAGCAGCGAACCAGCGCACATCAGACGAACAAAGTCCATTGAGCGAGCACCTTGAACAATAGTGTAGCTAGTGGACAGATGCCGGGCCAGTTCCGTCAAAGTGGCGATAATAGTGGAACGATCTTGAGCCGTAAAAGGCTGGCGACTCCAAACGCATTCAGGATCGGGCGATGCGACCCAGGTGTCTTCCACTATTTTAGCCAGGGGCAGCGGCAAGGGCAAGTATTCAAGTACAAACGAACTGACGAGAGATAATTTAACCGAGTGGTTGTAAAACGAGGCACTTGCATCAAGAGCCACACAAAAGCGCAAGCATTCTGACAAACAGCGAATCACCAATGATGGAAAAGCAGCAACGGAAGCCTTTTCCAGAGAATTTTCTGGTTTCAGCCAACAAGCATCGGAAAAAAACGACGATATTGCGGGTTCCGGGGTCGCGTCAGAACCGGTTAGTTTGTCCAACATCGCTAGCAACGCAGTGTCTGTTCGGGACTTCGCATCGAAATCCAAACCCAGTTTCAGGTCCGGAACCAAACCAAAGTGAGAAATTCGTAGAGCCTGCTGACCCTTGCTAAACTTTAACTGGGCCCAATCGTCTTGCGAAAAGGCATCAACAATCTTAACTTTACACAAACCTTCGTCGATCGCGTCGGTATAACCCTTGACACGCAAGAGCTCGTCGGTCCCGAGGCGACCAGCTTTCGCCTCTTTCACGGCAGCGTGAGCGAGCTGAGATCCTACAATCCGCAGCAATGAAGCATCAGACTGAAACAACTCACGATGTGTTGAGGAGCTAAGATCGGACACAGCTTGCTTGACCAGCTCCTGACGAATAGCAAAGGCAACGTGCTTAGTTCGTTCAAGAGGGAGACCACAAGAGCGCAATGAGTAATGCAAACACTCCAAAACTGAGCGAAAATAGCAAGTTCCACTGCGCTGAGGTGACCGCCAAGATGAACATGGGTCGGATTCGGCGATGGCCACCGGCAGTGGCTTTTGAAGCATATGAGGAAGTAGGACCTGGTAAAACAGGCCTGGACCATGGAGTTCACTGGGTATAGTCTGGATACGAAACAGAGTCAACCAAAAGACAGGATCTAAAATCTTATTCCGAGGCAATCCAGGAAGACGGAGAGATGTGCGATAACGCAATTTGGGTGGTTGCGAGGAGGACGAAGGATGATGACTAAGTCCATCACCCGTATTGCAAACAATCATGGCAAAAAACTTATCTTTTTCATCATTACGATCTGCCTCACGTTCAATAATGTACATTATTGCATGACCACCCGAGCTGCCTAACCAGCCTCCAGGTATAACCAATTGCTCGGCAGGGGACAACGCGTTCACAATCTCTAACAGTTGCCTCACCATAACAGGTAATTGCTTGCGTTGAATATCTTCTGCCATAGTTTGCGCGGCAAGAAAACGATTTCGAACTACAACTAAGGCCTTCTGTTCAGCTTCACTCCACCCGTAGTTAATGGCTTCCTTACTCTCCGAGGACACAAGGTCTCCCAAAACGCGCGCCAAAACTCCCAAAGAAGGGCCAATGTGTCCTCCTTCTAATTCAGTATCTTGGACAAAACAATCTCCGAACTGACCCACAAATGCCTTATCGCGCCACATCGGCGGAGCTTGGAGGGCCGCGAAGCCCTTCGATGGGGCAGCGCGGCCTTGGAGAGGTAAAAATCCGCCGAAAACTGGCAAGTTCGACAACAGGGCTCCGTCAAACACGCAATTTCCTGTTTGGCGACGTCCCGATACGGATAATGCGGGGCATAAACGCAATTTTTCTTTACCTAACACAAGATCGCGACTAATATCTCTATCCTGGGCGGCCGCTTCGAGAGCAGAAGAAATAGTAAGCGAATTCAAAAACACAGAAACAACATAAGCCTGAGAGCATACAGGCTTTCCGTTGATATAGAACATCACCGCAATTGTCATTGTGTCATTTTCAGTGGACAAGCTCACGCTGGAGCCGATTGTATCTCCCAGTGTCCAGCTCAAATCAGAGAAGGTGGACAGGTGCTTCCCTTCAATATGCAACGAGCCCGTCTGAGGATCAAAACCAAATGATAAACCTGTAGGGTGCTCGCCGATACCTCGGTTGCCCGTAGGGTTAGGGGACCAAGTCGGGACGCACCACCCAATTTTTGTCTTTGATGCCACAGTGGTCGGGACGACTTCATAATACCAATTGCCTCGTGAAACTGAAACATTAGCGACGAGATGCCCAACACCAGAAACACCTGCATCGTAAGAAACAGAGCCAGTTTCCTCTTCCAAGGCAATGTTACCAATAACCTTGAGAACAACGCGATGAGAGGGCACGTGAGCGTCCTGGTCCTGAACCTTGAAATCCCCACTTTTGGGCAAACTTGGTTCTGGAGAAGACTCAGCTTGAAGTTTATGCTCAGAATGTATTATCACATGTGGCTCTTCTTTAATGGCACTGAAACCAGATGGCAAAAATGCAAGATCCTCCAGAGCAAAACGCAATTCAACAGAATTGCCAGGGGTGAAAGATATAGCAGGCGCCAACCCACCCTGGAAAGTGTTATCAGAAAAGGCAGAACCTAGATCACGACCATTGATAGAGTAACGGAAGATTGCAGTGCGAGCGTAAGAAGAATCATCATTATCTGGTGCAGATATGGATGGTATCTCCACGGATACTCCGATAATGTCTCCATATTGCCAGCGTTGGTTTGCCCCATATGAATTGGACACACCACCTGTAACTGCACAACGGAAAGCACCATCATAACCCCATGATGATTTCAGATCACCCACTAAAAATTCTTGTCTACTCGCCTTGAACTCGTTACTTGAAATCCAACCGAAGCGCATCGAGCTCATCGACTGTAGCTTAACCTCATAGTACCAATTTCCAGTGCCGAGCTTGGCAGAGCTCAAGGCAAGAGTAGGACAACCCGAGAACCAAGAAATTCGCTTTCCATCGCGTACGACTTCCCCTCGAGAACTAATCAAATTCATTCGCGATCGGAGAGTCTCGGAAATTTGCAAACGCAATATTCGCG
>Ga0255259_1000019_pt1 | contig 14481 bp, 18 predicted proteins | sample LawtaT_13_FD_189964 | JGI IMG/M metagenome (GOLD analysis project Ga0255259, IMG submission 189964) | Metatranscriptome of freshwater microbial communities from St. Lawrence River, New York, United States - Law_Yuk_RepB_8d (Metagenome... | ecosystem: Environmental > Aquatic > Freshwater > River ... | reverse complement strand
CAAACATTTCAATTGCTTACCTAAATTTTGACCTCGATTTTTGTGTGCAATGACAATGCTTTGTCGGGACTGCCAGATTTCTGGCGGGGAGCTGGCACAGGCTTTGCGTAGTGTCTGGTATCGCCTAACAGGCTGTCGGAAATCTGACGCTATGCATCACGCTCCTTGGACATATCGCACAGGATTAGCGCTAACCCTGACGGCATTTTTGCCTGGCCAAAACGTGAGTGCCGCGTCTGCTTCTGTGCAAAACGTGGCGGCACTGCGCCTACAAGCAGAACAATGGCTATTGGCGCAAATGGCTCATTCAGGTGAAGAACCCGCGATGGTGCGCGCCGGCGAACTCGACCCCAGAGTTAAACTCGCCGCCTGTACACAACCCTTAAGTTTCAATATTGCGCCGGGCCAAAACCCCCAGCAGAAAGTTCATGTTGCTGTGTCATGTAACGACAAGCCGGGCTGGCGCTTATTTCTACCGATGAGCCTGAGTCGGCAACAGTGGGTCTGGGTTGCCAATCGAACCATTATGGCGGCAACACCCTTCAACGCCGCGCATTGGCAACGGCAGCGCCGAGATGTCGCCAGCCTGCCCTGCGCCGCCTTTGATAAAGACACACTCACGGCCTACGAAGCAAAAATGACCTTGGCCTCGGGAACGGTACTTTGTGAAAACGTCTTGCGGGCGAAAACAATTGTGGAACGGGGCCGATCGCTCACCCTCACGGCCGATCAGGGCAGCATCCAAATTCGGGCCGTCGTTGAGGCGCTGGACAACGGCGGCATAGGCCAACGGATTCGCGTTAGAAACAACAGTACCGGACGGATCATTGATGCCGTGATTGTCAGTGCCTCGGATGTTGAATTGGTACGAGCTAATTAGCCCTGAATACTGCAAATATCTTCTAAAGTTTGCCGGATACGTGCCGATATCAATCCATAGCATCTTGTTTTAAGGAGTTTCAGCCATGCTGAACAAAGTGGATGGTGCGTCGTCGAATGTCATTCGCCGCATTGAGTCGCGCAGCAGTGAGTCCCCGTCACCGTTTAAGGCTGAAACGAGCACCTCGTCGAACGCAAACAAAGACGTATTACCCACGCTGACGGAGCGCGCACAGAGCCTAGCTAAAGCGAGCCCAGACGTGGATATGTCACGCGTACGTGACATTAAAGATGCCATTTCACGCGGCGAATTTACGATTGATGCAAAGGCTGTTGCGCGTGCCTTTATTGCGATGGAAAGCGCCTAGTTTGAATCACTCGCTACCGGAGTCATAACATGTCGCCCGCTGATCTCATGATTCTCAAGGCCATTAGCCCCATTCAAAACCTTGTCGCGCAATTCAAAGCGTGTTTAGAGCAGGAGGCATCCGTGCTAGCGCATTGGCCTCCACAAGGCTTATGGCCAATTCAAGAAGAGAAAGTCCGCTTAGTGCGCGATTTAGAAGAGGCTCATGCGCAACTCACTAGCGTCATTCAAGCGCATGGCAAAGACTTGAACAGCCCCGCGACCTTGGGAACTGACCTGATGCCGGTTTGGCAGTCCTTGCGAGCAGAGCTCGCTGCCTGTCAGCAACTGAATGCCACGCATGAGCAATGCTTAGCGAAGCAACAGCTGGCACTGAAGCAGTCACTGGAGCTGTTGATCTTAAAAATTGATCAGGATGTGACCTACGGGCGCCAGGGTAGCTGTCAGGGTGGCCGCCGTTTGGGCACGATTGGTCATGCTTAAGTGCTAAACAGCCTTGCCGTGTACCAGCACCACTAAACGAGCTTCCGACTGTGACAGACCGCACTCGGCCATCAACTGTTCTGCACTAGCACCCGATGAGGCCAAACTAATTGCTTGGTCAAAGGTGGATAAGCGCTGTGAGTCATCCACGGGTAGTGGCTCTGAAGTTGCTTCATTACTCGCGCCATTCTCCAGCTGCAGTAGCCGTTCGCCCTGCAATAAAAACGCCGATGATTGCGCTTTCATTTGACTCGTTAAAAGCTCAACAACCTGCTGCTGCTGACCGAGTTGTTGACGTAACGCAGCCATCTCTTCCTGCTGTTTCGCTAAGGCTTCACTCAGATCTGCAATTAGACCTAGTGCCATGTCCGAGGCACTGGGGGACATCTCTGGTTTATTCAAAGGCTCGGCCTCATCAGCCACAAGAACCTCTGGCTTAAGCGTCGATATTGTGGGCGCCAGCGGCACACCGTAGAGTTGCTGTAAACGCTCGGGATGCATTTGCACCACTTCGGGGTCGGCCTGTTCTTTAAACATTGGCTCTCGTGCGGGTAAATCGCTTAGATCCGAAGACTGCTGCGGGTTAGCACGTCGCCAGGCAGACGATATCGGCACGATGGCTAAGAACAATGAAACACAACCTAACCCTACCGCTAAAGCAGTTGTCAGCTCTGCGCCCAATTGCTGCTCTAGCCAGTGATTTAAACCGACTAGCGATTCGCTAACGTTCTCTGCGAATGAACTCGCACTGAGTTGCAGAGACTCAATCCACGTAATTTCAGGAGGACTTGTTTTCATGTTTTACATCCTCAACAGGCGGCGCAGAGGGAGAGCCTGCCGCTGGTTTTAGATCCGAAGCCGGCGTGGGAATGATCAGCTGCACACGGCGATTACGATTGCGCCCTGCCTCGTCGACATTGTCCGCCAACGGACGATACTCGCTCATGCCAATCACTGACATGCGACTCGGTGCCACACCAGACTTCATGAGCAAGTGCACGACAGTCGCTGCGCGTGCGGCTGAAAGCTCCCAGTTCGAGGGAAAAGCGCTGCTGTTAATCGGCAGATTATCGGTATGGCCTTCGACACGAATCGGGTTAGGAAATCCTTTTAGCACATCCGCCAGGCGTTGCAGAATGTGTTGTGCTTTCATCGACAACTTGGCCTCACCGCTGGTAAAAAGCAAATCCGTTTGAATTTCCACTTCGATGGAATAGGGGTTTTGCCGAACCACAATGACCTTAGCTTTTATCAAATCCGCCATCGCTAGATTCAGCTGTTCTGCCATTTCCTTGGATGACAAGTTGTCATTCGGATTTTCAGTCATGGCGCCGCCCTCGTCGATGCGTTCGCTTTCGACTAGGTTTACGTCCAACTCACGTCCTTTAGATAGCACCGGAATGGAGCCAATCTGAATGGGCACTGCCGTTCTTGGCACACCATTAAATGCTTCCGAAAGAGACGCAGACGCGGCACGAAACTTGCCCTCGTTAACCGACGAGATGGCATACATCACCACAAATAGGGCGAGGAGCAAGGTCACCAAATCACCGTAGGGAATCGCCCAGGCTTCATGGTTCATATGCTCTTCATGCTTATGTTTGCGTGACATGGTTATTCCTTCGCCTTGGCTTTCGCCTCAGGTTTGGCATGTCCCACAAAATAGCCTTGTAAGCGCGTTTCAATATTGCGGGGGTTATCGCCCTGCGCAATCAGCACCAGCCCCTCAATCATCATGGTGCGCATTTTTGCCTGCTCTTTAACGTGGTACTTCAATTTGTTGCCAAAGGGCAGGAAGAACAAATTGGCCGAGGCGATGCCATAGATCGTGGCGGTAAATGCTGCGGCAATACCGGCACCTAACTTACTGGGGTCAGCCAGGTTCGCCATCACCGCCATGAGGCCCAACACCGCGCCCACAATCCCCAGCGTGGGTGCATAAATGCCCATGGCTTCGTAGACTTTGGCACCGGCTGTATCAAACTCTTCTGAGGCCTCAACCTCAATTTCCAGGATATGACGGATATTTTCTGGCTCTCCTCCATCCACTAAAAGCTGGAGGCCTTTGCGGGTAAAGGGGTCCGCAATTTCATCGATTTTTGCTTCCAGCCCCATCAGCCCGTCTTTTCGGGCCACTCGGCTCCATTCCACAATATTGGCAATGGCTTCATCAGGATTAATTTCTGGCGGCTTAAATAGCCACTTACCCATTTTAATGGCCCGCATAATGACGGATTTCGGGGTCTGTGCCATGACCGCTGCGGCAGTCCCAACAATCACAATAACGAAGGCAGCGCCACCTAATAGCCCCTTAACGCCCGCGCCCTTCAAAATACTGCCAAGAACCAGGGCCACAAAGGCCAGAATGACGCCAATGACTGTCATCAAATCCATGGTAAATGCCTCCAGTCATGTTTCATGTAGCTTCGCTCGCCCATTCATTCAGCATTTTTCGCAAACGACTCACAGCCTGGCTGTGTAACTGGCAAACGCGCGATTCGCTCACGCCCATTACCAAGCCAATTTCCTTCATGTTCAGGCTCTGCTCGTAATACAGCGCCATGACCATTTTTTCGCGCTCCGGTAAGCGCGAAATTTCGTCGGCCAATGAGCTTTCAAATCCTTCGTGCATTAACTCATTTAGCGGCCCAGAGAGATCCTGATCGGCCATCAAGCCAGACTCTGCGTGCACTTCCAGCAACTGATCCAAGCTGGACAAATACAGTGATTCGCCGTCGTTCAACCAGTCGTGATAGGTCTGTAAATCAATGGCTAACTCGCGTGCCACCTCTGCGGCGGTGGCTGAGCGCCCCACACGCTGTTCAACCTTTTGCCTGGCACTACTGATGTCGCGTACGGATTTCGCGACCGAGCGCGGTGCCCAGCCGCCACGACGAAGCTGATCCATCATGGCGCCGCGAATTCGAATGGCGGCATAGGTTTCAAAGCTTGCGCCTTTATCGGCAGAAAAGTGACTCGCCGCCTCCAATAAACCAATCATGCCGGCCTGAATCAGATCATCTAAGTCTTGGCTAGGAGGCAACCGGCCCTTCAAGTGCAAGGCCGTTCGCTTGACGAGAGCCGCGTGTTGCAGCACCAGCTCATCGCGACTGCCGCGTTGGTACTGCTGATACGTTGCGTGAGCGGTTAACATGCAATGCTCACCTCAGGCGCTGGCAACATACGTTCAAAGAAAAATTCGATGTGACCCCGCAAGCTGGAGGTTGAACGCCAACCAGTAGCAGCCGTTGCCAATCGACTAAAGGCCTGCACACATTCGGTGGCAGGGAATAATTCACTGACGGGTTTTTGCCGCGATACGGCTTTCAGGAGAAATTCGTCGCGAGGAATCGCACCTTCTAAGGTGAGCTGGACATCCAGAAAGCGTTCGGTGACGGCACAGAGGCGCTCAAACACCTTTCGCGCTTGGGCATCGCTGCTTACCATATTGCAGACGATTCGGAATTTTTTAACCCCGGCATCGCGGGCTAAGACTTTGATTAAGCCGTAGGCATCTGCCAGCGATGTTGGCTCTTCGGTAATGACCACCAACACATGTTGGCTGGCTCGGCTAAAGGTCACCACGCTATCCGAAATTCCGGCGGCGGTATCCACAACCAAGACATCGTAGTCGTCTTCCAGCGTACTAAACGCCTGCACCAATCGGGCATGTTGGGAGGGGCTCAGGTCAGCCATGCCACGCATACCAGAAGCAGCAGGGATCAGCGTCACACCGAAAGCGCCTACCATCAGGGTCTCGCGCAACTCACACGTACCCGCCAGAACATGTGACAAGTTTTTAGCCGGCCGCAAGCCCATTAAAATATCGACGTTAGCTAGCCCCAAGTCGGCATCCATCAGAAGCACGCGCTTACCTTGCTTGGCTAACTGACAGGACAAATTCACCGAAACATTGGTCTTCCCTACCCCGCCCTTACCACTGGTCACTGCAATTACTTGGACTGGATTCATTGCCGTCGTTCCTTTAGTGACTGAGTTCATGCCGGCACACTGCGTGTGTTCCAACGCCAGCGCGAAACACTCTCGGTTGTGGAAGAGTCCGGCACACTGGTGACAGCGACAGGGGCTGGAAACTCTAAGTCGGCCAAGGTGTGCGTCATCAGGAGGGTCTTGTCTGCAGGCATCCAGGCTTGGGTGGCATCTCGGTTTATGCTCGCCCCTAACCAAGGCAGCGGTGAGCTCAACAGCCAGGAAGCCAGCTCCCCCGGCAGACACAGGCTATCGGCCCATGTCACCACCAGACCGGTCACATCCACGCGGGCAAAGGCGGTCAGGGTTTGTTCTTGAATTTTGCGTTGACGATCTGCAGCCAACACCAACACTCGGGTTTCGACACCTGCAAACGCCAAGGCAGCCGCTAAACTGTCTAATCCGGAGTGATCGTGGTGATCCACGCCAGCGGTATCGATCAAGACCTGGGTATCTCCCGGCAACTCCGCAAGCTGTTCACGCAAGGCCAGTGCATCCACCGCAAAGCTCACCGATGTACCCAGGGCGCGTCCCAATGCCTGAAGTTGCTCACGAGCACCAAAGCGCTGGTTGTCCATGCTGATGAGATGAAGGTGTCGACCCTGTCCTTGTGCAATGGCTTGCAAAGCCAGCGTCGCCATCAGCTGTGACTTACCCGCACCTGGCGTTCCCACCAAAGCGATCGCACCTGTCTGAGGCAGTGTTGCAATGTCGAGATCGGATAAGCTGGTTTCTAATGCCAACATCCAGTCATCCACTTGCGCACGCTCGGGTAGCAAGGCGTGTAATCGCTGTTCAAGCAGACCCGAGAAGCCCTGAGCCTGAATTTGCCCAGTCGACGATTTGCTCTCCACGCTCTCTGGCTGGCCTGAAGCTTCGCGCACCGTGATCCGTTTTAAGTGCTTTTCCAACAGGTGGCGCATGGAGCCTAACTCTTCTCTCAAGCTCGCCATGTCGGCCTCCACGGCGGGATTAACCTTGTCAATTTTCTGACGCTGTATCGCAGAGCTGACATTGGCACTAAAGGCCGATGGCGCGGCCGATGGCGCCGATAAATCGAGTAATGAAGGTGCATCCAACGCCACCACAAATTCGATGCCTTCCGGTACTTGGTAGCACGTCAAAATACTGGCATCCGGCCCCACTTCCGCGCGGATCTGACGCATGGCTTGCTGACTATCGATGGCCCGAAATTTTTTGATTTTCATTACTGACTGCTCCTCTGCGCCTCAGCGCAAACCCCCATCAATTCTGGCTAGCGCGACCTTGTGGGCCGATGCTGGACACCAGGCGTACCTGCTTGTTATCAGGCACTTCGTTGTAAGACAGCACATTTAGTGCGGGGATGCTGCGGCGGATAAATCGCGCCAGCCAAGACCGAATATTGGGTGACACCAGTAGCACGGCGACCTCACCGGCTAGCTCCTGGCGTTGCGTAAACTCCGCCAGACCCTGTTGTAATCGTTCGGCTAAACCCGGTTCTAAACCCACAGCACCTGCTGCCCCTCTAATGCTATTGAGCAAGATCTGTTCCAACTCTGGATCTAAAACAACAACGGGGAACTCTTCATTTAAGCCATTGATTTCCTGAACAATCATGCGGCCCAATGCAACACGAACACCCTCCAGCAACTCGTCAGGATTTTTGCTACGGGGGGCTTGCTCCGCCAAAGATTCGGCGATGAGCCGTAGGCTGCGAATGGACACGCCTTCTCGCAGGAGGTTCTGCAGCACACGCACGACAACACTCAAGGGCAATTGTTTGGGTACTAAGTTGTCGACCAATTTTGGGTCGGTTTCGGCCAGGCGATCCAGCAATTGCTGAACCTCTTCATGGCCAAGCAATTCATGCGCATGCTGGCGAATGACCTGACTCAAATGCGTGGCAATGACCGTTCCCGAATCGACCACGGTATAGCCCAGGGTTTGCGCTTGATCTCGTAGCGCGGGCTCAATCCACAAGGCCTCCATTCCAAAGGCCGGGTCACGCGTTGGCATGCCGCGTAAATTGCCATGCACCTGCCCCGGATTAATGGCCATGTCCAATCCGGGTTGAATGTCACCCTGAGCCACCACATCACCCAGCACCAATAGGCGGTAACCCGTGGGCGACATGTCTAAGTTGTCGCGGATATGTACCGACTGCACCAAGAAACCTAAGTCTCGCGAGAGCTTTTTTCGCACACCGGTAATTCGTGCGATGAGCTCGCCACCTTGGTTTCGATCAACCAGTGGAATCAGTCGGTAGCCAACCTCCAGACCCATCACATCATTTTGAGTCACATCCTCCCACTGAATGTCGGTGGCAGCTTTTGAGCTCGTGCTGGCTTCCGGTAATGCAGACTCCCCCGCCGCAATAAACTCTGGCGATAGCGCCCGTTGCTTAATCAGCCAACCTCCGCCAAAGCAGAGTCCAGCCAATAACAGAAACACCACATGCGGCATGTTGGGGATAATGCCAATGAGAAATAGCACCACGCCCGATAAATACAGCACACGGGGGTTATCAAACATCTGCCCCATGACCTGATCGCTCATGGAGCCCGAGCGGGAAATGCGGGTCACAATAATGGCTACGGCAATGGATAAGAGCAGCGCAGGAATTTGCGCCACCAAGCCATCACCAATACTGAGCAAAACATAGTACTCAGCGGCTTTAGCGGCCGATAAATCATGCTGCATCATGCCAATCATCATGCCGCCGATGAGGTTGATAAACAGAATGAGAATGCCGGCAATGGCATCGCCTTTAACAAACTTACTGGCACCATCCATCGCGCCATAAAAATCCGCTTCGATGCGCACCTCTTCGCGGCGAGTGCGCGCTTCTTCTTGCGTCAGCACGCCCGCATTTAAGTCCGCATCAATGGCCATTTGCTTGCCCGGCATGGCATCCAGCGTGAAACGAGCGGTGACTTCAGACACTCGCCCTGCGCCCTTGGTAACCACCATGAAATTGATGATGACGAGAATGGCAAACACCACAATGCCAACAGCAAAGTTGCCGCCAATAATGAAGTGACCAAAAGACTCAATCACCTTCCCCGCAGCGCCCGGGCCTTGATGGCCTTCAAGCAATACCACACGCGTTGAGGCTACATTCAAGGCTAGCCGCAGCAAGGTGGCTAAGAGCAAGACACTGGGGAAGGCACTGAAATCCATGGGTCGTTTCACATAGATCACGGCAAAGACAATGACCAGTGACAAGGTGATATTGAAGGTAAAAAACAAATCCAACAGGAAGGGAGGAATGGGCAATACCAACATGCCCAACAATGCCATCAGGAGCAGCAAAATCCCCAGGCCATTGCCGGCAAAATCCGTGAGTGTGTTTCGCACCGACGCGTTATTGAGCGTGCTCATCTTGGGGTTTCCTCAGTCGGTGTTGGGGCCATGGCATGGCCTTTGAGATATTGCTCATCAACCTCGGGCACGGGCGCATCAGGCATGTCGCCGCCCTGCTCCTGCCACTGCTTGAGTTGATAGACATAGGTCAGAATTTGCGCCACGGCGAGGTAGAGCCCTGCCGGAATTTCATGGTCTAGATCGCAACTGGCATAGACCGCGCGTGCTAACAGTGGTGATGCCACTAAGGGCACCTGAGACTGCTCACCCAAGGCGCGAATGCGGGCGGCCACCTCATCAATGCCCTTAGCCACCAAGATGGGTGCCTGCCCTTGGCGTAAGTCATAGCGCAAGGCCACGGCATAATGCGTTGGGTTGGTAATAATGACGTCGGCCGTAGGTACCTTGGTCATCATGCGTTGCCGCGCAACCGCCTGCTGCAACTCGCGAATTTTTTGTTTTACTTCGGGTCGCCCTTCGCTTTCTTTGTGTTCATCAACGACTTCTTGGCGAGTCATGCGCAACTGCTTGTGATGGCTCCAGAGCTGCCACGGCACATCCATCAGCGCGATGAGAATTAAGGGCAAACTCACCATCAACAGGAACCACAGCATCAAGCGCGCGCTGCCGGCAACGGCCACATCGGCTGTTTGCAGCGACAGCCCAAGGATGTCGTCGGTGAGTTGATCCAATAAAATCCAGGCTACACCGCCAATGAAGACCACTTTGGCCACAGACTTGATCAGCTCAACCACGCTTTGCATGGAAAAAAGCCGGCCAATACCTGTAATGGGATTGAGCTTTTCAAGCTTGAACGAGAGTGAAAACACCATCCCGCCCAACATCACCGAAGCCAAAATCGCCGCCACGATGCACACTGCCATAATGGGCCAGGTTAGCCACAGGCCATCGACCAAGACTTCCATGAAGGCCCCGGGCAATTCATCACTGCTGCGACCGCTAAGAAATTGTGGCGAAAGGCAGTAGCGAAAGAGGCTCATAAAGCCCTGCCCCAGACTGTCGCCCAATATGAGAAAGGCAGCGGCGCAGGAAATCATAACCAACATGGTCGAGAGCTCGCGTGAGCGAGCGACTTGGCCTTTGTCCTTGGCGTCTTGCAGACGCTTAGCCGTCGGGTCTTGGGTGCGTTCCTGACCGTCGTCACCGGATGACATGAGCGGTCTCCAAAATGGCGCCCATATTGCTGAAGGCAATACTTAAGAGGCGTTCAACCTGTGGCAATAACGCTGGCAAGGTGCGCTCCAACACAATCAACCCCAACATGAGCGTGACCGGGAAACCAACGGCAAAGAGATTCAAGGTCGGCGCAGCACGACTCATCACGCCCATGGCAATTTGCACGACCAGAAGTGCAACTACCGCCGGCAAGGCAATACCCAGTGCATTACGCAACATGCCACCGATGGCGTTAAACGCGACTGAAAATGTCTCGGCCTGAACGACGGCAGCACCCACGGGCCACACGGCAAAGCTGTCGGCAATTAATTGAATAAACGCTAAGTGCCCATTCATGGCGAGAAACAGCAGCATGGTGATGAGCATGTAGAACTGCCCGACCACGGCCACTGAAATACCTTGTTGCTGATCAATGACGCTGGCAAAGCCTAGCCCCATGCCAGTGGCAATAAATTGACCGGCAAACATCACCGCCTCGAACACCAACTGCACCATAAAGCCCAAACAAATACCCAGCAGTAACTCATTGGCGGTGAGTAGCAGACCTTGCAAACTCAGGGGATTAAAGTCTGCGATGGTCGGCTGCCAAGGCATGAGCAAAACCGCCACCATCAACGCCACCCCCAGTCGAATTTGCCGAGGAATGGCACGATGGCTAAACAGCGGCGCGGCCATCATCGCTGCACTGATGCGCACGAATGGCAGCCAACCCGCGCTAATCCATGTCGCTATATGAGCATCGGTAATGATCACGTTCAGCCTCTCACTAGGCGGCAATGCCTGGAATCATGAGAAATAAATTTCGCGTGTAATCAATGAGTAAGCCCAGCATCCAATGACCTGTCAGGCCTAAGGCGATGACCAAAACAATTAGCTTAGGGATAAAGCTGAGCGTCATGTCTTGAATTTGCGTGGCCGCTTGAAACATACCCACCAGCAAACCCACCGCCAGTGCCGAGATCAGGAGCGGTGCCGATAGCAGCGCAGTCACCACGAGGGCCTGACGTCCAATTTCAATTACCATATCGGGTGTCATAGCAAACCTCAGCTTTGGAAACTGGCGGCGAGTGAGCCCATGAGCAAGGCCCAACCATCCACCAGAACGAACAGCATGATTTTGAACGGCAGCGAGACGATCATGGGCGAGAGCATCATCATGCCCATGGCCATAAGTACGCTGGCTACTACCAGATCAATCACGACAAAGGGAATAAACAGGAGAAAGCCAATCTGAAAGGCTGTTTTTAGTTCACTGGTTAAGAAGGCAGCAGCCAGCACCGGAAATGGCACATCGGCGGGCGTTTGAAAGTTGTCTAACTTGGCAATGCCAGCAAACAAGGCAATGTCATCTTCCCGAGTTTGCGCCAGCATAAAGCCACGCATGGGCTCGGCTGCTTTGGCGAGTGCAGGCTCAAAGGCGAGCTTCTCTTCCATGTAGGGCACAACAGCCTGCTCATGCACTTTCTCCATAATCGGATACATGATGAACAGAGTTAAAAATAAGGCGGCACTCAGCAGAATTTGGTTCGACGGGGTTTGGCCGGTACCAAGCGCCGTGCGTAGCAGTGCCAAGACAATAATGATGCGAGGAAACGCGGTCATACCCAACAAAATGGCGGGCAACAGCGTCAGCATGGTCATGATGGCGAGCAGCTGAATTGACACGCTGTACTCTTGGCCGCCCTTAGCCCCTGGGCCTACGGACATCATTGGCAAGCCCTTGGTTTCAGCCCAAACCGATACGGGCATGAGCAGACACATGAGCAGTAACAGTCCCTTGCCTAGGCGAGGCCTCCATGCCCCCATGCGCGGGCTTATTAGTCCCTGCATCATGACCGACGCTCCGCCATGAGCCGCTTCAAATAGTCCACGAAAGGCGCCGTTTCAAGCGCTAAGGTCTGGGCATTAATGCCCGCAGGTAGCGGTCCTTGCCAGGTATGCAAGGTGCGAATGCCATTACCTGTGCAGGCAATGAGGATATTTTCTTGATCGATACGCAGCAGCATCACGCGTTCTTTCAAGCCAAATTGCTGCTGTGCAATTGGCTGCAAAATCCCCGGGGACGTGGTTTGTAAGCGCTGCAAGCGGCGCACGATCCAGGCAGTGCCAAGCAGCAAGGCCAGCACCACGACCAAGCCAAAAATCACCGAAAACACACTGCCCAACGACAGCGGCGTGACCTGACTGGCACTAGCGGATGCCTGCACGGGCGCAGACAGAAGCAGCAAAGAAACTATTGAGAGCCTGTTCATGTCCCGGCCCTCAGCGCAAACGCCGTAAGCGTTCTTCGGGGCTGACGACCTCGGTCAGCATGATGCCAAACTTTTCTTTCACTACCACAATCTCACCGCGAGCCACCAAGGTGCCATTAACAAGCACATCCAGCGGCTCACCGGCCATGCGATCCAACTCAATGATGGCGCCCTGACTGAGCTTCAGCAGGTCATTAATACTCATGCGTGCACGACCCACTTCAATCGAAACCGTCACGCTGACATCCATAATCATGTCGAGATTGACGTTCGCCAGAGGGCGTTCGGCCTGGCCACCGCCATCCTTTAATTCCTTTAACTCAGCAGCTTCGCTGGTGACGCCAGCAACAGAATCTTCAAACATGGCGTTATCCTCGTGGTCGTGGCTCATGATTAGGCACTTCGTGACATGGGGTGAATTTGATGATGGACTTTCACGGCTAACTGCCCTTGATGCGTGCCGAACGTACCCGCCATCAGCGCGAGATCCTCAATAAGCAACGTCACACCTTGCGGAGAATCAATGGGCAACACATCGCCAACGGCCAATCGTGAGACCTTAGAGAGCGACATCGTGCTTTCATTCAGACGTGCCACGACACTTAAGCTGGTGGCCTCGATACCGGCGAGCAAGCGCTGACGCCACTGCTCATCATGCTCTTGGCGGCTGGCGCGACCCTGCCCGCCCAGATGCTCCCGAACAGGATCAATGGCCGCCCAAGGCACCAACATCCATACGCCACAGTCATGACCGGGCATGGTGATCGCGAAGCGCGCGGCCAGCAGGTTGTCGCTTTGCTTGAGGTGATCGACAAAGCGAAGGTCACTGTGGCGCTCCAACAGCGTCGGTGAAATATCCACCACGCTATGCCAAGCCTGGCCCAGATCCGGCAATAAGGTGCGCCCTAGTTGCTGCATAAAGCGCGCCTCGGAGGGAGAAAATTCACTCTGCAATCGCTTGATACCGGCCCCACCTCGGCCACCAAAAAACTGATCGACAAGGGCAAAAACCAGATCTGCTTCGAACACCAAATAAATCGGTGCCCCCAAGGGCGATGCGAGAATCACACTGATATCGCAGGGCGGCGTCAGCATGCGTTGCAGCTCACCAAACTTCATCACCGCAATACGCTCAGCTCTCACGCCTTGGATATCGGGGGACAGTTGGCGCAAGCGCTGCTTTAACGCCTCGGTAAATTGTGTTTGCACTAACGAAAGCGCAGGAATGAGGCGCTGAACGGCATAATCCTGTGTGGCAAAGTCATAGCGATCACGACCATCGGCAGCCTGAGGCTGAGCCGTTTCCTGTCCACGCATTTCATGCATGAGCGCGTCAATTTCAGCCGGTTCTAGAATCTCGTTCATGACCTGCTCCGTTTATTGCACAACAAATTTGGTGAAATAAACGGCGGCTATTCCGTCACTCCCTGTCTCTTCTTTTAAGACGTTGTTAATCAGCTCCAGCGCTTGCGCTTGCAATGCTTTTTGCCCTTCGATGGTTTGCACGTTCTCACGAAGCAAGGAACCAAAGAGCATGGTCAACTCGCTTTTCACGCGTGGCATGACCTTTTCGAGCCGTGCGATAGCGGTGGTATCGCGCGTCATCACGTCTACTTCCACCTGCAAAAAGCGATAGCGTGCGCCGTCTTGAATGTTGACGACAAAAGCAGGATCAATGGTTTTGTACTGAGCTTCCTTTACCACTGGCTGAGGTTCAGCGGCTGGGCTTGTGGCCGCAGCACTGACTGCCGGAGGCATCAAAAATTTTTTAGCAAGAAGTAAGGTGCCACCCACAGTGCCGGCTAAAACCAGCACACCCACGAGACTAAGGATGATGACTTTCTTATTCATGAGTTGATTTCCTAACAATATTGACCCGCCATATTGTTAACAAAGCAACTCATGTGCCAACTAAATTAAATATATAATTCAATGACTTATAAAGTCATAGCCACTTTAAAGCGTCGT
>Ga0255259_1000007_pt1 | contig 18841 bp, 1 predicted proteins | sample LawtaT_13_FD_189964 | JGI IMG/M metagenome (GOLD analysis project Ga0255259, IMG submission 189964) | Metatranscriptome of freshwater microbial communities from St. Lawrence River, New York, United States - Law_Yuk_RepB_8d (Metagenome... | ecosystem: Environmental > Aquatic > Freshwater > River ... | reverse complement strand
GTGAAAACTACTGAAACTAATTTCAGTATCCAGAAAATTTATTAAACATATTAATTATCACGCTAATATTTATTTTTATTACAATTCTGCAGCAGTTCAAAAACTGAGCTGGTCTTCTTCTTCAACTTCGTTTCGTTTGGGCGCCTTGGCCTTCTTGCTCTTCGACGCGATGTTTCTCGCCGCGGACAGAGGGTCTTTTTTACGAGGGGATGACTCAGTCGATGAAATACTTCTCAACGATTCCTGATACATATTGAAACCTGGAGTTTTTCGAGACAGAACTTGAGCTTGCGGCGATGTTGCTTTCTTTTCTTTCGTCGAGCCGTTGCGGCGTTTGGAATCCAAACTAGCCCTACTCAGCGACATTGTCGAGTCGCGACTCGCAGGCGATCTGAGGGAGGCGGACTCATCGGTAGAAGCTGGTGCCTTCTGTTTTGGGTTGCGGGCTTGGGACGTACCACGAGTCGGATTAACAGAAAAGCTTTCTTGTGAGTGAAGTAAACCTTTGGACTCCTCGTCGTTGTCATCATTCTCGAGATCGAGCGAGTTTTCGATTGCCCAGTTCGCAAACTCACCAAAGAGTATGATACCTTGGTGATTAACATCGATTTCATCAAACGCCGCTCGGGGGTCGCGGACGACTATGCCCCACTTTTTGATTTCGGCCAGAGCGCGCTCGAACTCGTTGAAGTCAATACGGTGGTCGCGCGAGGTGTCGATGCGGTCAAACATCACCCAGTACTCGAAATATTGACGCAAAAAGGAAAGTACAGCTCGGAACTCAATGTATTGGATGAAGTCTGCCATGGGTCCAGTTTGCGTGCCGTTGAGGTTTTTGGCAGCATTAAAGGCACGCAAAATAACTGGTTTGACGTCAAACAACTCCTTGCAGTTCAATACGGCTTGAATTCCACGGTCAACTTCGGCCAAGGAAAGATGGCCGTTGCCATTCATATCGAAACTTCTAAAAAGAGCCTTGCGTTTGATGGAGTGGGCTTTAGACTTTGTGGTGGGGAGCTTGTCAGCCAGACTCTGCCAGATGTCGACAGGCAAGGACGGCACTGGTGAGACAGGGAGACTCTTACTTTCGTTTAACTTCGCGTGGGAAAGAACAAGCGATTTACGCTTGGAGCTGCCATCCGTGTTTTTCGGCGAGCTATCGTTAGCGCTGGCCTTGTTGACGCTGGCCTTGTTGGGCGAGGCTTGCGGCTTCCGAGGAGCATCAATAACTTCCTCATCACTATCGAGGGGATGATCTTTCTCTTTCTCTTTCTCTTTTGCATTTTGGGAAGACGCCGGGGGCTTAAAAAAACCTGATGAGGCCAAGTTTCGCATTCCAATTTGGGGCACGGCATCGTTGGAGCCGAAACGGATTCGAATGTCGTTCTCCATCTCATCGCTCGCATCCTTTTTGCGCCATATCACCCTGCGTTTGTAGCGTTGCTGGAACTCGCGAAACTTGGAGCGCAGCTCTGCGTGCATGTCATGGAGCTTGGGGTACTGCGACTTGCGGAAATTCTCATGGTCAAGAAAGTGCCTGCTATCGCCGAACAAGAGTTGCGGATCGGCAGCCATCTTCTCGAACTCGGCTAATTCGTGTACGAATTTCTCCCGGGTTTCGAGCAAGGCCACGATCTTCTTCTTATCTCGCTTGCGCTGCAGCCGCAGGAACTCTTCGGGGTTAAGGTCGTGCATTTGCAGCAAGTTGTAGACTTGATGCTCGGCAAGCGCCGAGGCTGTTAGCTTCAGTTCCATCGCGCGGTCCCACACCGACCTGAGCGCTTGTGGGTCCAGAGCCTCGACCGCGCGTTGCGATTCCTTGGACAATGTATCCACCTCTTGTTGTAAATGCTTGGCTCGCGCCTGGATGGCCAAGATCTTTTCCGTCTCCAGCATACCACTGACCTTGACTTCAGGGTCGTCCAGATGCTCCAGAACCTTCAGCAATTTACGCAAGTGCGTAGCAGTGGGGCCGGACCAGCTGTCTAACGGCAGGGCATCCACCACCAGCGCATCTTTGGCCTCAGTCAAAATGCAGGTTACTTTGGAAGCCACGCGGTTAGCTTCGTTGATGACGTTGTTGACAAATACTCCGATGGCGCTGGCGCTCAGGATGTGCTTCTGGATGTCTGCAGCATTCATGTCGCTGATGGCTTGACGCAGCGCCTGAGCAATGGCTAAAGCCTCCCGAGCTTTGGCCACTTCGACCGTTTCGAGATTGTTGGCGCGTGCAAGCTCCAGAGCGTCGGAGAGACCGCGCGGGTCCAGGTCTTGGATCCCCTTGTTCAGTAAGTGTCGCAAATTGGCGATCGACTCGCGTTTGGCGCGGCCAAGGCGAAGGATGCTCACCGTGCCCTCGGCGTCGAGGTTATAGTTCACTATCTCCTGCATCAAAATATCCATCTTGCGCTCGAGCTCGATTAGCTCTAGGCCGCGCGTAAACTCTGCGTTTTCAGGGCTCGCGTAGGTGTTGAGGAAGCGACCCAGAGTTTGCATGGACGCATGCAGTTTCTCCTGGAAGGCGACTTCTTGCCGCAATGCCACGAATTCGGGGTAATAAGCAAAAAAAGCATGCTCAGACATTTCAAAGCGCGCATGCACCATAGCAGTGGTCACCGGCACGGCTTTAGCATCAAGGCTGGCCAAGAGGCGCTGCCATTGCGCCAGCGAGCCAAAGGGGTCGCGAGCCACCTCCATAACACCCTGACGCAGAACTACAACAAAGCCGGCCCATTTTACCAACCAGCGACCTTCTTCCGAGTTGACCTCGATTTTGCCTGTTTCTTCAATCGCCGCGGCGATCTGGCGGACGTTGAGCTGCTGACACTTGAGATACTGATGCGTGCTGCCCAGCCCAGGCGCCGTCCAGCCACCAGAATTCAAAGCTTCTCGGAGAGAATTCAATGCCTTCCTTTCAGCCTCGAGCCGAGCCAGCATCGATCGAACGTCCACCACCTTGGGGTAGTTTACCATGCCCTTGAGCAATGCGGAGTCAGCCTCGACCACGATCCACTGCAGCTTGGCAATCTGCTCGTTGCTGAAGCCTTTGGCAGGTGCCGGCAGGGCCACCTCCGCGGCGTTGGTAATCTCGACCAATTTTGCATGCATCGCCCGCGCGCGGGCAGTGACGGTGGTTTCGGGCATACCTAATCCGGCCGCCTTGACCAAAACCTGGCCAATGCCGTCCATGTTGACGTCGTCCACACACTTTTGCAGGCGTGCCAGAGTGGCACTCAAGGTCTCGCAACGCTTGCGATCTGTGGAATCCAGTTTGGCCTTGGCTGCTTCGGAGATTGCCACTTCCAGCAACTGCGGGTGCAGTGTACTCAGGGCCTGGGCCACACGCTCTTTGGCTTGCCGGAGGGTCTCCAGAAGCGAGATAGCTTGTGCAACCTCGGGGTATTCCTCACGCATTCGCAAATGCAGGCATTCAAAGATCCACTTGTCTAACAAGCGTTCGCGTGAGGTGGAGTCCATCGGCGCGTTAATAGCCTCGGTGAGGTTCGCTAAGGCAAACTGTACCTTCTTCTGGTACTCCACCTCTTGCATAGCCTCGATGAACTCGGGCGAACACGGCAGCGAGGCGTTACCGCCCGAAGACACGAATTGATGCGGCTGCAAGAATGCCCCTACCGCGTTCCAAAGAGGGGCGGAGGTCCTGGTCTCCAGTGCAGCCTTGACCAACACACGCAGTTTGGTTACGGTACGCGCCCACTCAAGCAGTTGCTTGCCTTCTTCCGTCACCATTTCAGGCAAAATTTCGAAGAGACACAAGGGCATGAAGGTCTCAACCGAGGCGGCAGATTGATAAGTCTTGAAGTCGCCGCGTGTGGCACCTTGGTTGAGCCAGCCGCCATCAACCATCTCGACGCGGAGACGCTTGAGATCGCGTTCCTCCTTCACCATGCGCGCCGCCTGGGCGCGGAGGTTATCGACATTCTCGGGGTCGCTTAATATCATGCCCGACGCCCGGATGACAACATATTCAAATTGCTCTCGCAGAGCTTTGGAGGCGCCATCTGTGACAAGCGACTTGCCGAACTGCAACATAGCGCTGCGCGCGGTGGTAGTAACATTTTCGATTTTGCCCAACATCTGCTCCGCCGCCGTGACCAAGGTGTTGTTGCCGATGCCTAGCGACTGAGCCAGCTGCACTCCCTCGCGAATCTTGGCCTCCACACACTGGGCCAACGCAGGCTCAAGCACTTCAGCCACCCGCAAGTGCTCCTGTGCGCGCTGTAGCTCATGCGATTTAAGCTCTCCTTGCAACTGTACAGCGCCACGCAGGTCTGCCACCTTCATCGACTGGCAAGCGGAATTCAATGCACGGCGGCATTCCACTATCTGCGATAACAGGCGGTTGGCAGAACGAACTTCGTCAAAGCTCTCCCCCATATGCAAGCTTTGACAAGAAGCCAACACCAAACTAAGGCGGTTTTCGCGGAACAAGAGAGACGGATTGAGGCTGGTCTCGCCATCGCGGCATTCGCGCAAAGAGGCCAGCACTGCGTCCTGTGTGGCACAAACCTTGCGAACCGCCACGAACTCGGCAAAATCGTCATAGAAAGCCTGGTCCACGGCACCTGAGCTCGACCCCATGCTGCGCGGGCGATACTTGAGCAAGTGCTCCAGCGCCTTAAACATGTGGTTCGGATCGGCGCGGTCCACAGCAAACTTCACAAGTTGTCGTAAACGCGATACTACTGCGGCCCATCCGGCCACTCTTTTGCCTTCCTCAGTGCGAGCTTCGAATCTGCGAGCAGCCTCCAATTCGCCCCATTCAATGGTGTCAGCGTTCTGATACGTGGTCCACTCACCGATGCGCACGGTTTTGCCTGTGTTCACCCAGCCACCGTTTTGCAGCGCCACAGACAACCAGTTGATTGTTTGAGCCTCGGCGTCGAGAAGTTTAATTTCCTCGCGCATTTCGTCAAATATGGGCAACCCTGGACATCCGTTGAGAGCGGAGACATGTTTGGCCAGCACCTGAATTTTCTTGATTTCGGACTCAGAAATTCCCAGCGTAAAAGAGGCATGCATGGACGCCAAGATTTCCTCAGCTTGACCACGTAGGGAAAGAACTTTGGAGCGTACCAGTCGGGTTTCGCCGCACAGCTTCTCTACACCATACTGATTCGCTTTATCCAGCACGGCGTCCAGCCGCGCAATGGCACCAGACTGGTTGGCCAAGGGAATTTCCACTTGAAGATCGAACAAAGCTTTGGCCCGAGTCAACTCTTCGCACTCCAGGGCACTAGCATCACAGATTTTCACTACACTTTCAAGCTCGTGAATATTGAGGGATTTCAGCGCGTCTTGCAAAGCTGAACACAGTTTGCAGAGGCCTTCGGAAACAATGGCGGCATTTAGGACAATTTTCTCTTCTTGCAAGCCAATGTTGTTGGCCGCAGCGATTGATGCTTTCATGCGCTCGCAGCGGACAGCTAATGAAGGAATTTGAGGTAGGCACGCCAGAGTACTGGACAAATTTGCCAATACGCCTTCTCGCTTGGCGCAACGTTCGAACTCCGCTGTATATTCTCTCTGCGCCGCGATGATTTCGTTGAAAGTTTGCAGGAACACGAAGTCCGACATGAAAGAGGAATTGTCGCTGAGGGCATCGGTATTAACACGGACTGCGCAGCTTTGCACGACGCTGTCTACCGCGGCCCAGTTCTCCGTGGAACTCTCAGTAAGCGCTTTATACACAGACTTGCGTAGCCGCAGCACTACCTTGGCCCATTTCACAGTGTAGCGGCCGACCTCGGTAAGGAAATTGCTTTCTTTGTGTTGACCCAGAAGAGATTCAATTGCATTGACATTGATTGTGTTGGGCAACTGATACGTGGTTTTAAGTCCAGGTACTGCGTTGGAATTGGTCCAGCCACCAACACGAAGAGCGTCTTTCAAGGAAGCGACGATCTTACTTTCAGCATCGAGTGTCGGCAAGAAAGCGCGCACTTTGTCCAAGGCGACGTTTCCGGGAAACCCCGCGTAGAAAGAGTCAGCCTGCAGGACGAGATCCTTCAAGCGGTTGTGATCTGCAACGGAAATTCCAGCAAACCGCATACCCATCTCGGCAGAATTCATTACTTGTTCAATTCCGCACTGAAGAATCGAGACACCCGCGAGAACCCGTCTCGCTTCAGCGCTCAAGTAATTTTCTGGCACACCCAGGCTGGTAAACAAATTCAATGAAGCTCGCAAAGCCTTTTCGTCACTTTTGCTAATAGCGAGTTTAATGTCCAGCACTGCCTCCTGCAACTTTTGGGCAGCTCGAGCTTCACTTGAGTAATCAAAACCATACTGCGATACAATAGTCATGGCTGGCGGAAACGACAAGGTTTCGCAAGCATTTTTTATGGCAGCGCGCGTCTCCTGTATGCGTGCCAATACTGCCATCGCATCTAAATACTCGTCTGTAAGTGTCATATTGTGAGCCTCTGCTTGTTTCAGAACTGGGATGATAGCTTCGACCGTCACACTCAGGTCCGTTGCATTCGCAAAGATCTCCTGAATGCGAGCCAAGATCACCAATGCGGTCTTCTGGTAGACGGCCTCCGCGAGGCTGCATTGCCATTCAGGAAGGATGGACAGACGCGCATACAAGGCATCGCCAGACGCAGCAGCACAATACGACAACACAGCGTCACACGACATTTGAGACTTGGTCTCCACAGTCAGCATGACGATCATCAATTTGCGCAGCCCAATCAGCTTGGAGCAGGAGTAACGCACCCACTGACCTTCCGCAGAAATCAAACCGTTTCGAATCAGAGTCTGAAGCTGGGTTTCTGCAGAAAGCCACGAACCATCAAAAACTTTTGGATATTTTTTGTAATCGCCGCTCTTTATTTTGGGGTCGAACACGAAGGCCCACTCGGCCATTGCCGCCTTGAGCGCTCCAAGCAATTTCATTTCTCCGTCGTAGGCTTTGACGTCTGCTTGCAATTCCTCCAGCCCGGATATCCCTGTATAACTAGCACCTTCTAAGACAGCTTGTACCATCTGAGCATGGAGCTTCGGACTGATGCCCACGTCTTTTTTGGCGGCAGCTGCTTCCTTTGATATAACACCAATGAACATAACAGTCTTCATCGCATCTTCCAAGAATAGTTGCGCAGCGCGATACACAGGGGATGCAGTAGCTGATGCCTCGCGAGCGACAGCGGCACCTTGAAGCACGCCTGCGTAATCTTGGCGAGAAACCGCGGCAGATAAAGCAGACAAAACTGTTTGAAGTTTGCAGCAGCGCGTAAACTCGTCACATTGAATATCCACGCCGGCCAGTGTGCGGTACAGTATCTGTAGCTCGGGTAGTTCCTGAGTTCGTAATGCAGATTGTAGAGAAACTAGGATTTTTTCAAGACCCGACAAACTGGCCTTCGCCTCCACAACGTCCTTGTGATCACTCAGCTCAAGCTCGTCACATGCCAGCACGGAGGTGCGCAGCTTCTGGCAGCGAACAACCATTTCGCTCGATTTTGGCAAGTCTGTGAGCGTGTTACGAAGGGAAAGTAATGCTTTGCGCCGATTTTCACCGACATTAAATTGAAAGTCGCATTCCTTCCGAGCCGAGACAAACTCGCTGAACGAAATGCCGAACACATAATCACAAGCAAACGAGACATCCTCAGGTGTCGCGTCAGGCCCCACGGAAGGCATAATTTCTTGTAATACCCCGTCAACGACTCGCCAGTATGCAAGGGTCCCTCTGCTCAACGCAGCGACCACAGCCTGCCGCAAACGGATAACTGACTGAGCCCATTTCGCAATCCAGCGACCCGTTGCAGTGACAAATTCTTTTTGTCGCTGAAGGATAGTTTCTAACGACGTAACGTCCACAGAAGTAGCCACTTGATAAGTACTCGGCACGCCCGTTGTGGCCTGCAAGTTAACCCAGCCTCCTCGAGTCAGGGCGTCCTTCAAAGTTGCGAAGGTCTTGCGCTCAGCCTCGATGGTGGCCAGCGTGCTCCGCGCCTGGTTAATGATATCAACTCCGTGCAAACCCGCAAGAGTGTGGTCTACTTGAGCTACCAACTCTTTCAAGCGGAGGCAGTCTCTTGTGGAGATACCAGCAGCTTCTCTAGGTTTTGACATGGCAATGGAAGACATCAAGTCGGCCATCAGACGCTGCATATCGGCAATTTGTGCTTGGACGCGACGCGCCTCAATCGTCAGGTAGTTTTCTGGTAAAGCAAGAAGCTCGAATTTATCTAACTGCGCCTGCAAAGCCTTTTCATCCGAAGTTTTGATACCAACATGCAAGGCTAATACAATCTCGTGCAAGGAATGAGCCTTGACGGCCTCGGGAGTTCCTTCGAAGCCATACAAAGTAGCCTGGCGAATGGCCGAGTCCAATAATCCGTGATTGTCCAGGGCATCTTTTAGCGTAGACAAGGTCTCGTTGATGCGGCCTAAGAGAGCCGAGCCCTCTTTGTAAACATCGAGCGAGGTCATGTTATGCTCCGCTGCTAATTTCAACACTGCGGAAAGACTAACTGAGCTCGAAGAAAGACCGGTCGAGTTGTGAACAACAAGTTCAATTTGATCGGAGATAGTAAGAACTGTCTTTTGGTAAGCGGCCTCGCGGAGGCAGCATTGCCATTCGGCAGTGGCAGATAAACGCGCGTAAAATGCATCTCCTGAGCCATCTGCAAGATAAGCCAACACAGCATTGCACGAGTCTACGGTCTTTGTCTCCACAGTCATCATCTGGAGTAACAACTTACGAAGGCCAATCAACTTGGAGCAGGAGTACTGCATCCACTGACCTTCGCTAGTGATAATGCCTGTTTTAACCACGGCTTGAAGCTGGGACTCGGCGGCAAGCCAGGAGCCATCACGGAGCCGAGGATATTGTTGGTAGTCACCGCAACTAATTTGCTGAGGATAGACAAACATTCCGAGAGCAATGCTTTCTTTCAACACAGAAAGAATCTTCATTTCCTTTTCGTAGGTTTGAACTTCAAATTTAAGCGCATCTAAGCCAGGGACACCTGAGAACTCAACGGCAGAACGCTTTACCTCAACCAACTGGTCAAATATTTCAGGGGTGATACCGCCCTCCCGTTTCGCAGCATTAACGACTTGGGATAAACTTTCGATCAAAGAGACGATCGGTTGAACTCTCGCAATAAACGTCAATGCTTGTACACAAGTTGTAGAAGCCTCAATGACAGAGTTGCGGAGCAAAACAGAGCCTCTGATTTCAGCCATCTTCTTAAAAACCTCCAAGAAGTTCTTCGCTTGCAGGCTTCGTTCAAGCTCACTTAGGAGTGTGTAAGCCTGCTGACAAAGTATTGATTCATCGCTTGTCGACAGCGGCAGATCTACAGCAGCCTTAAGATCATTCAATTGGAATGAATGGAGCGCGGCTTCGAACAAAGCCTTCCAGCGCAAGTGATCGGCGAGACTAGCAGAGGCACTGACAACATCCTTCTCGTCAGTCATTTCCAACGCAATACAACTCTGCACGGCAACACCCAAACGTTCACAACGAGCGGAGACGGTTTTTATATTCTTCAGTTCAGAAACAGCAGTAGCCAGTCTTAGTGATGCTTGTCGCTTTTGCTCGAACAGTCCACATTGAAAGGTGCACTCGGCACGAGCGGCTACAAACTCACCAAAAGAAGCCAGAAATACAAAGTCGGCAGTAACCTCGACATTTTGCAAGCCGGCTTGCGTGCCGAACTTGGGCAAAGCTTCAGCAACGACTGTCTGAACTGCGCGCCAGTTGTCGAAACAAGATTGTTTTAGGGCGGCCACGACCGCAATGCGCAGACGTGAAATCACGCGGCACCATCTTGCCAACCACCGTCCAGCCTCGGTGAAAAAGGTTCCTTGTTGGGAAAGCATCATGCTCAGAGTAACTACATCCACAGTGGAGCTCGCTTGATAAGTGCTCAGATCCCCTATCTTTACGTCATTGCCCGAGTTGGTCCAGCCGCCTTGAGACAAAGCTTTCTTCAGCGAGGAAATAACCCTTTGTTCAGACTCCAGCACAAAAAGTTGTTTCCTGACAGCTTCCACATTCGCCTGCCCAGGCAGGCCAGCGTGTTGTGTGTCTGCCAACTTGATGAGTTCTTTCAACCGAACCTCCAATTCAGCGGAAACACCAGCCGCATCTGGGGAAGACAACGCCGACACGGCGGCCATAGCAACCCCACATTGTCGTTCGACTTCTACTATCTGGGCCAGCACACGCTGGGCTTCCATCGTATATCCATTCTCGGGGAGATATAATTCGACAAATTTCGCAAGTTGCACCCGAATCGCCTTCTCGTCTGATTTCGGAATGCAAACCTTCAATTCTTGCAAAACCTCGAACAAATGTTGAGCTTGCTCGGCCTCAGGGGTGCCATCAAAATCGTGTTTTTTCGCAAAATTTATCGCCGACTCTAGGAGCTCGTGCTTGAGCATGGCCTCTTTGAGGGTCTTTAAAGTGTCCTGAGCCCTCGTCAGAACAGCCTTGGCCATGTTGTAGGTGGGAGTTTGCACCATATTAGCTTCTTCGCCCCGCCGCAATATGGCACCAAGATGATCAACAGTCGAGGTCAGATCTGTCGCGTGGTCGCAGACAAAATTGATTTCATTAGTGATGGTCATCACTGTCTTTTGGTAACGGGCCTCGGCGAGGCAGCACTGCCACTCTTGCAACGCTGCGAGACGTGGGTAAAACACGTCCCCAGAATTTACTGACAAGTAGGCCAACACCTCGTCGCAAATAGTGGCTGTTTTCGCATCGAAATCCATTAAGGGGACCATGAGACGACGCAGACCAATTAACTTGGAGCACGAATAATGCATCCAACGACCTTCTCCAGTGCTGATACCAGTCTTCACGGCCGCCTCTAGTTGAAATTCTGCAGCCTTCCACGACCCCGCAATAGTTTTAGGATACCGGCCGTAGTCACCCAAGCGAACACTGCTGTTAACTATAAACGCACCCGTTAACATTGCCTCTTTGAGTTGGGCCATGACCTTCATTTCACCTTCGTAGGCACGCACTTCGGCTTGGAGAGCTTCCATGCCAGGCACACCCGTGAGACCTGCCTCAGCGGCGGCCTGCACGACCTGCACCATTTGCGCGTATTGAGCAGGTGTAACTCCAACGTCTCGTTTGGCAGCGTTGGCACTCTGGGCAATTAACTGAATGGATATGGCCAGTTGTTGGGTTCGTTCGATGAATTGCTGTCCTTCGCGATAAAGCCCAGCCGTTTGTGCACCACATTCCCGGACCGCCGCGAGGCAGGCCACCACTCTAGTGTAATCCTTGGATTTCAGCGCCACTTCCAAATCACTCAACAAGCCTGTTGCTTCAACACACTTGGCAAACTCTTGGCAATCCCGCACGGGAATTTCCAAGATGACCTTTAACTGGGTCAAGTTCCACGTACGCAACACATCTTCAAAACTGTTTGCATAGCCCTCCAGTTCAGCCAACAAACGCTGCGAAGAGGCAACGTCCGTTTCAGCAGCCATATCGAGAGACAGACATACTTGCACAGCGGCACGCAGACGTTCACAGCGGATGGCGATTGATTTGTGATTTTTAAGTTCAACCACGGTGGATTGCAAGCAAAACAATGCCTGTTTCTTTTGTTCACCCATGCCAAACTGATATCTGTATTCTGAACGCGCAGCTACGAACTCAGCAAATGAATCCATAATCACGTAATCAGCTGTAAACGAAGGGTTATCGAGCCCGGGTGAATTGCCATACTTAGGCAGAGCTTCATTTACCACCATCTGAACAGCTCGCCAATTCTCAGTGGAAGGCTGCTGCAAAGCTGTGATCATTGCCTGACGCAGGCGAACGACAACTTTACCCCACCGAGCCAACCAACGCCCTGCCTCTGTGCAAAAATCTTGCTGATTTAAAAGATTCCTCAGGTTCTGAACCTCGATGGTGGATGCGGGCTGGTAAGTGGACAAGTCTCCTGCTTTCATGTTCGCGCTAGCATTGGTCCAGCCACCGATACTCAACGCGTCTTGAATCGATTTCAAAACTTTGCGCTCAAACTCAACGGCAGCAAGCTGTCTTCGCAATTTCACGATGATGTCGACCCCAGGCAATCCTGCCAAGTGCACATCCACCTGGGTGACCAATTCTTTTAGGCGCACACAGTCAGCTGAAGAAATACCAGCAGCTTGAATAGACGAGGCCACCGAAGCTAATACGTCAGCGGCTCCACGCTGAACATCTGCGATGGCCGCCTGCACTCGACGCGCTTCGATGGTGCGTGGATTCTCGGGCAGCCCCATCGCGGCAAATTTAGCTAATTCAACTTTCAGTGCCTTTTCATCAGAATTAGCAATACCAAAGGAAAGCCCGGCAACGATCTGCAGGAGGGCCCGCGCGCGTACTATGTCCACAGCCTCGGCATTTAGCCCGTGTTGGTTGCATTCTTTCAATGCAGAATTCAATTGGGCTTCGTCACAAGCAAATATAGCCTCGCTCAGCCGAGTGGACAAAGCCAAAGTCGCTCGGGCAGAGACCAGCATAGTAAAGTGTTTCTCTTCCATACCTAAACGCTCAGCCTTAGCCAAGGAAGTGCGCAAAGCCCACGCATTCACAGAGAGTGACCCTTCTTTCAGCTCAGCGATAGTTTTTTTCATTTCATCCGAATGAGCCAATTCTCGCCGAATAGCGTTGAGCTCGCGGTCTGCAAAACGCCTGTATTGCAGGGCCTCAGCCGTCGCCAGAGCCTGGCTGGCGGGCACCCAACGCTCCATATCGTGGTAAGAAGTGTTCAAGGCAGTGATCACCAACTGACGAAGATTAACGATGGCTTCGGCGAAACGAACACACTTGCGGCCTTCACTAGTGTGAAGAGAACCGCTTTTGACCGCGGCCAGAGCGTCCGTGATGGCTTGCACACTGACGGTAGAGGCAGGCTGATAATTTTCCCAATCACCGGCCACAACTCCCGAATTTACCCACGCCCCCGAATTCAGAGCTGTGGTCAACTGCTCGATAGCCGCACACTCACTCTTCAACTCATCGTGCACAACTCGGGCTTCTTGAACTACAGAAGCTTGAAATTGACCATGTCTCTCAGCAAACAACAACGCTTTCTCCAGAGCCACCTGCTGCTGGGCAGTAGCACCAATTTCATCCTTGGCAGAATTTCGTAGCGAAATCAAAGTCTGAGTCACCATTTCCCTGGAAGAGACCAATTTAGCGAGCAAAGTCGTTGCTTGTTGAACTAGTGGCGCACTAGATGGGATAAGTTCGTGAGATTTAATGTCTGCCAAAGCGCTAGTGAGTTCATCTTCTTGTCGCTCGCGCAACGCTGCCTCAAGACGTACCAAACTCGCGCACGCATTGGTGAAAGCGGTTAACGCAGGAAACGCTGTTGAACTCAAACCTATTACTTTGGCCTCAGCTAAGCACTCCTCTAATTTGCGGCGATTGGAAGTGGTTGAAGGGAGTTCTCGCAGGACGCTCGCGGCCTGTGAGTTAAAGATGAGCTCCTTGCGAATGGCAACCAGCTCGGGCACTAGCGATTTTGACTCAACTGCTAATACCACACGAGAGTCCATCAGCTTGGCAATAGATGACCACGCATCGAGCGTGCGCTGACTAACTGGGGTCGATAGAATAACTTTGAGACTGTCACGAATTTGTACCAGAATTTCAGCATACAGAAAACTAAAGCGCGCTTTGAGAGATTTAAGTTGCGCAGCACGAGCAGCCTCGAGAGCTTTCTTAAGAGGTGCGGAGTCGATCGAGTCACCTGATTGGTATTTTTCGTAATCACCCGAACGCACACCAGCATTGACCCATGCCCCACCAACGCAGGCATCAGAAAGGTTTGAGCTGATGATAGCTTCGCCTCTCAATTCCTCAAACAAAGCGGCCGCCTCATTTACAGCAGCCACGTGGGTCTGGCCTCCAATACCAGCAGCAATCTCTAGCGCCTGGGAGAGTCCACCAATATCATTTTCGGTCGCCCCTTGCTCGGCAATTGATTGCTTTGTTGAGGCCACTGCAGAAGTGGCTATTTCCCGGCATTTGATCACGCGCTGCAAAACTGAGGTCGCTTTCATCACCGGAATTGCTTGTTGATTCATGCCAGCTGCCTTGCCGTCCGCCAAGGCTTTGGCCAGCCCCTCTTCAGAATAATCACGCTCGGCCTCAGCCAAGCTGAGTAAAATTTCACGGAAGTGCGCACATTTCACAACTTGTTCGCCTCCATAGCGCAAATCTTTCGCCATGGCAAGGACTTCCTCAAGTCCACGCAAATTAACCTTTTCCATCGACTCCACCAAGAGCCGTTTCATGTCCTGAATACGTTGCAACATAGCTTCGGCTCGGCCCATAAGAGGATTAAACTTGGCAAGCATGGACGCGGCCTTCGCTGCCTTAAGCTGCAATTCTAATTCCGCTTCTTGGCGGTTTTCCTCTGCGGCAGCAATGGCTGTAGAAATGCGAAATGCCGTTCGTTGATAGCCCAGCTGGCGCTCGAACTCAGCCAGCTCCGCAGCGACTTTCGCACCTCCGACCAACTCGCCTGCCACTTTGAATTCTTTGTCTAGACTTTCGAGTTTTGCGGCTAATGAAAGCCACATATCAGCGAAGGAGCGGACAGGATTTTCTTTCACGTCGCGGATGTAGTCACTCAACATTTTGCGAACTTCACAGAGGGTAGAGGCAAAGTCCACAACCCGTCGCCCAGAAACAGTACGCATTGGAAGCTCGCGGGCATTAATAGCCGCCGCGGAGAGTGCCCGGATAGCCGTGCTGGAATACTCCGGGTAAGTGTCAAAATTACCCAAAACTGAACTTCCGCTAACCCACGCGCCTTGATCGATGTCTTTCTTGAGTTCAGCCGCTTTAATGGCTTCGACCTCTTGAAGTTTCAGCTCGGCCACAACATCTTTGTAATCTCTAACGGCTTTCATAGCGGGGTACTTCGAGTCCACCAGGTCCATCACCTTTCGCAGCTCTGCGGTATGTTGCGCAACAATGCCAACACCCTCCGCAGCCTTGCGGTTGACTTCGATGGCAGTCTGACATTGACCGCACACAACACGCAGCTGGTGCGCCACCGACATGGCCGTGCGTAAGCTGGACTCACTGCTCTCTTGCATGTTCAAGTCTGCAGCCCACTTGATTTTTTCGTCAAGCATAATCAAATCAAATGCCTCTGCCGCAGCCCGAAGTTGCTTGCGGCATTTTGACTTTATGGACATCTCATCATATTTCACATATGCGATTTTGAATTCTTTCATTTTCGAAATATTTTCGACAAATTCCACGTCTTCTTTAAGGAAGTCTTCTTTGCTCTTGCCCACCTTCAATGCAGCAGCTTCTTCTGCATCTTCCGGGTCCACCTCCTGGCCAGCAGGGAGGGCAGCCGCTTTTTTCGCCTCCTCGATCAGGGTCTCGATTTCAGCCTTTTTGTTGCGGATAGAATCGTCCATTGTTTCAAAGTACTTACCCACAGGCTCCCAGTCATTCTCATCAATGCTTGGCAAGGCCACGACCAGAGTTTTCCGAATGCCAATACACATCTCTGCAAGAAACATTTGCTGTTTGCCCTTGCGACCATTGATACCACCAGGCCAAGCTTTCATGTGGTTGAGACACTGTTCCAGCTCGGTGTATCTCGGCACGTCTTTAGGATTGATCCAACCACCAGTTTGAAGTAGCCCATCGAGTTCGGCAATAATTTTCTTTTCGTTCTCAATTTTCACCAAGCTATCATTTGCGGCTTTAACTTTCTCAGCTACAGCCTTGTTTTCAGCAATTCCAAGAGCCTTTGCCGTTTCCAAACAGTTTTTCAACATCTTTTCATCACCTTCGCGCAAACTGATTTCAAATTCGTTCATGCACTTGATCTTTTTGATAACAGGCTGGACCTTGACTTTACAGTTCGCCACGGATGGGTTCTTTTTCTCATCCATACCCATTTTGCGACCATCCTTAACAAGGGCTTTAATTTGTTCATAACGCGCCTCTGCATCAGGATCTGCTAGACATTCTTCCAAAGCAGTTTGAATACGATGAGCTTCTTTCAAGGGAGCCAAACTATCCCGGCCTTTGGCAATCCATTCTTTGAGAATTTCACGAGCAGGGAAAATCAAAGCGTCAATTAGAGACATCTTATTTAGTTGAGGATTGATTGCTATGGGAAACTGAAGTGCAGTCAAAGGCACCTTGTTTGACTGGGCAAGCAGAAATTCGATCCTGTCGATTTTGTCTGCTAATGTTTTCGCACGGTTGCAATTAAAATTAATTTCCGCAAGGGCGTTCTTGAGATGGCGAGACAAACAGACAAACTTCTTGAAGTTTCGGCGCCACAATGCAATGTTATATAAATCAACTACCACCTTTTTGACGGCAATCTGCGCAATTTTGAGGTGTTTTTGCATAATACGATGCTGATCCGTGCGATAAAACAATCGAGAATTACCCATCATGACTTCTGTGTCCTTAAACTCCATATGCTTAATTAAAGCCTCACACTCAGCTTTCAGAGAGGGAAACACAGTCTCTTTCTTAATATTCTGAAAGGCCAAAATACCATGGTACGTGGTGACAAATCTGTCGAAAGGAGGCTTGTACAAGAAGCCGTGTTTTCGGATAGTAATAACTTGCTGCACTCCTGCGTACTTCAATTGGCGAAGAACCTCCGGCCAGTAAACGGTCAAGGGTTGTTTGAGGTCGTTGGACTTAATACAACGCATATAGTGCGAACCCGTCGCATCAAGATCACGCATGAGCGAACGCAACGCCTTGTTAAATTTGACGCTGATACCTTCTTTGGCAGGAGCGGCGCCAGCCGCTTTCGGGCTGGGAGCAGCTTTTTTAGGAGTGATTGGTGCTCCTTTGGAGTCGGCAGGACCAGAGTCATCGGAATCTTCCTTGGCAAACAACCCTCGCAAAAATGGATCATCACTCGCTTTCACCATGACCATCATGTCGGCAGCAAGAGAATCTTTGTCTTTTTCTACAAAGCCGAGAACGCTGTAAGTAATCTTACCAGCATAGTGGTCAACAATAAAAGCATTGGGGTCAGTGCGGACGCCAGAAATTTGTTTACCGATGAAAGGAGCCACACCACTGGTGTGGGCCTTGAATACCGAGTCCAGAAAAACTTTTTGTAACTTTACCATATCATCTCCCACACCTTTGCTCTGTTCGTTTAGAAGAGAAAGAACACACTTTTTATCAACAGCAGTAGATTCGGGTAAACCACCCAAAACCGTACAAGCGCCCTTGTTGTGTTCGACCAGTGCTGTGATGATTGTGAAAGCACCTTCAAGCTTTGAAAAATCTAATCCTTCCGCTGCATAAATTTTCTTTTCTTGAGCAAAGACATGCTCATTGAATTGAAACTGCAAGCGTTCGTTCGTATAATTGATACAGAGCTGTTCAAGACTATTTTTATCGAATTTTTCGAAACCGAAAATATCCAGAATTCCCACCGCATCAGGAGTCACTCGGCCACCGCTCTGGGCCCGCATTGATTCGTTCACATTGTCTATCATCCACACAAATAGACGGTCGTAGACAAACTTGCAAAATGTCAGCAAGTTCGTTTGAGAAACGGATTTTTTAAGAGCTATTGATTGCTTTTGAATTATCTTGCAGCAAACGCCAGTATTCATGCGTACATCGTCGAGGCCGAGCATTTGTGCCGCTAGCGATATGTTTGGATCTTGTTTCCCGTCAAAATGGACGAAATCATCAGCTTCGGTGGACTCAGGAGAACCAGCATTATCCTTAGTATTCTTGTAAAACTTAGCATTTCCCAAATACAAAATTGCTGCTGTAATTCGCCAAATGCCCTTCTGGTCTAGTTTGAGATCATTCATGGCGTCTTCCGTTTCTTTATAGTCTTCAACATCATTTTTATTGGGAAGGTCAATACAACCCGACGTATTTAAAAAATTAAATTCGTTGCAATCCATGGGAGCGCCATCACCCATATTCATTTCAGCTCGTATCCTTCGAAGGCCTGCGGTGTTACCTTTCAGAAATTGATAGAAGGCATGAAAATTTCTTTCGTTTTTGTCTTGAAAACACACTCTAGATTTCTCCAACAGATAAGAAATGTTGCCACATCCCGCGATTTTCTTATCCTGGTCGAAGTATACAGTACAATATTTGCCAAACCGAGAAGAGTTATCATTGCGTTTAGTTTTCGCATTCCCAAAGGCTTCGAGAACGGGGCTCGACTGTAAAATCAAGTTTTCAAATGACATCTCTCCCGGGCCGGCCGGTTTACCACAAACATCTCCAATAAAATGCAACACTTGTTTGGCAGTTTCCGTTTTACCGGCACCGGATTCCCCACTGATAATGATTGACTGAGATTGGTTGGTACTCCACAACTGAAACAAGGCGTCATCCGTCGTGTAGAAGATGTGAGGTGGAGGAATATCAGCACCACGTTCATGATGGGCTTGGGCTTTGCCTTCGTAAAATTTAATGAGCTCAGAAGTATATACTGGAAGTCGCGTGAACGGATTCATGCATATGATAATATCACCAACAAAGGTGTAAATCGATTTGTTTTTTAAGCGCTTCTCTAGCGAATACACAATCGAAGGATCGCTTAAATCGGCACATTCGACAAGATCGGGCGTGTCGACTTCCTGGAGCAGCTTAACATCAATAATTGAAAAGCACTCTTGCTTGGCTTCTTTGCGAAGAGTCTCCCCAGTAATTGAAAGGTATGATTTGGCATCAACTGCTTTGGCCAACACGTAATTTGGCGAGTCTGTTGCTGGATTCGATGAAGCAACCCAAAACCATTCTTCGTCCATGGCAAAAGTGACGGTCGAGCCCGGTCAAGCGTTCAAAGGGGACGTAAAAACAGTGTTT